>OCTW013404126.1_pt1 | contig 14130 bp, 2 predicted proteins | sample 1539671 | NCBI WGS metagenome assembly OCTW01 (sample SAMN02144230, study PRJEB22623) | gut metagenome | biome: sheep rumen | host: Ovis aries | place: New Zealand | reverse complement strand
TCATTGCATTCTGTTTTGATATATGTTGATGATGCCTACGGCATCGGTTACGTCGATAACGCTGTCTCCATTCACATCGCTGACGTTGAAGTCAAGCTGTTCTGTGGTGCGTGCCTGATAATGGTTTATTATCAGCACAGCGTCGGTAACATCTACCACTCCGTCGAGATTCACATCGCCGAGGAGAAAAGCCTTCATCTTGTTGCTCACATCAGGAGCAAAGTCGGGAGCGTATGCTGTGGCAGTGGTAATCTGCGTGTCGGTAGGTTTGGAGTTCTCTATGTCGAGCTGGAGAGAGAGTATCTCCTCCGTATCTTCATTTTCTTTAGGAGCAGAGGACTGCGACGTGCGAAAATAGTTTTCGCGTCCCACGCTGAGGGGATAAGCCTTTCCTGCCTGTATGTTGCAGCCAGAGAGGTATGTCTGCAAGGCAGAACCGTCGGAGGCTTGCAAGGAGAGTTGCATTGACTTTCCGCTGAGGTCGGCAGGTGCCGTCATGAGGTATGCTATGAGCGAGTCGCCAGCCGCCACTGTTATATTGTTGAGCGAGAGCGTTGCCGAAGCTGCAGTCGCTGTAGTTGTCATCGTGTTGTTTGTTGCGTTCATCATTGCCTCGGTAGTAAACCACTGTGTGTTGTCTCTTGCCGTGAGGGTGAGCGATGTAAATGTCTTTTCCTCTGGTACATATGCCGCTATGCGGAGTATTGAGCCGAGGCGAGTGTAGTTCATTGGGAAAGCATTTTGTGTGCTTGTACCCTGCGCCGTCATATAGTCTGTTTGAGCGAGGTGCTCTGTATTGTTATTCGCTGTTTGTGTCTGGTTGGTATATGTTATTGGTAAGGCTGTGTATGGGCTATGAAGGAGTTTATAGTTTACAGAGTAGGGATAACATCCATAATAAACAGAATTAAGAGCGAAAGCCCATCCCTTATTCTCTGTTATAACATAGTGTTTATCACTTTTATTGACTCCATTCGCGGTTACTGTAACTTCCATTATAGTACCTGAAGTCGTGAACAGTGCAAACACATCTGTCGATTGCCATTCGAACGACATTCCCCCTCTCTGCTGATAAGTATAGTTACCAGCATACGCTATGCCCACGAAGAGCAGGAGTATTGCCGTCAAAATCTGTTTCATTTTTTAGTATTGAGGTTCATCATTGATTACGAAATCCATGCTGAAGTCCATATCAAGAGAAGTCGGCTTGGGTCTGCCACCAGGATTACCTGAGCCTCCTGGTGTTTGACTACCTCCACCTTCTTCATCATAATCTATAGTACCCGAGTGATCCGAACCCGCCATCAGCATGTCCAGCTCATCCTGCTCGATTTCTTCGAACTCAACGAGAGGTGAAACGTAGATTTTTTTTGATATTTTAAGTCTTTTTTTCATCATAGCTTTTTACACTATAACTGTATCTGTGTGCAAATTTAGCGAATTATTGCGAAACGAGCAAGAAAAATTGCAATGTTCTCATTTTTACAATTCTTTTTTTTCTATTTTTATCGTTTTTATTAACCATTTCATCGCTAATTATCTACTTTTTTGTTATTATCGTGCTCTTTGCGCACCCAGTGGTTTTCTGCGGAAGCTTAGCATCCAAATGCGGGTGCTTAGTAACCACGCGCGGGTGCTTAGCAAGGGCAGGCGGGTGCTTAGTAACCACGCGCGGGTGCTTAGCAACCCCCTCCCGTCCTCCCCCCAAGGGGGAGGGGGATGGGTCACTATTAGTATGCTATCTTCCTGCCGTTGATGATATATACCCTACCCTTAATCATTTCAGAGCGCTTCACTCTCTGACCAGAGATGGTGTATATCTTCTCACTGTCATCGTCGGCAGCACCATTCAACCTGTTGATGTCGGTAGCACCCTCTACCTCGTCGAGGAAGATGAAGCCCGAACCAGAGCTTGTGCCCTCAATTTCGATGCCGCCAGCACCGTCAGAGCCTACATAGCTACCGTCGAGATAAGCCTTGTTGGCATTGAGATAAGCACCAGTGTAGGTATAGAAACCGAGACCGTAATTTGCCTTGTAGTATAAGGTATATACTTCCTTACCCGCACGGGCGGTGGTCTCCACCACACCGTCGAGGATGCTCATCCTACCTGCCTTAACGGCTGTGTAGTCTTTGTAGGCAACATCGCTGAGGTCGCCATTGCTATACTTGCCGTCGCTGTCGGTGTAAGCGAAGGTGTATGTGCCAGGCTTACCCTTGACTATGTAACCCTGATTCTTCTCAAGTATGTCAACACGCTTGAGTGTCATTGATATCGGTGTTACGTTGACTACGGCATATACGTAGGCATCAGCCTTGTCATTGTCGTCAGCCACCGTAGGAGCCTTAGCGTTATAGTCCAGATAAACTGTTGACCAGCACCAGTCCACGCCATCAATAGGAGCCGTCTGGTTCTTGGTGAGGGTGAGCTGGAATGACTCGTGCACCTCGTAGGTGAACTCGTTAGAAGGTTCACCCAGACCGCCACGCTGGTTAGCTGCACGCACGATGAAGGTTCTGCCTATCTGTGCGTCGTCCAGCTCATAGCTGGTATCTTCCGTGATAGCGAAGAGCTCGTCGTCGCCACTCTCCGTCTTGCGGAAGATGAAGTAGCAGAGAGCCTCGCTCTGTCCGTCCCACGACAGTGAACGGTCAACACTGGTGAGGTTAGCCTTCTCCATGCTTACCTGCTCGGTGTAGATGGTTGGGTCGTAACCGTCCGTTCCACCCAGTGCATTCTGCACGGTATATTCCGCAGCCTCAGCAGGAGTCATCACGGCTGAGTAAGAACCAGCGCCTGGTGATGAAGCACGCAGTGAACGCTCAGAGAGGTCGAGCAGTGCGAGGTTGGCGTCTGTAGAGCCAAACTCGTGCATACGCAGCACCAGTCCGCCTGCCGTCATCTGCTTGTAGCCGTCGGCACTTGGCAGCACGCTGTACTTGGTATAGAGGAACGAAGTTGCAGGACTGTTGCCCCAAGGACGTGCCAGGGTGAACTTGTTGTTGCACGTGTTATAGGTCACATCATCCTCTGCCGTTATCTGACAGTTATTGAATACGTAGCCCCACTGTTGGTTAGCGTAGGTACGAGGAGCTACCATGTTGGAAGCATTGCCAGCCTTACCATTGCGCAGTACGAGATTACACCTCTCAAACCAGTGGTTGCCATCGCCGCAGATGAAGTCAACATAACCCTTGATGGTACAATCCTCGAAGTAGCCGCGGGTGTCGTTCTCCTTGTTTACCACGTTAGAGTAGTAGGTATCCTGCCAGCTGTCCATAGTGACATTCTTCATTATAGACTTAGAGCCACGGTCGCGGAATACCACCGCACGGGCTGCAGAAGAGCCACCGCCAATGCAAGACTTGAAGTCGAACTTGTTCGTCAGTGTCATATCCTGCATATAGAAGCCTGTCACGCCGCTGTTGACCATGAATGTACTGGTGTAAGAGATACCCTCTATCTCAGGCATGTTCCATATCTTCGTGTTTGCCTCGCTCTGACCTGTGATAGACACGTTTACACGCTTGATAGCCGTCACGCCGTTGTATATCTTTGCCATCAGGTCGTTACGAGGCTTACCATTGCCATCGTATGGAGCAGAAGATATAGCGTCCGTAGCCTGATTACCCTTTATCTGGTATTCGCCGTCGGGCACGAAGATGTAGAAGCGGTCAGTGCCACCAGTAGCATGAGCCATAGCTATACCCTCGTCTATAGTGCCGTAAGCAATGCCAGCCTTGTCAAGGTTGGCGATAAGCTCGTCGCTTGCCACCTGTCTCTTCACGCCAGAGGTGTAGTTCTCTGTCGGGTTAGCCGAGTTGAAGGTATGGCTTTGCTTGTGAGTTACCACGAAGTTGATTTTCCTATTGTCCAGCTTCTGAGCAGTCTCGTCTGTGGTGAAACTGAAGGTTATCGGCAGATATGGAATTTCATCACCATCTTCTTCATCATCGCCATATTTGTTATTATATACATCGCTCAGCGTACCTGATGGTATGGTGAACGTGTATTCCTTGTTCACATTGAGGTCCCAGTAAGAGAAGACGAGAGTCTTGCCATCATTTGTTGATGTACACTTCATAGCCTTTCCTATTCCGGTCTGCTCTGCCGTAAGGTCCATAGGAGTCATGGCGTGGTCGAAGGTCAGGCTTATGGCACCGTTGATGTTGGCAGTTCCCCAGTCAGATACAGTCTGCCAGTCACCATTCACGTCACGGTATCTTACGAGCGCACCGCCTATCTCTATCTTCTGCAGCACAGGTGCAGGAATATCGACAAAGCGCGTGTGGAACTCCAGTTTATAGATACCCACAGTAGCTTCCTTCTCAGTCTTGACTATGATGGTAGCCTCTGGCACGTCGAAGGTAGGCTGCGTAACCTCCACTATGGCATTGCTCTGGTCTGCCTCAGCCTTTATCTGTGGCATGCTGAGTGCCCTTGTGCTCAAGTCCATGTTAATATCCATAATCTTGTTGTTCTGCAAGGTCTTGAGCAGGTAGTTCTCGTATGGCGAGCCATAAGAGCCCAGCGCAATGTTGTTGATAGTCACGAGCTTCAGCTTAGGCAGCGTCTCCTTGTCGGTATCCACCTTGCCATACTCTACCTTAATCATCTTAAGATAGTTTACATCACCCGTAAACTGTACGGTCTGCGAAGCAGCGTCGCCAGTATAGTTCTGCGTGTAGTAGAAGTCGGTGGTTGTACCTGAAACAGCGTTGTTTCTCTTCTCGTCTGCCGCTGTGCCGAATATCTTTGACGAAGAGAACTTGCCGTTAGCCGTAGTGTAGAGGGTTACACGACAGTTTCTGTTTGTCAGCAGCGTCATCACCGTACCGCTGTTGACCTGACAGCGATAGTCCGTTGAGGTGTTGTCCACCTTACCCGCTTCGGCGCAGTTTATCATGAGCGGCATGTCGATATACGTGTCGCCCAGCGTGAGCTGAGATACATATACGCCCGAACTCTTCTGATACTTCAGTTTCGCACCACCACCGTATGTAGCGTCGTTGCCTGTCGTAAGCGGCCACGTTACGGTCTGATAACCTGAAGGTATGTCAAAGAGGGTGAAGTCGTTTATCTCAAATACCGGTGTGAGGAAGATGTCACCCGTTGGCAGGTGAGATGAGCCCCACTCGTAGTAGTTGCCGTCTTCATCAACCCATTTCTTCAGAGTGTAGCCTTCGAGGTAGAGCGTCTGGTTCTTGGCTGGCATAGTGAATTGCTCACCATCCTCTACCACTACTGCACCAGGTGCCTCGCCATAAGCCTGCGTGCCAGGGCTGTAGGTTATCTGCCACTTCTGGCGGTCGCCATACACAGCCTCTACCACCGTTGCGTAGGTCTGCATACGGAATTTCAGAGTGTATTCCTTCTCCGTGCCTACTGGCTTGTTGATGGTATAGCCCTTAGCGGCAGCTGCCGTTATGTCGTCAGCCGTCTCAACGCTGAGGGTGTCGCCATCTACTACGAATGCCTTCAGCTCGTAGAGACGCTCACGTGTAGCCTTCACCTTCACGTAAGAACCGAGAGGCATGGTGTAAACATTGCCGTCGGTAGTGTAAGTCACGTCTGAAGGCTTATCTTCATCAGCTATATTCTCCTGAGTGGTGCTTACCTTGACGAGCTCACTGTTACCCCACGACGCATTATTAGTCGTGGTGGTCAGCGTTATCTTCTGGGCTGATGGCAGCTGCGCACGTATGTACTTGAAGTACGTGTGGTCCTTGCCTATCACGAGGTCGATTGACGTCTTGGTGCTGTGGGTGGTGTAGGTGTAGTAATACACTGGTATGTCGTTCTCGGTACGCGTAGTGTATTCCAGTGGCACCTCGCCGTCGATGGTGGTAGAAGAGAGCTTGTGGTAGGTCACGAAGGTGAACTTGGCTCCCAGACCAGAAGGTATGGTTATCACTGTACCTTGGTCGAAGTGACACCACTCGTCCAGTGCCGTGTTGTCTGCCGTACCCTTGATGTGCAGAGGTACGTCTATCACCTGCTTGTCAGCATTGATGGTAGTATGCGTAGCATAGTAGAAGTCGGTAGGAGTATCGAAATACAGACGCTGAGCCATGTATGCCGTGCGGAAGTCCCACGTTATGTCAGCCGTAGTGGTACGGTAGTCGAACTGCTTCTCATCGTTATCTCCGTCAAGGTCGTTCTCTCTGAAGATAGGTATGATGTCACGAGAGTCGCCTTCTCCATTGAAGTAGTAGTACGTACCGATGTTATACTCCGTCACACCTGAGTTATACATAACTTCAGGATTCTCTGGGTTAAAGTTTTCGATGTGTGCCCAGTGCATCAGCGTATAGCCCGGCTTATAGAGCGTGTAGCTGGTAGGGATATAGAGCGCAGAAGTCTCACGGCTTACGGGGAACTTGTAGTTAGGATACTGCTGCTTATATAGATATTTGCTCTGCTTAGCCTGTGGCACATTTTCTATCGTGCCAGGGTTGAGTGCAGTGCCAAACTGCTCATAGCTCGTGTCACTCTTGTAGAGGCCAGCCCAAGGCAGACGGTAGTTTACCGTACCTGTATAACCTTTCTCAAACACAGCTATGTAGTCGTTAAGGGTATTGGTGCTGCTTACCACCATAGTGAGGTTGTGGTTAGCATCCTCGGTTACTCCCTCTGGCCATGTACCAGCACCGTATGCTACGCCCTCGGCATTAGTCCAGCGAGCAAATTGGTAGCCTATTTTTGGGGTAGGCTTGATGAGGATAGTAGAATCCTCAGGGAACATAGTGTATTCATCCTCTGCCGACTTGCCCGTCCGCGAATCTATGCGCAGGCTGCCAGTAGAGAGTGGCGTTACGCCAGTCTTGATGACATGGACAGGCTTCTGCTTCAGCCTTACGTGTATCACGGTGCGAGGCTGTATGGTAAATGTGCCCGTTGCAGTCTTGAAATCTGGACTTACGCTTATGCTTGGTGATGTATTACCGCTTGCTGTGGTGAACGTAATATCTTCACTCGCCGTAGTATTCTGGAAGTAGAAGCTGTAGCCTGGAACTACCTTTATGTCGAGATGCTCACCAGCATTATAGTGGCCGCCACAGTTAGCATTAGGTTCACTGAGTGTCACCTTCACAGCCCTCTGCTTTATCTGCTCGGGGGTCAGCTCGTCCTTGTTAGGCAGGATGTTCTTGTGACCTTCGTGGAAGTCAACATCCACGCTGAGGTCATAGAGCGCAGGATAAACCACTGACAGACTCTCCATGAATACAGAGCCGTAGTTCAGTGCGCCCTCCGTCTTCGTAGTAGTGCCCTCATCAGGAGCCATGTAGCATGCGCTCTCCTTAGAAGTAAGCGTAGCAAGGGTGTCGGTCTTGGATGTGTAGTTGAACACACCGCCGCCTAAGAGGTTCGTTGCACCATAGGTTGCATGAGGAGTAGCAACTCCGTTGCCGTCAACAGCCACCGCTCCGTTTTCAGCGAGCACAAGACCTGGGTTGGTGAGCGTGCCGCTTGTCAGTTCTGACTGTGAAACGTATGACTGCGACTTCTCTCTTACGTTGTTCGCCTTGTCGTCGTACTTCTCGAAGGTAGCCTGCTTGTACCTTACCTGCATACCATATACGGCAGGGAAGGTGAAAGTGGTACCTGTACGCACCTGAGCAAAGTCAGAGAGGTACTTTTCGTGATTTACGTCAGAGAAAGAGGTATTGGTGTTATCAAACTTACCTGTATAGGTCTCGCCTGTATCTGGCAGCGATGCCGTACCGTCGGCATTGATGGTCATAGGCACATCGATGAAGTCGTCTATCGTGCCGTCGTTGTTATCATCAAACTTCATCTGACCTACCAGCACAGCTGTTGTGCCTACGGTGGTAGAGCCGTTCTCCAACTTGATGGCTGGTGCGCCGTCGCTCTGGCGGAAGTTCCATGTCACCGTGCGCAGGCTTGCATCGTCTGACGAAGCATCGGTAAGCTTCTTCTCGTTCTTTTCCCATACGGCAACGAGATACAAGTCCTGCGAAGCCGCAGAGGTAGTGATAGTCTGACCAGGGGTGTATGTAGTCGCTGGTTTATACTTGTCCTTCCATGACTTTACTGTGTAGCCAGGCTTGACGAACGACTGGTTGTAAGGTATCGTTACAGAGCCACTCTCTGCCCTGAACCTTATGTCTGCTTCCTTGCCCGTAGCCTCAGCATCATCAGTCGTGCGGTGGATGAAGCGGAAGGTCGAACCGCCTATCTTTGCAGTTGCAATGCCAGAGAGGTCGCCCTCTACGTCAGATATAGCATAGAGATATACATCGCTGTTGAACTTATCCGTAAGGTTATCAACTGTTGTGCTGCCATTAGCCTTAATGTAAGCCTTGACAGCAGCATCGTCAACACCCCACTCTGCTGGACGCGTTTCCGAGGTGGTAGTGAGATAGTAGGTCTTTGCCTGTGGTTTGTTGTTGGTTATAGTAGCCGAGCCGTCGCCGTTGTCCTTCACACGTGGAGCAGGCACATAGTCCATTTCCGTGCCGAGACTCGTGCCGTCGTTTATCATCTTGCCGATGGTGCTTATGAGTCCGCGCATATTCTCGTCGTAGTGCAGGTAGTCGTTGATGGAGATACCCGTACCTACGTATGTGAAGCCGTTCTTCTCGAAGTAGTGCAGAGCCTCATACACCTCGCCGTAATCGTCTGTTGCCGTAGCAAGACTGGTGAAGGCTGGCAGGTCATCGTTATCTTCATTGAAGTTATGCACGAGCTGCAAGCGGTTGAGCGAACTCTCTGGGTCGTAGCCACTCCACAGTGGTATAGAGCCGTCGAGGTTAAACACTACGTTCTCGAATACCTTGTAGAGAGAGTTGGCTGGCTGTATGCTTACCACGCTGTTAGGCAGCGTTGCCGGCTGAGCCCACGCCCAACGCGTGGTGTTGTTCTGCGACTGTGAGTAGAAGAACATCTTCAGGTTCAAGACGTTGGTGTAGCCTATCACAGAGTCGCGCACAGACATGATGACGTTCTGCAACTTAGATGCAGCATATACACTGCTGCTCTCTGGTGTCTTACTGCCTATCATCTCAGAGAGGACAACGAGCTGAGCGTTCCTTATGTCGGGACGTATCTCGTTTATCATCTTCTTCTGCTTGTTGTCGTCCAGCACTATGTCTATCACGTTATACTGGTCGGTCAAGCCAAGATAAATCTGGTCTTTATCCTTATTTTTCTCCCAGTTGCTTGAAGATGCAGCATCCTCCTGTCCTGCACCAGTGTCCTGATAGCCACTCTGATATACAAACACTGCGAATGGCTTTGTCTTGTCATAGTCGTTGTCTGGGCAGACTTCATCACGTGCAGCAGTATTAGTGCGCAGGCCTGTATCCTCGTCTATGTATGAGCAGTAGGTTGAAACCGTATTCAACGCATAATATTTCTTTTTGGCATCATACTCTATCGGGTCGCCACCGTCTAATATTATATAAGGTGTAGTACCCTCTGCTATGCCACTGAGTTTTACCTCATAACCACCCTTAGCTTTACCGAGCGCATCTCTATAGAATGTCAACCCCTTTTTATCCTCATCTACTGTGATAAATGGTGCCTTGATAGCAGATACTTTCGCATTAAGCGTATAGGTGGTTCCCATCAAGGTGAATGTCCAGCGAGAATAATCACCATCACCAGCTACATTGTTCATCACGTGATGATACCCCTGAGTAGTATTGAGTGTTACGGTTGGATTCTCGTCATATCTCTTAATAGTCTTAAGTATAGTGTACGCATTTTCAGTGAAGTCGCCTATTTCTATTACTTGCTCGTCAGCCACGCCACCTACTTTGCCACTAACGGTTACGCTGACTGGCGAGTCGATTATTTCGTAATAAACCTGAAATGTAGCACGCACCTGTCCGAATGTTTTAGGATCTGTTGTTACTTGCTCACACTCAAAGTCTATGTATTGTCTTGCATTTAAATTATCAAATGTCAGTGTCGTTGTACTTTCGTCTGTAAATGGTACGACAATATCTTCTGCTTCTACGCCTCTGAAATCTGTTTCACTTCCATCAACGAAGATACCTGTTATCTTTTCCTTCGTGTAATTATACTTTACACCTTCAACCTCATATGTTTTGGTACTTGACTGGTTGGTCTGCATATCAGAAACGACAAGTTTCTTTATTACAAATCCATCATTTACAGCTATGCGGAAGCCTTGTTTACCGTTTGCAAGCTTTATTTTTTGCGTACGGAATTTTATACCTTTATCATCTGTACTAAACGAGCCTGCATTATAGTCTTTACCTGCTATAGTATAAGAAACGCCGATATTGTCATCATTAGAATTCTTACCATTCCTTGCACATATCGTTTCTGTATATGCAGAACTTCCTGCTTCCTGAGGTGTAAACTCCAGCATTGTTGCACTTGTTGCATCTGAAGCACTATAGTAATTCTTTACTGCGATAGCCTTTACCGTAGCACCTGGCTCAGCATATATAGCAGAAGAGTATGTAGCAGAACTTTCCGTTGGTTCTGTTCCATCGGTAGTATAGTGGATAGCAGAGCCATCCTCTACTGCCAAGGTCACTTCAAAGCCTTTATTAGTAACAGAATAATTACCCACTGTCATCGTTGGTTTATCAGCTCGAGCAGGGTCATCAGCAGTAAATACAAGTTCTTTTGAATCATCTTCTTTACCTGCTGAATCGACCGCCCATGCCTTAACCTTATCGCCTGGGCTAAGCACAAGTGTAACAGAGTTGTCTCCTTCTACCTGCTCTTCTCCATCATTTATCTTATAGTGTATATGGGCTGTCTCTGTAGCAGAACTTACAGTATATGTCCATTTCTGTGTCGCATCGCCACTCCATGAAACAGGTGTAGCTACTGGCTTTTCACAACCCTCATCTGGTACTTGCAAATTGGCTACTATTCCATGATACATTAAGCCACCTTCACTATTCCATATATATATATCTGTTGCTTCCGTTATATCGTAAGATAACGTATAATATTTTGTACTTGAACCCGTACCTGTAGGTTCAAACCTTGCTCCATCAGTTGATGGAGTTTTATTAATATATACATAACGAGAAGAAGAACTATTTATGCCCTTACCATAAACTGTAATTTTGCCAGGGTATGGTGCGTGATATTTAAGTACTCTTTTTAGCTTATTGTCAGATGAATTTATTGTTGCTGTACCTCCTGTCCTTATATAATGCGTTCCATCGAACGTTGTGAAATCATGGGCATCAGCGCCTTTTGTATTCAAGTCACCATAATAGTACATTTTTTGTTCCTCATCAAAAGGACCATCCGTCGTATCTTTTCTTGCATTGAATGACTGAGATTCGCCTTGTCCTTTATTTGAAGCCATTTCTTGCCAATCAGCCATATTCCATATAAAGGTCACCTTTTTTGTTCCTGCATTTGAGGCTGCAGCAACCTGTGCAATCTTAGAATAAGCTGTCTTTATGTCGTCACCTGAGCCATTGGAGACAACACAATATACATAGGTGGTACCTGCTTCTGTTGGAGTATAACTACATGTTGCGGTAGTCTGACCTGTTAGCAAGTTCTTACCAGCATCATAGTCAGTTGGGCTGGTACAAGTGTACCAAGCATAAGAGCGGGCATCCTCTGCTACAACAGACAACTCCATAGCAGTTCCTGCTGTTGCAGCGTAAGGTGTTTCGTCATTCAAATCTGTCTTGATAAACGGAGTCTTGGTCTCGCCACGATAAACGATTATCTTACTTACACACGTGCTTGTTCCTCCATCTCTACCAACGTACAAGTAATTAGCATCTGCCTCTAAAACGAAAGTCTTTTCTGTTGGATTACCTTCTGTTGTTCTGCCATTGATAACATTGGCTGTTTCATCTACCAAAGTTGGTTTATTGTCACCATCTACAGTGTACATTGCCACCTTGGTTTCTTTTGTAGCATCATTCGAGTAAAAACCAGCAAGAGTTACTTCATCGCCCGCTTTGAAACCGCCTTCGGTTGATAGCTTTATTCCGAATCCAGTATATTTACTTGATGATTCAAATGATTTTTGTAACAACAGTACGCTCAGGCTCTTTAAATTCGTATCATAGTTCCTCGATTCTATTTTCGTTTTCTTTCCGTCTTCTTCGGATGCGCTCTCCAAAGTTATACCTGTCATATCACCACCGCCTGTAGTTCCTGCTGTGGTTGATGTTGCTATGAAGTTGATGAGATTTGTTCCTGCCTTATAAACAACACGAGCTATGTTTGACTGGGCAGTGAGGCTTGCGTCTATCGTACTTGTTGCTACGCAATAGAAGAACTCGAAACCAAGAGCCTTCTCTGCCGATGTAGGAGTGAAGGAATATGTCTTTGACGTAGCACCCCTGATGGCTGTAGCGTCAATAGTATTAGGCTTAGAGTTTTTATACCACTGGTAAGTAGCGCTCTCACCTGCATCAACAGAGAGAGTAAACTCAGAGTCTATGGTTGCACTATAAGGACTCGTTTTGTAATCATTAAGGTTGGTGCTAAACTCTGGAGTAGAGTCTGAACCCGACACTGTAATCTTGATAGGGTTAGACTGGTCAGAGCCTGCAAGACCTGTTGCTACGCAATAGAGGTAGGTGGTAGTCTCGGTAGGGTCCTCGAAGGTGTAGGAGTTACGGTCGGCATCCTTGATAGCTACTGCATCAGAGAGGTCGGCAAGGGTAGCCTTATACCACTGATAGGTCATAACGTGGTTAGCCCATACAGAGAAGGTCAAGCCCTGCTTTGCACGGTTGGTCGTTACGGTGAGGTAATAGCCTGGAGTTGCCTGACCTGCAGCCACGTGGTTGTCAACATTTATGCAACCCTCTTCATCGAAGTCGGGACGGTAGTCGAGAACTGGACCTACGAGAAGGTCAACCATATCGGGCACCTTAGAGGATGCGACAGACTTGTACTCATAAGGAATGGTGACAGTAGAGCCTGAAGCCGTAACGGCTGTAGCTCCAGCGTCGGCAACGGTGTTATCCTTGATGCCTACACCTATAGAACCCTGGTTGCGGAAGGTCTTGGTTACGCCCTTGGCAAAATAGTTGCCCTCAATGAGGAACTCGGAATTAAGACGTGGGTTTACGGCATACTCCGTATTACCGGCACAGTTGTACCAGTTGTTCAGGAGGTGTATCTTGCCTGCACGTCCCATAGGCATACGGGAGCGACAGTTCTCGCCCCACTCGTTGTAAGCGAAAGTGATATTGAGTTTGCCTTTATCACCTGTAGCTGTAGCATCTTCTGCCTTACCGTCGCCACTGCCCACAAGGTTGGTGTTCTGGTGGACATAAGAGCGGTCGGTATAGTGGAAGTGACACCAAGAAGCAGTGATAAAGTCGGAATAGTTGGTAATATCGAAGTTACCGTCCTGACCGTCGATGAACTCACAGTGGTCAACCCAGATGTGGTGCGAACCGTTGATGACAGAAACGAGATCGACACCGCCTACATCGACTGAACCAGGACCTACGAAGGATATATTACGGATGACAAAATTAGAACAGCCTTCGATATACAGCACACCTGCCTCACGGTATTTCTCGGTGAGGAGGAACTGAATATTCTCCAAGTCCTGCGCTGTAAGCTCCTCACCTTTATCCTGCTTAGCCTTAGATGCTTCACCGCGCTCAAGGAGAGTCCTACGAGTGAGCCACTCGCCTTCCTCGTCGATGGCTATCACTTTGCCATCAACAGTGATGGTACCACCAGTGCCTGCTGCGGTAGAGGCGTTAGAGACACCAGAGCCTGAGCTTGTCTCAACAGAGTTGAGCCATGACTTGATGATGTCCGTCATGTGCCACTTGGTGCAGAGGCGTGCGCCGTTAAGACCCATGAGTGTCTTGTTAGCCAGACCGTTTATCTTAATCTGACTATACACTTGGAAGTCCTTGCTCGTACCGCTGCCGTCGAAGACGATGATGTCGTTATCCTCTATGGCATCCTTGATGGTTTCTGCCATATCAGACGTACCGTCGGAGGTTAGGACGATGATTTTCTTACCGTCGGAAGTGAACGTCACTTTCTTCGTCTTTCCGTCTATCAGCGTCTTGATAGCATCGACGGTATAGACACCACCGCCGGTGATGTTGTACGCTGTAGCTTCTGTACGTGAACTGCGTGTAGCAAAGCCGAATGGAGCCTTCGTGTTC
>OCTW013387677.1_pt1 | contig 14132 bp, 13 predicted proteins | sample 1539671 | NCBI WGS metagenome assembly OCTW01 (sample SAMN02144230, study PRJEB22623) | gut metagenome | biome: sheep rumen | host: Ovis aries | place: New Zealand | reverse complement strand
AAAGCTCTGATAGTTCAATGGATAGAATAACTCTCTCCTAAAGAGTAGATCCGGGTTCGATTCCCGGTCGGAGTACTGAAAAGGCAGCCTGTCGAGGCTGTCTTTTTTTTGTACAGTAAAAAAATATATGTATATTTGCAATCTGTAATCTGAATCTGAATGTTTAAATTACAGAGTACACAAAACAATAACGAACAGGCATTTAAAAATATCTTTCTCTTATGGATTTAGGCATATTACTTGCTATCATTGGCATACTTGTCTCTCTTGTCTTCGGTCTTATCCCAATTGCAAAACCAAGGAAAAAAAAGATTTCCAATACTAAACAATGGAGACAAACCTATCTTTCCAACAACCTCCCTGAGGACTTTAGCGAGCATTACGGTAAGAAGATTTATATCCAGCCCTATATCACATCCACAAACCCTTACTCGCTGCCTGAACCCGCCAAAGCCCAGTTAAAGGACAAAAAGTTGCTGAAGGACTATTTTATCAAAGAAGTCTTTGTTAAGGGATCTCACGAACCCAAGCTGTTATGCATCCTGGGCGATTCCGGCACGGGAAAAACCGCCTCCCTGACCCATCTTTTTATCGACTATATCAATGCCCACACGGAGGAAGACCTGCCATACCACATCCGGCTTGTCTCTCTGGGAAGGAACAACCCTTTTGTCCAAATCGACGAGATAGAGCAGAAGGACCGCTGCATACTCCTGCTCGATGCCCTCGACGAGAACCAAATGGCGCAGGACCCCTCCCAGTATAACCAATTCATGGATAAGATTGAGGTGTATTGCGACCGTTTCGCCCGTGTTGTCATCACCTGTCGCCCACAGTTTTTCCACAACGAGCAGTCCGAACCAGGCCTTACCAACGTCAAATGGGATGGCAAATGGCTTGCATTCAAGAAGTGCTACTTGGCACCCTTTGACGACAACCAAGTGCAGCAGTTTTTGGACAGCAACATCTCTTTCCGTTCCAGCAATGCTCTCCGCCAGAAGGCTGAAGAGATTGTGAGCAAGCAGCCCCTAATTGTCATCCGTCCTTTGGTTCTGACCTTTATCGAGGATCTTGCAAAGTCCGACAAAGAGGTCAATACCGTGCTCGACGTCTTCGACATTATTGTAGAGAAGTGGATAAACCGCGATGTGCAATTTGTCTCCTCCGCTGATGTAGAAGACAGAACCAAGCAATGGTGGACACTACTGTCTGACGTGGCAAGCTATATGTACAAGCACCAAAACCTGAATATCACCTACCAAGAGTTGAACGACTTAGTCAGCGCTTCCCATCTGACGGAGCAGGACAAGCAGCACTTCCCCCAACGCTCCCTGCTCACCCGTTCTGGCGACGACTACCATTTCTCGCACAAGTCCTTCTACGAATACTTCATGGCCTACCGCTTCTTTTTCGACTTCGAGGAAATTGGCGACCTCTACGCTATGGACTTGCAAATCTACAACGACCTTTTTGCTGCTTGGGTAGAACGACGTCAGCTCCACTTTGCCGACCTGCAAGAATTGCACCCATATCAAGTTGCAGCATCTCATGGCTCAATAGGAAACCGTTTACAGGACCTCCACCAATACAGTGAAGCCGAGAACAAATACCAAACCTCATTAAACATCTTCCGGCTCCTTGATAAAATAATTCCAGACACCTTCACCGATGACGTGGCCACGACGCTGAACAACTTGGCAGCCCTCCACCACGACACCAACCGCCATGCCGATGCCGAGCAAGAATACCAAGAGGCATTGACCATCCGTCGACAATTGGCCGACAAGAACCCCGATGCCTATCTGCCGTATGTGGCCACGACGCTGAACAACTTAGCAGCCCTCCACTACTCCACCAACCGCCATGCCGATGCCGAGCAGGAATACCAAAAGGCACTGGCCATCCGCCGACAATTGGCCGACAAGAACCCCGATGCCTATCTTCCGTATGTTGCCATGACGCTGAACAACTTGGCCCTCCTCCACAGCGACACCAACCGCCATGCCGATGCCAAGCAGGAATACCAAGAAGCATTGACCGCATACCGCAAATTGGCCGACAAGAACCCCGATGCCTATCTTCCGAATGTGGCCGGAACGCTGAACAACTTGGCCAACCTCCACTACTCCACCAACCGCCATGCCGATGCCGAGCAAGAATACCAAGAGGCATTGACCATCCGCCGACAATTGGCCGACAAGAACCCCGATGCCTATCTGCCGGATGTGGCCACGACGCTGAACAACTTGGCCCTCCTCCACAGCGACACCAACCGCCATGCCGATGCCGAGCAGGAATACCAAGAGGCATTGACCGCATACCGCAAATTGGCCGACAAGAACCCCGATGCCTATCTGCCGGATGTGGCCACGACGCTGAACAACTTGGCCATCCTCCACAGGGTCACCAACCGCCATGCCGATGCCGAGCAGGAATACCAAGAGGCACTGGCCATCCGCCGACAATTGGCCGACAAGAACCCCGATGCCTACCTGCCGGATGTGGCCATGACGCTGAACAACTTGGCAGCCCTCCACAGCGACACCAACCGCCATGACGATGCCGAGCAGGAATACCAAGAGGCATTGACCGCATACCGCAAATTGGCCGACAAAAACCCCGATGCCTATCTTCCGGATGTGGCCACGACGCTGAACAACTTGGCAGTCCTCCACAGCGACACCAACCGCCATGCCGTTGCCGAGCAGGAATACCAAGAGGCACTGGCCATCCGCCGACAATTGGCCGACAAGAACCCCGATGCCTATCTGCCAAATGTGGCCACAACGCTCTTCAATATCGCACGGATGTATCTTGACCAAGGGAATTATAAGGCTGTTGAGGAGTCCGCGCAGGAGAGTTTGGAAATATTTCAGATTATGGCAAGCAAAAGCCCTGAAGCCTTCGGTCCATACGTGGAAAAAGCCAAGGGATTAATATCCTACATAAAAGAGCAGAAAAAACAGCAGGAGCAAGAACATCCATCCAAACCAGCGTAGAACCAGATCAAGGAAACCAACTTCACGCTGACCAAGCACCCGCTTGCACTAAAAAAAGTGCAGTTTTCGCCTTATCATGCACTTTTTTTAGTGCCGATGGAATTTTTTCTGTATCTTTGCAGATGGAAAACATTAAACAGCAGAATACTATGAACGAATTGATGCAGCGTGTTGTGGCGCGGGCGGATGCCGCGCAGGCGGCCAACCTGTCGCGCTTTTTCAAGACCGGACCGGGGCAGTATGGCGAAGGCGACTGCTTTCTTGGCATCAAGGTCCCTGTCACCCGCTCGGTAGTGAAGGACCACTGGAAAGAGAGCGGCTGGGACGACCTTGAGGAGTGTCTGGCTTCGGAGTGGCACGAAGTGCGGCTGGCGGGTCTGCTGGCCTTGGTGCAACGTTTTCACCACGCCAAGAAAGACCCCGACGAACAGCAGAAGTGTGTCGACTTCTACCTTGCCCACCTCCCGGCGGTGAACAACTGGGACTTGGTCGACCTCTCCTGCTACGAAATCCTCGGCACCTGGTTTCTCACCCACGACGCCGCTCCGCTCTACACCCTGGCCCGCGAGGGGCGCACCATCTGGGAGCAACGCATCGGGATAGTGAGCACCATGATGTTCCTCCGCCACGGGCGGTTGGACGACACCTACGCCATTGCCGACATCCTGCTGCACCACCCCCACGACCTCATCCATAAGGCGGTGGGCTGGCTGCTGCGCGAAGCCGGCAAGCGCGACCCCCAGCGCCTGCGCCAATATCTGGAGCCGCGTTGCGCCACCATGCCCCGCACTACGCTGCGCTACGCCATCGAGAAATTCACCCCCGCCGAGCGGAAGACCTGGCTCAACATCCCCCGCCCACCGGCCTGAGAGCGCGGCAAGCCGGCCCTAAGTCCAAGCGGTCGGCGCCGCATCGACCACCCAATATTGGCATTTCGACTCGGCGCAGCCATACAAATGCCATACAAGCTTTTTCCAAGTGGCGAGGTATGAGCGAACCTGCAACTATTTGACAAATGTGGCGCGGGAAACCGTCGGATTGGATTTTTTTTTGTAACTTTGCAGTTTGATTTGCGCAATAGGAAATGGCAAAGAATTATACTCATCGCAGTGGCATAGTGAAGGTTATCTTCCTGGCGGTCGGGGTGGTGTTCGTGCTCCGGCTGTCGATGCTGCAACTGTTTGACAAGGAGTATAAGGAAAAGGCCGAGAACCAGTCGCTGCGCAACATCACGCAATATCCGGCCCGAGGGCTGATGTACGACCGCAACGGCAAGCTGCTGGTGTATAACGAAGCGGTGTACGACCTGATGGTAATCCCCCGCATGGTGAAGAACTTGGACACGGCGGCATTCTGCCGCGCGGTGGGCATCACCCGCGAAGACTTCAACGCCCGCATGGAGAAAGCCTACATCTACTCGCCCTATTCGGCATCGATTTTTATGAAACAGATTTCGAAAGAGGATTTTGGGCGATGGGAGAACGTGTTGTACAAGTTCAAGGGCTTCTACATTTCCAAGCGCACACTGCGCATCTACGACAAGCCGATAGCGGCCCATGTGCTGGGGTATGTGGGCGAGGTGAACGAGCGCGACCTGGAGAAGAACCCCTACTACAAGCGGGGCGACTATATAGGCAAAAGCGGGCTGGAAGCCTCGTATGAGGAGGAGCTGCGCGGAGTGAAAGGCAAGAAAATCATGCAGGTGGACGTACACAACCGCGAGATTGGCCCTTACATGCACGGGCAGTTGGACACCATGCCGATGGAGGGGATGAACCTCTATACCACCATCGACGCCGACCTGCAGGAATATGCCGAGAAGGTGATGGCCAACAAGCGCGGCTGCATCGTGGCCATTGAACCCTCGACCGGCGAGGTGCTGACCCTCCTCTCCGCCCCCTGCTATGACCCCAACCTGCTGGTGGGGCGCATCCGCGGGGAGAATTTCAAGAAGCTGAACAGCGACATATCGAAACCCCTGTTCAACCGCGCCCTGCAGGCGCAGTATCCGCCGGGCTCCATCTTCAAGGTGGCGCAGGCCATGATTGCGCTGCATCTGGGTGTCATCACGCCGCAGACGGGATTTGTGTGCGACAAGGTGATAGGGTGCCACAACCACCCGAGCGCCCGGAGTGTGCAGGAGGCCATCAAGATGTCGTGCAACCCATATTTTTACTACACCTACCGCCGTGTGATACAGCAGGGCAAGTACAAGAACATCTATAAGGACAGCCAGTACGGGCTGACGGTGTGGCACGACTACATGACGCGGTTCGGCTTCGGCTACCGGCTGCCTATCGACCTGCCCAACGTGAAGCAAGGCAATATTCCCGACACGGCGTTCTACAACAAGTGGTATGGCCGCGAGCGGTGGGCCTTCACTACCATCTATTCCAACAGTATAGGACAAGGCGAGGTGGAGGTGGTGCCGCTGCAGATGGCCAACCTGGCCTGCATTGTGGCCAACCGGGGCTACTTCTACACTCCGCACCTGGTGCGCTACTACGGCCCCGACTCAATCCGCCCGCCAGAGTTTTACGAGAAACACGAGACGGGTATCGAGCGCGAGTATTTCGACATCGCGGCGCGGGGCATGTATGACGTGGTGCACGGCGCGGGCGGCACGGCCCACAAGGCCGATATCCCGGACATAGACGTGTGCGGCAAGACGGGCACCGCCGAGAACTACGGCAACGACCACTCGGTGTTCATTGCTTTCGCCCCGAAGGACAAGCCGAAGATTGCCGTGGCGGTATATGTCGAGAACGCCCAGGGCGGCGGCGGCACATGGGCAGCCCCCATCGCAAGCCTGATTATCGAGAAGTATATCCGCGGCGAAGTGAAGCGCACGGACATGGAGAAATATTATACCGAAATCAATCCCTGCCAGAAGCTGCCGCTGACGCGCAGGATTAAGAAACCCCGCAAAAGATGATGACCGCCAACCGCATACCCGCCACCGAGAAGAAACGCTACGACTGGGTACCCATACTGCTGTATCTGGCTATCGTGCTGTTCGGCTGGCTGAACATCTACGCCGCTTGCTATGACGAGAACCACGCCCAGATATTTGACTTCTCGCGCCAGCACGGCAAGCAGCTGCTGTGGATGGGAACGGCATTTGTGGTGGCGGTGTGTGTGCTGCTGATACATCCACGGGTGTTCTCCAACGGGTCGTACATCATCTATGGGATTGTGCTGCTGCTGCTTGTGGCCACGCTGTTTGTCGGCACGGTGACTAACGGGGGCCAGTCGTGGATTGACTTCGGGGCGTTCAAACTACAGCCGTCGGAGTTTGCCAAGTTTGCCACGGCCTTGGCTCTGTCCAAGTACATCAGCGCCATTGACATAGACTTGAAGTTGCCACGCACACGCCTGACGCTGGCCCTGCTGGCTATAGTGCCTGCGGGTCTCATTTTCCTGCAGCACGACACGGGGTCCGCCCTCGTGTTTCTGGCGTTCCTGCTGCCGTTTTTCCGCGAAGGGCTTTCACACTATATTCTGCTCGTCGGCTTGCTGGCCATTGTGCTGTTTGTGTCGGCCTTGCTCATCAACCAATTCCTGCTGATGGGCATCCTGCTGGTTATCTGCCTGCTGTACCTTTTCGTGTGGCTCTCGAAGCGCACATCAAAAAATTATTGGCACACGGCCATCTTCTTTGTGGTGTGCTGCCTGTTCACACTGTCGGTAGATTTCACCTTCGAGAACGTGCTGGAAACCCACCAGCGCAACCGCATCTATGTGCTGCTGGGCAAGGTGGAGGATCCGCGCGGCGTGGGCTACAACGTGAACCAGGCTAAAATCGCCATCGGGTCGGGCGGACTGGTGGGCAAAGGGTTCCTGAATGGCACCATCACCAAGGCCGATTTCGTGCCCGAACAGGAAACGGATTTCATTTTCTGCACCGTGGGCGAGGAATGGGGCTTTGTGGGGAGTCTGGCGCTGATAGCGGCCTATGTGTGGCTGCTAATCCACCTGATTACGATGGCGGAGCGACAACGGTCGGTCTTTTCGCGGTTCTATGGCTATTGTGTGGCCTCCATCCTGTTTTTCCACTTTGCGGTGAATATCGGCATGGTGCTGGGGCTGGTGCCCGTCATCGGCATCCCGCTGCCTTACTTCAGCTATGGAGGGTCGTCGCTCATCGCCTTCACGCTGCTGCTGTTCATCTTCATCCGCCAGGATGCCGACCGCAATGCTTTGATTTGAAGAATAAAAAACAATATACAACATAACAACCCATCACTTTTTCACTATGCCCAAGAATACTACCAACAAGCGTGTATGTTCTTTCTGCGGACGCCCGGAGTCGCGGGTTTCCATGCTTTTTTCTGGCATGGGCGAGAGCTGCATCTGCGACAGCTGCGTGGAGCAGGCCTACGGCTTCCTGCACGAAAGGATGCACAAGGAGTCGGCACAGAGCAACCCCCTGGCCGGACTGGACCACATACCCACCCCCGCCGAGATCAAGGAACACCTGGACCAGTATGTGATTGGTCAGGAGGACGCCAAGCGCGCCCTCTCGGTGGCGGTATACAACCACTACAAACGCATCAAATATTCCGACGAGCAGCACGACCCCAACGAGGTGGAAATCGAGAAGTCGAACATCATCATCGTGGGCGAGACCGGCACCGGCAAGACCCTTCTGGCCCGCACGATAGCCAAGGTGCTGCATGTGCCATTCTGCATTGCCGACGCCACTACGCTCACCGAGGCGGGCTACGTGGGCGACGATGTGGAGAATGTGCTGGTGCGTCTGCTGCAGGCGGCGGACTACAACGTGGCGGCCGCCGAGCGAGGCATTGTATTCATAGACGAGATTGACAAGATAGCCCGCAAGAGCGACAACCCCTCCATCACACGCGACGTGTCGGGCGAAGGGGTTCAGCAGGCTATGCTGAAACTGCTCGAAGGGGCGGTGGTGAGTGTGCCCCCGCAGGGAGGCCGCAAGCACCCCGAACAGCCCATGATACAGGTGAACACCCGCAACATACTGTTTATTGCCGGCGGGGCTTTTGACGGCATTGAGCGCTCTATCGCCTCGCGTCTGCGGTCGAATGTGATAGGCTACAACGGCACCGGCACCCGCCGCGAGCTGGACCGCCACAACATGCTGAAGTATATCCTGCCCATGGACTTGAAACATTTCGGGTTGATACCGGAGCTGGTGGGGCGTTTTCCGATGCTCACCCACCTACAGCCGCTGGATGCCGAGGCCCTGCGCCGCATCCTTACCGAACCGCGCAACGCCTTAGTGAAGCAGTATCAGGCCCTCTTCAAGATGGACGGGATAGACCTGGTGTTCGAACCGGAGGCCCTACAGGCTGTGGTGGACACGGCGGTGCACTACAAGCTGGGGGCCCGAGGCCTCCGCTCAATAATGGAGAGCATCATGACGGACTATATGTTCTCCCTGCCGGAGCGTGCTGCGGGAACTACGCTGCACATCACCGGCACATTGGCACATGAGAAGATAAACAGCGCAAACATCAATACCTCATTATTACAATAAACCTTAAAACATTATGAAGAAAGTATTTGTATTGGCCCTGATTCTCACCCTGGTGGCAGGAGGCGTACAGGCCCAGAAACGCAACAACCGCAAAAGCGGCAACTCGGTTCCCTCGTCGATGGTAGACTGCAAGGACAACAAGTCGGTCAACAACGTACAAAAAGCCCGCGATGTGCGTCAGCTCCCTCCGCCCGCCTCAGGCATGGATGCCCCGCTGAAAGAGGCTCTGGACCAACGGCGCACCATCCGCAACATCAGAGAGGAGCAACTGCCTATGGAGCTGGTGTCCTCACTGCTGTGGTGTACCTATGGCATCAACCGTCCCGAAGCGAACCGGCGCGTGGTTCCCTCGGCAGTCAACGTGCAGGAATTCGACATCTACTACTTTGACCAGCAAGGCATTTATCTATACAATGCCCAGAAAAACATACTGGAGATGGTGGTGGAAGGCGATCACCGCCCGGAGATAAGCCAGCAGCAATTCTTTGCCAAAGCCCCGGCATCGATAGTAATCGTGGCCAACTACGACCGCATGAGTGTGTTCAAGGACAAGGATGTCCGCGATTTTTATGCTGCCGTTGACTGCGGCTATGTGAGCCAGAATATCTACCTGTTCTGCTCGTCGGCCAAACTGGCCACAGTGGCCTGCGGCGGCATCAACCACGAAACCCTGACCAAACTGCTGGGCATCGGAAACGGTCGCCCGATGTTGGCTCACCCCGTGGGTTTTGAGGAATAGACGAAGGCACACTGAGTCCTGACTGAAGAGTCTGCACGCAGCAGATAGGCAACGTCCCGGCGCCGCAGACTCTTTTGCCTTTCGGCCCACGGCCGGGAGGTGCAGACCCATCAGCCAACTAAGAAGAAACACAAGTACACCTGCTTATGAAAATGCGACTCACCAAACAATTCGGGTTCGAAATGGCACATGCCCTGCCCGACTATCCCGGCAAGTGCCGCAACATACACGGCCACTCGTATAAACTGTTTGTCACCGTTGAAGGGCAACCGCTGGAGGGGGATTGTCTGCAGCCAAAAGGCACGGCCCCCGAGGGAATGCTGGTGGACTTCCATCAGCTGAAAATGATTGTGGAGGAGGCCATCGTAAGCCGTTTCGACCATGCGCTGGTATTGCCACGCAAGGAGGGGACAGAGACTCCAGCCGACAGCTTGGGTGGCTACCAGGCCAAAGTGATTATGCTCGATTTCCCTCCCACCACGGAAAATCTACTCGTCCACTTCGCCCAACTGCTGGATGGCCGTCTGCCAGAAGGCACACGGCTGTATGCACTGAAGCTGTATGAGACCGAGACCTCGTGCGGCGAGCTGATATTGTAGTTCACATCCGCGCCACACGCCGGGCATCAGTAGTTGGATATATAGAGCAACCGCCCGTCGTAGAAAGTGTTGTATTGGTAGAGGGGGCATGAGGTGAGGCTGCCGTCGAGGGGGAAGCCGTCGCCGAAAGTGCTGAACTGCGACCCGCATTCGGGACACCGCAACACGAGATTGCCATACCCTTCGTCCATTTCGAGCAGACCCCGGTCGTAAGGGCAGGTACACTCGTAGGCCACGAATTCCTCCCATGCAGTGCGGACCACCACCACCCCTTGGTAGCCTCCAATCAAGTACTCGTAACCGCTCATCGTGTTCAGACCAGGGTAGAGGGGCGAGTTGGGATCAATCTGGCAGGTGGCATCCCCTACCGGCACATTACAATAAGACTCTTTTCCACAGCCACCGACGATGGCCACGGAAAAGAGCAGTATGAGAGCCAGCAGCGGCTTAGCGGCCCTGGCCATAGTCGCCATAGAGGGTTTTGAGCAATACATCGCCCACGGCTTTGAGGCTGTTCTTGTCGACATGCTCAAGGTTGTCGCCCATGGTATGCCAGTATTTGAAGAAACTGCAGCCGGGAGTGTTTTGCACGATGTCAATCATTGGGGTGCCGGACAGGCGGTTGACATAATAGTGGTCGTCGAGAATGGGGTCGGTTTCGAGGTTGACGAACATTTTGCCATAGCCAAGGGCATCGGCCACGGTCCAAATCTTGTTCATGATGCCAGAGGCGTACTCGCGGCTGAACTGCTCCTTAGTATAGCGTGGGGCCTGAGTGCCCACCATGTCGAGCAACACGCCGAAGGTGGCTCTGTAGAAAGGAGTATGGGGGTTGCGGCTCCAGTATTGCGAGCCCTTGCACCAGCTGTCGTTGGAGGGTTCGCTGGCCCATTCGGGCACACCCTGATCTTCCACATCGAAAAAGATGATGTCGATGGGTATCGAAATCCGGTCGGTGGAGATGGCGCGGGCCAGTTCCATCAACACGGCCACACCGCTGGCGCCGTCGTTGGCGCCGTCGAAAGGCTTGCGGTGGTTATTCTTGTCGGGGTCGTGGTCGGCCCACATGCGACTGTCCCAGTGGGCAGCCAGAAGCACCCGCCCGTTCTCGGACGCGCCGGGGCGGGCATTGAGGGTGGCGATGATGTTCTTGCCCCGCACCTCTTGCCCGTTCCAAAGCGTGGTGGGGAAATCTTGCACGATGACGGTGTCGCACCAGTGGCGCATCTGCCGGGCCAGATAGTCGGCACAGCGAAGCTGCCCCTGGCTGCCCGGAGTGCGGTAGCCACAGGCCACCTGAGCGGCAACATAGCCATAGGCACTGTCGGCATTGAAATCGGGAATCGCCACATTATTGTAGTTTATCGCACTGGCGGAGGACTGACCATGCTTGTCGGCCCTTTGATGGCAGCCCGCCATAAGAAACATCGCTATACAGACAATGAGGAATTGCCTCGACTGACGGAAAAGGTGAAAAGGATTCATTCGATGTGGGTTATTATTCAGAAAAAAATTGTAGGGCGCATATCTCTTGCCGTTTGAGAGAACGACCCGACTGTAAAGACAAATAAGCAGTGGCCTGCCAGCAACCGGCACCGAGCAGCAGCCCACGGCCGGACGGTGGCAGGCCTGTGTGAATACTTTATTTCAAACGCTCGGCATACTCGCAAGTGCGGGTGTCCACCTTGATGCGCTCGCCCTCTTTGATGAACAGGGGCACGCGGACCTGCACGCCGGGTTCGACGGTGGCATCCTTCATAGCGTTGGTGGCGGTGTTGCCGGCAAAACCGGGCTCGGTGTAGGTGACAACCGTCTCGATGAATGGGGGAAGCTCGCAGATAAGGGGGGTCTCGCTGTCGGCAGCCACGGTGATTTCAACATACTGCCCGTCCTTGAGGAACTGAGGGGCATTGATGATGTTCTCGGGGATATAAATCTGCTCGTAGGTTTCGGTGTGCATAAACACGTGCATGTCGCCCTCTTTGTAGAGATAGGTGTACGGGCGGCGCTCCACACGCACAACGTCAATCTTGGCACCACTGGGGAAAGTGTTTTCCAGCATACGGCCCGTCTTCACACTGCGCATCTTGGTGCGGACAAAAGCGGCTCCCTTGCCGGGTTTCACATGCAGGAACTCCACAATCGTGTAGATGTCGTTGTTGAAATTGATACAGAGACCATTCTTAATATCAGTCGTTGTTGCCATGGGTAAAAATGAGATTTATTAATTATTAAATGTGATTGATTATTTTTCTGTTGCATTAGAGCCTTCGGCCTTTTTGCGGGCCTCGGCATAGAGCTGGGTGAGTCGGCGCAAATCGTTCTTCAGCTCGTCATTCTCGGCATCGGCAGCCTGCTGGCGGGTACGCTCCATCATCAGGCGGCAGAAAACTGCCACAACCAATATACAAAGCGTGAGGTTGAGCGCTCCGGCACCCTGGCTACGCAATACAAAATACACCACCGTGGCGGCGATAATAAGCACATACGAAATCCACTCGTAAATGCGTAACTTTGTTTGGTAATTCATATACACTGTGCAGCCACAGGCTGCGGGATTATAATTATACTGTTTATCTATATTACTCGTTTTCTGCACAATAAAGCACCGCCGCACAACCGTGCGCAATACTTTTCCAAGTTGCAAAGATACAAAAAAAGTCTTGATTATCACACTTCCGTACCATAAAAAATACAAAATGGGGAGTCTGCAGCCTCCCGTGCCACAACCTGCCCACACCCCCCGCACCGACCTTGAAGGCTGTTCCGCCTCGCTCCCCTCTGGGGAGAATGTCTCAGTGGCAGCCCTAAACTATTAAAAAAATAGAAAAGTTTGTGTATCTGAAGAATTTTGCGTTATTTTGTAATGTCTTAGCATAGCCATATAAGGCGGTGATAAGCACCATTGAACATTGAATATTAAACAAATATATAAAATTCATCGTACTATGAAAAAGTGTGCAAAGGCTTTCGTGGCACTGGTTCTCGTTGTTGGACTGACCGCTGTCTGCGGAGGTTTTTCCTCGTGCAGTTCTTCACGCTCAGCCACGATGTATCCCACCAAGAAATACAAATCGAGCAAGGTGGTCAAATCGAATATCTCGGTGCGTGGCACCAATAAAAAGAATGGCTCAACATATCGCTCGTACTAAACTTCTGGCTCTGGCGCTGCTTTTCCTGCTCCCGCTGGCAGTCCGCGCACAGGGGTTCGAAATCAGTGGCGAGAGCAGCCTTTCGGGCACAATCACCCTCACCCTATTCGACGGCGACTCCACCAGCCACAGCATAACGGCCAAGGCCAACAAAGGGCGGTTCTTTTTTGCCGGAGCGGTGGAGAAACCCGTGTTGGCCGCAATTGAACATGCCGCAATGCAACGGCCCCTCTATTTTTACATAGAGAATTCCGCCATATCCATCAACGTCAATGCATCGCGCCCCGAAGCCTCCATCATCAAAGGCTCACGCAGCAACAGCGAGTACCGCTACTTGATGGAGCGCTACCGCTCCGCACCCGACCCCAACGGATTCCTGCGCCAATATGTACGCGACAACAGCAACTCTGTCTTCATCCCATTCATCCTTTTCGACCAGATGCCCAATCTGGACGAAGCCGTTGTGCGGCAACTGGTGTCACAGCTCACAGCCGACGCCCGCACCGTCTACCACTACGCAATGCTCCGGCGATGGATGCGCCAAACCCCCGCAGTGTCTGAAGGCAGCGAAATGCCCGACTTCGCATTCCTCGATGCCAAGAAAAGCCGCCGTACCTTTGCCGAAGTCCACGACTCCACATCCTACACGCTGATTCTTTTCACTGCCGGATGGTGCGACATCTGCGCCGCCTGGCGCGACCAGGCCACCGCCCTTCTCAACGGGAAGAAAGCCCGTCTGCTCTCCATCAACATCGACGACAATCCCAACGGCTGGGACGCCCAATACCTCAAACAGCTCGAAGTAGACCACCTGCCCTACCTCATTCTGGTCGACCCCAAAGGCCTCGTCGTGGCACGCGACCTGCGCATCTGGGAGCTGGAACGCGTCGCACGGCGGATAGAATCCGAGTAACACACCCCGCCCTTCATTCAACCCAATAGCAGAACCCCTACAATGGACACCTCACTATATCCCCTGAAATTCCTCCCTCTCTTCAAACAAAAAGTGTGGGGAGGCAACCGCATCAAAACCCTTGGCTTCGACTACGACCCCCTCCCCAACTGCGGCGAGCTGTGGGTCCTTTCGGGCGTGGAAGGCAACGAATCGGTGGTCGAGAACGGATTCCT
>OCTW013371673.1_pt1 | contig 14133 bp, 10 predicted proteins | sample 1539671 | NCBI WGS metagenome assembly OCTW01 (sample SAMN02144230, study PRJEB22623) | gut metagenome | biome: sheep rumen | host: Ovis aries | place: New Zealand | reverse complement strand
TATTCTTGCAGAAAGTGCCGTAGTTTCTCGAGGCCTCGTCCGACCTTGCTTTGCCGCTGCATCTCAAATGCGACGGCAAAGTTACGACATCGGGAAAGGTCACTGTCCGTCTTTGTCGGTCTCTGACGATATTTTTTGCAACTTTTTTAGCAACAGCTCCAGATGAGCGTTCTCGAGCAGGTTTCAGACGCCTCGGTGAAGGCAGAGCGCCCCCCACATACTACCTTCTCTCTCGTAGAGAGAAGTACGTATGTGGCCGATCCTTCACCTCGGCGACAGGATATATTCTTTTCTTTCCAAAGGGGTTGGTGCAGCAGCTGATGACACGCCTCGATGCCGTAATTTTCACGCATGTGAGATTACGTTTCGTCGCTGCCGGTCAAGGTTGGCCATCAGAACACGCAAGACAGTCTGTATGGTCAGAATGTCACGATGTCATCAATTTGTATGTACTTCCCTGTTTTTTTCGCACTATATGCCAATATGTGAATGATATTTTGTAATTTTGTGGCCAAATGTAATAACTTCGACCATCTGAAAGCATGGGTGAATGGGAGAATTGAAAGAAATGATTGAGATTAAGGATGCACGGAAGGAACAGTCGGCTGACATTGCAAGTCTGATTATGATGGCAATGACGGATGACTGCTGTCTGCATTTCTGTGGAACAGGGTTTGGGCTGTCTGACTTTCACATGATGATGGCCATGCTTGTGAAGCGCGAGGATTCACAGTATAGTTACAGGAATACGCTGGTAGCGATGGACGATGACAAGCTGGTTGGTGTTGCCGTCAGCTATGATGGCGGGTGTCTGCATGAACTGCGCCAGGCTTTTATTCAAGCCGCTAAGGAATACATCGGCAAGGATCATTCGGGAATGGACGATGAGACGCAGGCTGGCGAACTCTATCTTGACTCTCTGGCCGTAGCGCCAGAATATCGTCGCCAAGGCATTGCCAAGCGGCTTCTGAAGGCTACGAAGGAGAAGGCCGCCAGGATGGGATTGCCCTGCGTGGGACTGCTGGTAGATAATGGTAATCCTGCTGGCGAGGCTCTATATGCCTCTGTTGGCTTCCGTTATGCGAATGACAGCCACTGGGGTGGTCACCCGATGAAACACTTGGTGTTGTAAAGATTATTGGTGGATGAAACATAAAGGAATCATCTGCGGCATACTGGCCGCTGTCTGTTATGGCACAAACCCTTTTGGGGCGTTGCCGCTCTATGAGGAGGGCGTGAATACATCGTCCGTACTCTTTTACCGCTTCTCTATGGCGGTGCTTATGCTGACCGTCATGCTGCTTGTGGAGCGTAAATCTTTTCGTATCAACGGCAGCGAACTGAAGACACTCGGCTCTCTCGGGCTGCTCTTTGCCGCATCGAGCATCACGTATTATCAGAGTTTCCGATTTATGGATGCTGGTATCGCCTCCACCATCCTTTTCGTCTATCCTGTGATGGTGGCGGTTATCATGGCTATGTTCTTCAGAGAGAAAGTCACGGCTTCAACGGTCACAGCCATCATCCTCGCATTGACAGGTATCAGTCTGTTATATAGAGGGGATGCGGGCATGTCGCTCAGTACGATGGGCGTACTACTGGTCATCATTTCCTCGCTGACATACGCCGTCTATATCGTGGTGGTCAATCAGTCGAGCATTCGCATGTCGTCGTTGAAACTCACATTTTACGTGCTGCTGATATGTATGCTCTCGCTGTTGGCCTATTCGTTCACTTCGTCCGACCTGCATCTGATGTTGCCGCCATCGCCAAGAGCATGGTTCTTTGCCTGTTGGCTGGGTCTGGTGCCAACGGTTCTTTCGCTTGTGTTCATGACCATCTCTGTCCACGAGGTAGGAGCCACGCCAACGGCCATCATGGGAGCCCTGGAGCCCTTGACCGCTGTAGCTATCGGTGTGATGGTGTTTGGCGAATCGCTCACCTTCCGACTTATCATCGGCATCGTGCTCATCCTTTCGGCCGTACTGCTGATAGTGCTGGGCAAGAATTTTCACCTGCGCACTATCACCCATACCATCAGCGCCATCGTCAGAAAGACTTGGCGCTGGAAGTCGTAGGCATGAATCCCTCGCTCACTTCTCCTGCTATCAGGTCAAAGTGCAGAAACTCCGGCGGCGTGGGCTGCAGGTCGTAGTAGTCCATCTCGGCTATCGGCAGACAGAAATACACCATCTGGGCGTAGTTGGAATAAAGGCGCTGTAGAACATCGTTATGCTCATAGATCCAGCGCTTCGTCTCGTCCTCCACGTTGAAGTTTACCATACCAGAGCAGCGCACGGAGATATTCCCCTCGAAGGCTATCAGCTCCACATTGGGATTCTTGCGCAGCTCTCGCCATACGGCTTTGGCCTCCGAGGTGGCAAAGTAGAGCACGTTGCCCTCCAGCTTCATCACCTGGAAGATGCGCAACTTAGGGATGTTACCCTCGCTCGTAGCCAGAGCAACATCCTTATGATTGCGCAGAAATTGCAACGCTCTCTCCATCGTCGTGCTTACCATTTCAGTTCTTCCTGAAGGATCACGCCGTCGGTCATGGGGCTGTCAGCCTCGCCGAAGGCATTGGCCTTGTACTGGATGCAGAGCATGGTCAGGTTCTCCGTGCCCGTGTTTTTCAGCGCACGCTTGCCATCGGGAGCCACACGGACGATGGTGCCCTCGCCGACGGGGAAGATTTCGCCGTCCACCTGATACTGGCCCTCGCCCTTCAGGATGATATACAGTTCCTCGTGGGTCTTGTGCGTGTGCAGGAAACCGCTGTCCTGGCCTGGAACGAGTGTCTGGAATGAGAGTTCGCTGCCCGTAGCACCCACGGCCTGACCTGCGAACACCTTGCCTTGGATTGTCACATTCGGCCCCATCGGCAGCACGTGCTCGATAATCTCGTCCATCTTACCCACGCTTACTGCGCTGAAATTCTTACCAGTCTTAATTGTCTCAATCTGTTTCATTTTCTTTAATCGTTTAAATTGTTATTTGTTTCTTGTTTGCGAGTGCAAAGTTACTGCAACTTTTTCACTCCCACAAGAAGGCACCAAAAGGTGACATAGTTACCAAAAAGTAGGAATTGTGGCGGAACCGGCATCCTATGAAATCATCTTTAACTCAGATTAACATAGTATAATCGCGCTACTTGGTAACTTTTTACTACCTTTGCCGCAAAATCTATAGTTATGGCAGATGTAAAAGCAGAACGCTCTAAGCAGCGAGACCCATTAAGTTCACTTAAATGGGCGAGTCGTGAAGAACGGACACGAAGTGAATATTTAGCCTGTCCCATCAGGCAAGTTGTCAGTCGTTTCGGCGACAAGTGGTCATTATTAGTATTGTTTCTGTTGAACAGGAGTGATACAGGTGTGTTGCGTTTCAACGAGATGCGTCGCTTCATGACGGACTGTTCCCAGAAGATGCTTTCGCAGACACTAAAGAACTTAGAGCAGAGCCATCTGGTGCATCGCGAGGTGTTCCCGGAGGTTCCTCCCCGTGTAGAGTATTCTCTGACTGATACAGGCAAATCATTGATGCCTGCCCTCACAGCCCTTATTGACTGGGGGAAGGAGCATTTCGATGAAGTGGTAACAGATGATTTAACTTAATTAAATAAATAATGTGACGCCTATGTCGGAATTATTGCGTACTTTTGCAGACTGAAAGTGATGAATGACTTAATGATTTTAAACGAGGCCGTCAGGCTGGTGGAAGAGGGTCGAAGTGTGACACTGCCTGTCGACGGGCGGAGCATGCGCCCCTTCATCATCGGCGGACGGGAAAGTGTTGTCCTTCAGCAGCCTGAAGCCTTGAAGGTGGGTGATGTGGTATTGGCCTGGGTGGAGAACCGGCGCTACGTGGTGCACCGCATCATTCGGCTGGACGGTGAGCAGGTGACGCTCATGGGCGACGGAAACATCCGAGGTATCGAGCAATGCCAGCGGCGAGATATCCGCGCCTTGGCCACACATGTGGTGGATGCCAGCGGCCAGCGGCACGATCTCTATGCGCCCTGGCGTCGGCGGGCTGCCAGACTGTGGTGGTGGCTGCGTCCCATCAGGCGCTATCTACTCTATATATATATAAAGGTGAAAGGACTCAAATGAAATATATCCAGTGGCTTTGGAGAAACTCGCGCGGCGTCCGGCAGAACGCGATCCTATGTGTCGTAGTGGGCATCGGTCAGGTGGCCTTCGGGCTGCTCATGGTGTGGTTCAGCCGGCAGTTCATCGATGTCACGATACGCAGCGGATCTGCCAATGATGTCATCAAGATGGTGGTATGGCTTGTACTCACCGTCGTGGGTGGTGTGGCACTCCGACAGGTGGGCTACTGGCTGCGCACTACGGCCAATGTCCGTCAGACCAATGCCTTGCGACTGCGGATTTTCAGCAGTCTGTTTAGGCGTAAGCTCTTTGCCGACCAAGAGATGCATTCCGGCGACGTGACCTCACGGCTGGCAAAGGATATAGAGACGGTGAGTACCACCACTACCGACACGCTGCCCCAGATGGCCATCACGACGATACAGCTCTGCGGCGCCTTCCTGCTCATGCGCTGGTTTGACGCACGGCTGGCATGGGCACTGATACTGCTTACGCCGCTGGCTATCATCTTCGGAAAGCTCATTGCCCGTAGGCTGCGGCAGATGACCCTCGACATCCGTCAGGATGAGAGCCGTATACAGATGCAGGTGCAGGAGGGTATGGAGAATAACGCCGTGCTGCGCTCGTTAGGCAGTGAGCAGTGGGTGACAGAACGGCTCGACACAATGCAGCAGCGCCTGCGCGGGAATGTGATGCGACGTATGCGATTTACCGTCGTCATGCGCCTTGTGCTTGGCTGCGCCTTCGGACTGGGATACCTGTTAGCCTTTGTGTGGGGTGGCCTGGGGCTGAGAAACGGCACGATCACCTTCGGTGTGATGACCTCCTTCCTGCAGCTGGTAGGCATGATACAGCATCCGATACTAAACCTGCTGAACATGATTCCTGGCGTGATACATACCACAGCAAGTATTGACCGACTGGAGGAACTGGAGCTGGCCGCCGCCAATGAAGGAGGCCGGCTTAAGCAGCCGGCATCGACAGAGGATGGTACCGTCTGCTTCGACGATGTCAGCTTCAGATATGCCAAGGGTGACAGGGAAATCCTTTCACACTTTAGCCATGTATTCCCTACGGGGTCTAAGACAGCCATCATGGGTGAGACTGGCATAGGCAAGACCACCCTGTTCAGGATGATTCTCGGCTTTATCGAACCAAAAGGCGGAAGTATTGCCGTCGGTGGCGACTGCTGTTTCGTACCACAGGGTAACACGCTGATGAGCGGCACCATCCGCTACAACCTGCAACTGGCTAAGCCCGATGCCACTGATGACGAACTGAAGGCTGTGCTTCACACTGCCTGTGCCGACTTCGTGATGGATTTGCCAGCTGCCCTTGACACCGAACTGGGTGAGCGCGGTGGCGGACTCAGTGAGGGTCAGGCTCAGCGCATTGCCATCGCCAGGGGACTGCTTCGTGAGGGCAGTCTGCTACTGCTCGACGAAATCAGCAGTTCGCTCGACGAGCCGACAGAGCGCGAACTTTATCGACGGCTGTTTGATGCCTTCCCGAAAAAGACGATGATTTTCATTACCCACCGCTCGTCGGTCACTGCTTTGTGCGACGAGACAATCTTAATCGCTTGAATAAGATCACTCTTCAGTCTTTGTCTTCTTTTTCTTCCGCTTCTTGCTTGTAAAGAGGTCTCGGAGGCCATTGAAATCCTTCTTCATGATGATGCCAAGGCCTTGGGTGTTGAGCGACGACTTGGTGAAATAGCGGTCATTAGTCTGATTATATACCTTCAGCGCGAGGTTGCCGTTGGGGTAGAGCAGATACTGAAGGTCGAAGTCGCCGATAAAAGACGGGGTGGCTTGTTTGGCATTGTCGCGGTAGCCGAACTGTCCGTTGAGCAGCAGCCGGTTGTTAAGCATACGGGCATTGACGATACCCTCATACTCGGCATTATGCCATCCCTCGTTGCCTGTTGTGATGTTCGCACCGAAGTTCCAGTTCTCGTTCTTCAGGAACTGGTTCAAGATGTTGTTGATCTGTGCCGAGAGCGTACCAGAGAGGATGCTCTGCATGGCCAGCGACGTCTGGTCGCCCTGCGTGGTGTTGCCGGCATTGTTGGCGCCCTGGGTATAGAAGCGACCTATGCCGAGCAGGTAGATCACCTGTTGGTTCATCTCCTGTTGACCGTTGATGACAGACCGTATCATCTGCTGCTCGTCGGCATTCACGGTGGGCATCTCGAGGTCGAAGTCCACCTGTGGGGCAGCCGCAATGCCTGATATGTTCATCAGGCAGTTCACGCGGATGGTGTTGCTGGAGAACGAGTTGCCGATGTTTAGGTCAGAGAGGCTGACGCCGCTGACGGTGTGTACTGCCTGCAGGTTGAGGGCCGCCTGATAGGGGTCGCCGCCAAAGATGATGGTGCCGCCAGGGTTGAAGATGAAGTTCTTTTTGATGATGTTTTGAAGCGTGACGCCGTATGTACCATGATCTACATTGTAGGTGCCGAACATGTTGAAGCCCCCCTTATTATGATAGGTGGCCCGGATGGCACCCTCGCCGTTGAGCGTGATATAGTCGTTGGTATTGGCATCCATCAGCAGCCGTAGTGTGGCATCGGGCGTAGCCGTTATCAGGAAATTAAGATAGATGTCGGTTTTGTTTCTCGTCTCTATCTCTTCTTTCTGATTCTTTGCCTCGCGCTCCACCTTTGCCACATCTTCTTCCCATTGAATGAACTCCGAGCGTGATACGGCATCGGGGTTAGCAGCATTGTAGACGAAGAAAGAGTTCCGCTGTGGGGTGACGTTGCAATCGATGCTCACCTCACCAGGACGTCCTTCAATATTCACGGTGCCCGACGCATAGACGGTACCGTAGAAGGCAGACTCGCCGAAGTCGGAAAAGTCGTACGCCAGCAAGTTGTCTGCCTCGGCCTCCAGGTCGAAGGTGAGGTTGGTGAGGTGCTGGTGGTGAATGCCTCCCGTGAGGAAGGCGCTGTGGCCCTCGCGGTCGTGAAGGGGTATGCGGTTCAGCCGGATGTCATCAGGGATGAACACGACCGTATCGCGATTGAAGTAGTAGGTGGTGTTCAAGGCTTCAATAGTAAGATTTCCACCCACGACAAGTTGTCCTGTCAGGTTGATGTTGTCGAGCGGACCTGCCAGACGGAGGTTGCCACTGGCGTGTCCCGTGATCTGGCTGAGAAAACTTTGGGTGAAGTTGTGCATGAAGTCAATATAGGTGCTGTCGGCCTGGATAGCGAGGTCGATGGTCTCATGGACAGGCGAGACATAGCCATTGATATAGGTATTGACACCAGGTCCGTCTTCTGCTACGGCACGGATGTCGATCTGTTGAGACTCTTGGTTCCAGTCGACGTCGGCATGGAGCACACCCATGCGACCATTCTCGAATTTAAAATCATCGACGCGTAGCTGGGCCTGTGCAGCGAAGTTGTCGAAAACCGCATGCCCTGTAGCGCGTCCCGTAGCTTTACCGCTAAACTCAACGGCATCGAAGTTTACCAGTTCGAGGATATAGCCTACCTCTATCTCGTTGAGTTCGATGGAGAGCGAGTCTTTGTATTCTTTTGAGGCAGTGCCGTCGATGAGTATATGCTGACGTCCGCGTCGCACCAGGAAATTGTCGACGAGCAGGTGATGTTTGTTATAAATGACGTCAGAAGGCTCGATCTCCCAGGTACCGTCGTTGAAGACGATATGCGAGGGCATCACTCGCATATGGGCCTCAGGCTCGTTCTGGAGGTTGTGATAGAGTTGGATGATACCGTTCATCTGTCCGCTAACCTGCTGATTGGAGTTGTGATTATCCCATGACAACGAGGCATTAAGCAGATTGTTGACGGCTTTGATGCTGGCCATAGCAGTCATCGAGTGACCGTCTTTCTGAAGCCGACGGATATCAATGTCGCACTTAAGTGTATCGCCGGGAGAAGTGATGTTGACGACACCGTCGGTATATGGTGTGCCTTTGTAGGAGAAAGCTGGCAGATTGCCTTCCAGGAATATCTCACGAGTCTGGTCGTTCACACGGGCATTGAGCATCACAGGCTGACGCAGAACAAGGTCGATGCCGAGGAACCGCTGTAGCCAGTCGCTCTTGCTCAGAAGCAGTCGAAAGCTGAAGTTGTTGTGAGTATGATGGTTGATGGCAGGTAGTCCTGGAAGGGTGGGGAGGCGATCGCCCACCAGTGCGACGATGCTCTGCGGAAGGGTAGAATAGTCGAAATCGCCGCGAATGGTGGCATCGGCAAAATCACTCTTCAGCGTCAAGACATGGATATCGTTCTCGTAGCCTGAACTGATGATGAGGTTGTCCAGTTGATATGGATGAAAATGCTGTGTCGCTGAGACGAGGCCATTGCTGATGCGGACGGTACCTTGGGCATCTCGCAAGTTGCTGGCAGTGACTTCGGCTTGGATATCTGCGGCGATGACGGCCTCTTCGAGAGCGTCGGTAAGGTTTAGGGCAGAAGGTGCAAAATGACTGACACTGCCAGCAATCATCACCTCACGTAAAGGATGCCTGGCGTCGGCCCTAAGGTTGCCTACTTGTCCTTTGAGGTCGAGTTTTACATTCGGGTCGTCGATCTTGACGGTGCCTGAGAGCTTGTTTTCAGCATAATGGCTGTCAAGTTGGATGTTCTGGTAAGGATATCCCTTATAGTCGATGTGCCTGATGAGCCCCTCGGCATGGATGTCGGGCAACTGCTTAGGATGCAAATATCCTTGTAGGGTGAACTTTGCTGCGACGGTACCGAAATCGTTATGATCAAGCAGTTGTCGGAGGTCTATTTCCTCCGTCTGCAACTGTCCCTCGAAATGATGCTGACGGTCCATCGTACCTTGCAGGTCAACGCTTCCCAATCCAGACAGGATCGAACTGCGTAGTGACACAAGGCCGTTGTGGTCTTTGTCGAAGTTGCCCTTCAACTGCAGGCCGCCCAGACGGGTGAGCTCTGTTGGTAGGCTGGGGATGACTTTCGACAGGAAGTCGATACTGGCATCAGAGAAGAGAAGGCGGTGCATCTGCAGGTGCCAGGCGGAGGGATGTTTGTAGTCTTCAAGCCAGCCATCGATATGAATGTCGATATCCTCTTCGGCTGTGCACAGTCTGAACTGTGGCACGTTCAGTCGCAAATCGGTTCCATTAAATGTCGTAGAGAGCGAAAGTGGCCTCTGAAAATTCTTTAGGGATTGGTCGAAACATCTTAAGTCTGAGGGTGTTATATGCGTCTCTGCAATCTTTCCTGCAAAAGACAGTGAGCCTGGTTGGATGCGTTGACCGTCAAGCTGATAGGAGGCCATGATGGTATCTGTCTTCAGCGAGGTACTGGGCATCTCCAACAAGAAATCGCGTAGTAAGGCATGGTGCCGATTAGCCTCCACGCGAAAGCCCAGACGATTGACGGTGAGGCCGGAGTGCTCGGTGAGGCTCAGACGTTTCACGTTGACATTCAAGGAATCGTCGGTGAGCGCTCGAAGGTTGATGTGCCCGCTGATGTCGTTGAACCTGAGGTGGGACATGTTGAAATGTCCTTCAGTCTCGGGTTGGTCGTGCTGGTCGTAATTCAAGCTGGAGTTGCGGACGATGAGAGAGTTGACCCGAATGTCGAGGGGCTTGTTCGAAGTTGTGTCCTTAGAGGCGAGAGAGTCAAGGAGGAATTGGAAGTTTGGCTGTGTCTTGGCATCTGACTTGTATAAATGGAAACGGGCGCTAAAGAGCTGGGCAGAGTTGATGACAACCTTGCCCTCCAGCAACGGCAAGATACGCATCTTTACTGACACACGGGCTGCACGGATCATTTCCTGCTGGCGCTGGTCGTGGATGACAAGATCGTCGAGGATGATTCGGCTTGGCAGTCCGATATCCACGCGACTGATACTTACGGGAGTTCCTATTTGCTCCCTAACAATGGCTGCTACTTTCTCACCCAGAAAACGCTGTGTAATGGGTAGTCGTGTGACTCCAAAAAGAATCACGTTTAGTGCTATGATCGTCCAAAGGACTATGCTGAAAACCCACTTAAAAAGTCTCACTCAGTAGTTGCGATTTATATTCCATTTTGTCAGTCCGAAGTTGCAAAAGAAATGCCTCTTGACCAATTATTCTGCAAAAATAATACAAATAATTGGTTATTTTACATTTTTCTTAAGTTTTTTGTGCTTTAAATACCTAAATTTTATTAATTTTGCGACGTTTTAATCCAACTATCCAACAAAATTTATAATAAATGGCAAATGTGATTAGTTTACGAAAAGGCTTGGACATCAACCTGAAAGGACGGGCTGAGGAGAAGAAGATCCAGCTGAAATCGAATGGCAAGTTTGCACTTGTTCCTGATGATTTTGAAGGCGTCACTCCGAAAGTAATCGTCCGTGAGGGTGATAAAGTCAAGGCCGGGGATGCCCTGTTTGTCAACAAACAGTATCCCGATGTGAAGTTTGCCTCGCCCGTGAGCGGTGTCGTCCGTGAGGTGGTGCGCGGTGAACGTCGTAAAGTTCTCTGTATCAAAGTGGAAGCTGATGCCACGCAGGAATTTACTGACTTTGGAAAGAAGGATGTCAGCAAACTTCAGGGCGAGCAGGTGTTGAATGCTTTGCTTGAGGCAGGACTCTTCGGTTACATCAACCAATTGCCTTATGCAGTCTCGACCAATTCCGAGACAAAGCCTAAGGCTATTTTCGTGTCGGCATTGAGAGACAAGCCGCTGGCTGCCAGCTTCGAATATGAGGTGAAAGGGCAGGAGCAGGATTTCCAGACAGGTCTCACCGCTTTGTCGAAGATGGCCAAGACCTATCTCGGCGTTGGCGAGGGCTCATCGCTGGAAGGCATGAAGGATGTGGAAGTCAATGTGTTCAAAGGGAAGTGTCCCGCAGGAAACGTAGGTGTGCAGGTGAATCATCTCGACCCTGTGAACAAAGGTGAGGTGGTGTGGACCATCGGTGACCCGACTGTGGTGCTCTTCATTGGAAGGCTCTTCAACACAGGCAAGGTCGACCTGAAGCGTACCGTCGCCCTCTGTGGCAGCGAGATAAAGAATCCTGCCTACGTGGATATGCTCGTGGGTGAAGAACTCTCGACCCTGCTGTCGAACAGCTACGACGCCTCGAAGAGCGTGCGCATCATCAACGGTAACGTGCTGACAGGCAAGCCAACCACGAAGGAAGGCTATCTGGGGGCTCATGCCTCTGAGATTACCGTTATCCCTGAGGGTAACGATGCCGACGAACTGCTGGGCTGGATTCTCCCGCGTTTCAAGCAGTTCTCCGTGAACCGCAGTTACTTCTCATGGCTTTGTGGCAAGAAGGACTATGCGCTGGATGCCCGTATCAAGGGCGGTGAGCGCCATATGATCATGAGCGGTGAGTACGACAAAGTGCTGCCGATGGACATCTATGGCGAGTATCTCATCAAGGCTATCATCGCCGGTGACATAGACCGTCAGGAGGCACTGGGTATCTATGAGGTTAGTCCTGAGGACTTTGCACTCGCAGAGTTCGTGGATTCCTCGAAGTTGGAATTACAGCGCATCGTCCGCGAAGGCTTGAACATTCTCAGAAAAGAGAATGCTTAAATCGTAAATTGTAAATCGTCAAATCGTAAATACATTTATGAGTTTCTTAAGGAATTATTTGAATAAGATTAAGCCGAACTTCGAGCCAGAGGGTAAGTTGCACGCTTTCCGCTCGATCTTCGACGGCTTCGAGACGTTCCTCTATGTGCCTAACGATACGGCCAAGACGGGTGTCAACATCCACGATGCCATAGACTCGAAGCGCATCATGAGTATGGTGGTTATCGCCCTGATGCCAGCCATGCTGTTCGGCATGTATAATGTCGGCTATCAGAACTATCTCGCAGCCGGGACGCTCGAGAGTGCAGGATTCTGGGAGATATTCTGCTTCGGATTCATGGCAGTATTGCCCAAGATCCTTGTCTCTTACATCGTCGGACTGGGCATCGAGTTCGCCTGGGCCCAGTGGAAGGGTGAGGAGATCCAGGAGGGCTACCTCGTATCGGGTATCATCATCCCGCTGATCATCCCCATCGGCTGTCCGCTGTGGATGCTCGCGCTGGCCTGCGCCTTCTCTGTTATCTTCTGTAAGGAGATCTTCGGCGGTACGGGCATGAATATCTTCAATCCCGCCATCGCAGCCCGCATGTTCCTCTTCTTCGCCTATCCGTCGAAGATGACGGGCGACCAGGTGTGGGTGGCTCAGAACTCTATCTTCGGACTTGGCAACGACCTGCCCGACGGGTTCACCGCTGCGACACCGCTCGGACAGATTGCACAGGGCATCGATCCCCAGACTTGTGTCTGCGACTACATCTTCGGATTCATCCCTGGCTCTATCGGTGAGACTTCTATCATCGCCATTGCCATCGGCGCCTGTATCCTGCTGCTGACGGGCATTGCATCGTGGCGCACGATGTGCTCCGTGTTTGTGGGCGGTGCCGTGATGGCTTGCATCTTCGAACAGACAGGACAGTCGATGACATGGTGGCACCATTTCGTGCTGGGTGGCTTTGCCTTCGGTGCCGTGTTTATGGCTACCGACCCCGTCACCTCCTGCCGCACCAGTTGTGGCCAGTATATCTATGGTTTCCTTATCGGAGCGATGGCCATCATCATCCGTGTGATGAATGCCGGCTATCCCGAGGGCATGATGCTCGCCATCTTCTTTGGTAATATGTTTGCTCCCACGATCGACCACTTCATCGTGGAGCGTAATATCTCGAAACGTTTAAAGAGAGGAGGTACCAAATGAAACTGAATACGAATTCGAATACGTACATTATTATATATAGTGCGATTCTGGTGGTTATTGTGGCCTTCCTGCTGGCATTCGTCTATCAGGCCCTAAAGCCGATGCAGGATGCGAACGTGGCCCTCGATGTGAAAAAGCAGATTCTTTACTCGCTTAACATCCGTGACTTGGACGGCGCTGAGGCTGAGGCCAAGTATGCCGAGGTGGTGAAGGAAGAAGCAGAGAAGGACGGACAGAAGTACTACCTGTGTGAGATCGACGGTGAGGACATCCTCGTAGTCGCTCTGAAGGGCATGGGACTCTGGGGTGGAATCAGCGGTTACATCTCCATCCATGGTGATGAGACGCCCACCGTCTATGGAGCCTATTTCAATCATGAGAGTGAGACGGCCGGTTTGGGAGCAGAGATTAAGGACTCTCAGGAATGGCAGGAGAAGTTCATCGGCAAGAAAGTCTTTGTCGATGGTACTCAGGATGTTGCCATCTCTATTGTAAAGAAGGTGGAGGATCCCACGACACAGGTCGACTGTGTGACGGGTGCTACGCTGACCTCTAATGGTGTGAACGATATGATTAAGGCTGGACTGAAGGATGCTGGAAAGAACGCCATCGAACTCTTCTCAAAGATGATGTGCACCGCTCCTGCAGATTCCACAGCCGTTGAACCTAAAGCAGAGGAGGATTAAACTATGGCACTATTCAGTAAACAAAATAAGGAGGTTTTTACAAACCCGCTAAACGTAGACCATCCTATTCTGGGACAGGTTCTCGGTATCTGCTCGGCCCTTGCCGTCACCTCGCAGTTGAAGCCTGCCATCGTGATGGGACTTGCTGTGACCGTGATTACGGCATTCTCAAATGTGATTATTTCAATCATCCGCAATACCATCCCCAACCGCATCCGTATCGTGGTGCAGCTGGTCGTTGTGGCTGCTCTTGTGACCATCGTCTCTCAGATCCTGAAAGCTTTCGCCTACGACGTGAGCGTTCAGTTGAGCGTGTATGTAGGTCTGATTATCACCAACTGTATTCTGATGGGTCGTCTGGAGGCTTTCGCCATGATGAACAAGCCCTGGCCTTCGTTCCTTGACGGTGTGGGCAACGGTCTTGGCTATGCTATGATCCTTGTCATCGTGGGTGCTGTTCGTGAACTGCTTGGCCGCGGTACGCTGCTGGGCTTCCAGGTGATTCCTGATGCCTGCTACGACATGGGTTATGTGAACAACGGTATGATGACGATGCCGGCTATGGCGCTGATTCTCGTTGGTTGT
>OCTW011426420.1_pt1 | contig 14138 bp, 18 predicted proteins | sample 1539671 | NCBI WGS metagenome assembly OCTW01 (sample SAMN02144230, study PRJEB22623) | gut metagenome | biome: sheep rumen | host: Ovis aries | place: New Zealand | reverse complement strand
TGTAAAACCAAGATTTGAATATAAAGAAGATAAAGAAAAATTATTAGAATTGAGAAAACAATTAAATTATAAAGTAGGTGAGTAAAATGATTAATGATAAAAGCCCAGCAAGTACAAGTATCAACTGGTACCCAGGCCATATGGCAAAAACAAAAAGAGAAATATCAGAAGATTTAAAACTAATAGATGTAGTAGTAGAGTTGCTAGACAGTAGAATACCTTTGTCTAGCCAAAACCCAGACATAGCAGAATTAACAAAAGGAAAAAAGAAAATAATAGTATTAAATAAAACGGACTTAGCTGATAATATGCAGAATGAAGCATGGAAAAAACATTTTAATTCAAATGGACAAGTTTGTATTTTAACTGATAGTAATCTAGGCAAAGGAATAAATGAAGTAACAAAAGCTATAGAAGAAATAATGAAAGAAGACCTAAAAAAATATGCTGAAAAAGGCAGAACTGGAAGAAAAATAAAAGCAATGATTTTAGGAATTCCAAATGTGGGAAAATCTTCTTTTATAAATAGAATTGTAAAAACAAATAGATTAGAGGTTGGAAATAAGCCAGGAGTAACAAGAAAAAAACAATGGATAAGTATTAATGACAAAATTAATTTACTAGATACACCAGGAGTTTTGTGGCCTAGATTTGAAGATGAAAAAACAGCTTTAAATCTCGCTTTTACAGGAACTATAAAAGATGATGTATTAGAACAGACAGAAATAGCATATCAGCTTTTAAAATTTCTTTTAGAGAACTATAGACAAAATGTTACAGAAAGATATAAAATAACTTTAGACTATATTGAAATGGTATTATCACAAGATCAGCCTGAAAATTTTAATATATACGAGATTATGCAAGAAATAGGAAAAAAACGTGGAGCAATAATATCAGGTGGAGAAATTGATGATGAAAAAACTGCCAAAATAATTTTAGATGATTTTAGAAGCGGAAGATTAGGAAAAATAACTATTGAAAAAGCTAAATAAAGACTTAAAAAATTATATAATAATCAATAAAAAAGTAAACAGAATAATTGGAGGAATAGAAACTTTGAGTGAATTAATTAAAATAGAAAAAGATGAACAAGAAATAAATCAACTATCACCTTTAACATGGGCATATGTTGGAGACTGTGTATTTGAACTATATATTCGAACTAAATTGATAAATGAAACAAAATTAAAACCACATGAATTACATATAAAAGCAATAAATTATGTAAAAGCTAAGTCTCAAGCTGAGATGTTGCATAATATTTATGATGAATTAACACCTGAGGAACAAGATATAGTAAGAAGAGGAAGAAATGCAGAAAATCATCATCTTCCTAAAAATGCAAATATACAAGAATATATGTATTCTACAGCATTTGAAGCTTTAATAGGCTACTTGTATTTATGTAAAAAAGAAGAGAGAGTAAAAGAAATAATAGAGTTATCTATAAAAAATTTCTATTAACGATATAAAACCAAACAAGCTATATGAACAATAGTAAAAAATAATCTTTATTGCTTATTAAAATTAAAGATAAACTATTTTTATCAAAAATAATACTTTTATGACTAAAAATAGCACTAAAATGTCTAATTGGGCAATCTCATAAACGCATCAAAAAATTGATGCAATAGAAATTTTTTTTGAGAAATATAATATTTATACCAAGAGAAAGGAAAAAGTAAAAAATGGATAAAAAAGATATTTTAAAAAATGTATATGATGATTTTTTTGGGATTAGCAAGAAAAAAGAAGAGGAAGAACTTAATAGACAAATAAAAGAAAGTCTAGATGCTGATACAATTGAAATAAATATTCCTCAAGAAAAAGAAAATGTAAGCAATATTGATGGAGACAAAATGTTAAAAGAAAGTTTTGAGAGAATAGAAAAATTATACATTGACGAAAAATCAAAAGATACGTTAAAGAAAATAATTGAATATATCAGAAAATATAATGAAGGAATCGAAAAAAACTTTATATCTTTCAATTTGTGCATATTTTCAAAGAGTAAAGAAACTCAAAATGAAGTACTAAAAATATTAAATGAAAATATCAACTATTTTTCATATCTTCCAAAAGGAGACATTGGACTTACATCATTTTTCGATATAGAAAGTGCAAAAAATATTGATGAAATATACAGTTCAGATAATAATATTATAGTTTTTGAAAACCCTAATGCTTTTAATACAAAAGATCAAAATGAAAAAGAGAAAATAATATATAAAATAAATCAAAATATAGCAGATAAAGAAAAAAGCTATTTAACAATATTTGCTGCACAAAATAAAGAAGCATTAGAAAATATCTTTTTAATGTCAGACGATTTAAAAAATGAATTTACAGACTTTGAAATTATAGAAGTTAAACCTGATGTACAAGATGTGTATAATGAAATTTTAGAAAAAATTGAAAATGCTGTCGAAATAACAGATGAATTTAAAATAAAGCTTTTAGATTATGTCTCTATTACATATCCAAAAACTGATTTAAGTTTTGCAAAATATAGAGATGGATTAGTAGAAAAAATATTATTTAACAAAGAAGTTCCAGAGTATGAAAAAGATAAAACAATGGATGAAATTTTCGAAGAACTAAATAATTTAGTAGGATTAACTAAAGTTAAGAAAATGTTAAATGAATTAGTAAGTTTAGTTGAACTAAAAAACAAATCTAAAGATGATTTAAAAATTAAAAATATAAACTTACATATGGTATTCTTAGGAAATCCAGGAACTGGAAAAACAACAGTTGCAAGAATTGTGGCAGAAATTCTATATAACTTAAAATATATAAAACAAAATAAATTAATAGAAGTTTCATCAAAAGACTTGGTGGCAGAATATGTTGGACAAACAGCTCCAAAAACAATGGCTGTAATACAAAAAGCATTAGGGGGAGTATTATTTGTTGATGAAGCATATTCTTTAGCAAGTAATAAAGGACAAGGAAGTTCATATAACGAAGAAGCAATTGCAACATTAATTCAAGCAATGGAAAATTATAGAGATAATTTAGTTGTGATTTTTGCAGGTTACACAAAAGAAATGCAAGACTTCTTAGATATGAACTCGGGTATTGTTTCTAGAATTGGCTATACTGTTGAATTTGAAGATTACACAGAAGATGAATTGTTACAAATATTTATGCAAATGATGACAAAATCAGGATTTGAAGTATCTAAAGAAGCACAAAATAAAGTTAAAGAAATAATTACAGAATATAAAGATACTAAGAATTTTGGTAATGCAAGATTTGTTAGAAATGTTTATGAAAAATCAATTGTAAAACATGCTTCAAACACAGCAGGTAAAAAGCAAAAGAAGATTTTAAAAACTATAAAAGAAGAAGATATTTCAACAGATAATTTAATTAAGATGTAGTAACATAATAATGAAAAATTTCAAAAAAAAGTTGACAAATAAAAAAAAATAATGTATAATATGTATGTTGCAAGCAAGAGTAATCCACTCTTCACCTTAACCGTTTTAGGGAAAAGGTAAAAAACACTTACAAAATATATTTATTGTATGAATAATTATTAGATGTTCAAAACAATATTTATAAAGTATGTTTTATTTAATGTGGATTGGCTTGTAATAAGTCAATTTTTTTTTAAGTCTTAACTTAAAAAAATAATACATGGAGGTGTTTTATATAAAACAAGAATTGCCAATAAATGGCCAAATTAGAGCAAAAGAAGTTCAACTAATTGGAGAAAATGGAGAAAAATTAGGAATAGTAGATTTTAGAACAGCACTTAGTCAAGCTGAAGAAAAAAAATTAGATTTAGTACTAGTTGCTCCAAATGCTAAGCCAGTAGTTTGCAAAATAATGAACTATGGAAAATATAAATTTGAGCAAGCAAAAAAAGAAAAAGAAGCCAAAAAGAAACAAAAAACTATGGAAATCAAAGAAATAAGAATTACACCAAACATAGAAGAACACGATTTTGGTTTCAAAGCAAAAAATGCAAGAAAATTTATAGAAAGTGGAAATAAACTAAAAATAACAGTTAGATTTAGGGGAAGAGAAATCAATAATTCAAAAGCAGGTGAAGCTGTTTTAAATAAATTTATTGAAGAGCTTTCTGATATATCTGTTGTAGAAAAAGCCCCAAAATTAGAGGGAAGAAATATGTTTATTATGTTAGCAAAAAAGGTTTAAATACATAATAATGGTTTATAGGTATCCTAAAAAACCTAAATATTACAAACAAGGAGTTTTAATTATGCCAAAAATGAAAACAAACAAGGCTGCAAAAAAGAGATATTCTTTAACAGCTACAGGAAAAGTAAAAAGAACAACAGCTAATAGAAGACACTTATTAGCAAACAAAACTAAAAGACAAAAATTATCTGCAAGACGTCCAGGAGCGTATGCTGATAAATCATGCGAAAATACAATAAAAAAATTATTACCATATGGAAATTAATGGAAGGAGTGAATTAAAAAATGGCAAGAGTAAAAACAGCTAAAATAACAAGAAAAAGACATAAAAAAATAATGAAATTAGCAAAAGGATATTTTGGAGCAAAGCATTATAGATTCAAAACAGCAAACCAAGCAGTTTTAAAATCTTTATCTTATGCTTATGTTGGAAGAAAAGATAGAAAGAGTGATTTTAGAAAACTTTGGATAGCTAGAATAAATGCAGCAGCAAGAATGAATGGAACTACATATAGCAAATTAATAGCAGGACTTAAAAAAGCAAATGTTGCTATTAATAGAAAAATGCTTGCAGAAGTTGCAGTAAGTGATCCAAAAGCATTTGCAGAAATTGCAAATATAGCAAAAAATGCATAAATTGACAATGATTATATCATTGAATAAAAAAATAATAATTTGGAACAATAAGATAAAGAAATAGGCAGTATTTTATAAATGTTACAATAGTATTACAATCTTGTTACGTTTTTGTAATAACTTAGTAATAAAAGTGTAATATTATAATATAAAAAATTGTTTGACAAGAAAATAAAAAAGTAGTATAATAAAAAATGTAAGGTAAAAGAGAATTTTTATATAAATTAGGAGGATAAAGAATATGAAAAAATCAAGTATTTTAAAAGTTTTAGTAGTAGTTGGATTAAGCATGGTATTAATAGCAAATTTAGTATCAGTAGTTTCTGCTGACGATGCATTTAGTGGATGGACAAATCCTACAACATCAACTGCAAATACAACAACAGGAAATACTGCAAATACAGTTACAGCAGGAAATACAACAACAACAGGAAATACAGTTACAACAAGTAACACAATTAGTACAGGAAATACAATTTCTACAGGAAATACAATAAGTACTGGAAACGTTACAACAAATTTAAATACAACTAATACAAATAGTACAAATAATACATCAGTTAATTCATTAGCATACACAGGTATTGAAAATACAAGTGTTTTAACAGTAGTTATGATATTAGGAGTAATAGTTGCAGCATATTCATTCAAAAAAATAAAAGAATATAATAATATTTAAAAAAAGCCTTAAAATAGGCTTTTTTTTTATGTGCTTTTTCCAGTTAAGGAAGAATTTGAACACAACTTTTCATATTCTTTACATTTTATTTTATAATCCATTTGCATACATAAATATTTATAATATGTATAAGCTTGTTCATATTGTGCTATAGGATTAAACATAGGATCTTTGTATATATCGTTTGTGTCAAACCCATTTTGAAATGCAAAACTATTTTGTAAATCATTATAATCTTTCTCCATAAAATCACCTCACTTAATAATATTTAACAATTATAATATTAGAACTGCTTAAAACTAAATATTATAATAGATTAAAATTAAATACAGGAAATATAGTAATAATTAAATATGTATACAATGCTGAAATAATGCCTTGAAGTACTTTTCCAATAATATAAGGTTTAATAGACAAATCACTTTGAGATATAATGCTAAAAATTTGCATAAAAACTGAAATACCACCTAAACCTAATACAAAAGATGTAATAATTATATTTATAGAAATAGCTTTTATGTGAATGCAAGAAATTTGAGAAATACCATTTGTAATTTCTAAAAAACCAATTAACATAGGACTTATAAATGAAGATGGTATATGTAAAAAACTAAAAAAAGGAGCAAAGAAAATTGTTAAGGCTGGTAGTATATGGCTTTCTTCAAAAATAGATATTATTACTGAAAATAAAACTACAAAACCACCTATCATAAAAAGTGTTGAAGTAGCATTTGATATACTAGTTGCAATAATTGAGCCTAAATTAGAAAATGAAATATCATTATTATTCTGTGGGCTGAAATGAAATGCTGATAAAGTATTTTTTTTCCAAAATCTAAATATAAAACCAACAGTCAGACAAGCTAAGATATGAGATATAAGTAAAAGAATTCCAATTGTACTACTACCATACATAGTTATTCCTATAGTTCCAATTATAAAGAGTGGTCCGAGAATTATTTGTAAAACTTAGTAGTCTTTCACATTCTTCTTTCGGAAGAATATTTTTTTTTCTAAAATCACATGCAATTTTTGCACCAGTAGGATATCCACTTATAAAGCCCATAATCAATGCAAAAGCTCCCTCACCACCTACATTAAATATTGGTCTCATAAACACTTTGAAAAAATTTCCAATTATATATGGAATATTGGTTTTAGAAAGTAATTCAGTTGCAACGAAAAAAGGAAATAAAGATGGAACAATAGAAGTAGCCCATAAAGTAAGTCCTGATTTTGTAGAAGATATATTAGACGTGGCAAATAATACTAAACTAATTGTAAAAAGAATAACTGCAGAATAAAATACAATTTTTTTAAATTTAATCATTATTATAATCACCTATTTCTATATTTGTATTTGCTCGCAAAGCTCATTAAAATATTTTAAAACATTACCACTAAAATATATGTAATTAAAAAAATATATAGTACATAAAAAATCTAAAAAATAGTTGAATTTATTAATTATTTAAGTTATAATATCGGTTAGATGCATATACATATATTAAGGAGAGGATTACATTGAACGAAACAGAACAAATTATAGAAATACTAACAAATAACAATCAAACTAAAGTATTAGAGCTATTAAAAAATGTTACCGAAGAACAAAGAAAACAGCTTGTAAAAGAATTATTAAAGGTAGATTTTAATCAAGTAAAAAGATTATATATAAATAAAGATAAGAAAAATAAAAAAGAAGATATAATAGAACCAATTAAATATGTAGATAAAAATAAATTAAACAGTAAACAAAAATCAGAGCTAGAAAAACTTGGAGAAAAAGTATTAAGACAAAATCAATATGCAGTTGTAACAATGGCAGGAGGGCAAGGCACAAGACTGGGTTGGAAAGGTCCAAAAGGTACATTTAAATTAGATGTTGGAAAAGATGGAAAATATATATTTGAAATTTTAGCAGAAACTTTAAAGAAAACGACTTCAAAATATGGAAAAGAAGTTTATTGGTACATAATGACAAGTATAGATAACAACAACGAAACTGTTAAATTTTTTGAAGAACATAATTATTTTGGTTATAACAAAGAAAAAGTAAAATTTTTCATACAAAATATTCTTCCACTTACAGATTTTGATGGAAATATATTATTTGATAAAGACTTAAAAGTAAAAGAAGCATCAGATGGAAATGGTGGAGTTTTTGAAGCGTTAAAAAAATCTAAAATGCTTGATGATATGAAACTACATAACATAAAATGGGTATATGTGTGTGGAGTAGATAATATTATGGCTAATATGGTAGATGAAATATTATTAGGATTAGCAATAAAAAATAATGTTCCAAGTGCATCAAAATCAGTAAAAAAAGCATATCCTGAAGAAAAGGTGGGAATATTTTGTAAGAAAAACGGGAAACCAGCAATTATTGAATATATAGATATGGACGAAAAAATGATTTATGCAGAAGATGAACAAGGTGAGCTTTTATATGGTGAATCAAACATAGTCGGACACTTATTTAATATAGAATCACTTGAAAAGATGACAAATTATAATTTTGACTATCATTGTGCAAAAAAGAAAAATTCATATATTGACGAAAATCTTCAAGAAGTTATACCAGAAGAGCCAAATACATACAAATATGAAGCTTTTATTTTCGATGGATTTGAATATCTTGAAGACATGGTTATATTAAGAGTAAACAGAGAAGAAGAATTTGCACCTATAAAAAATCAAAAAGGTGTTGACAGTCCTGAAACTGCAAAACAAATATATGAAAAATATTTTTCAAAATAAAATTTATATAAAAAGAATAATTATCTACATGTTTGAATTAAAAGATATAAAAAGTTAATATATAAAAAATTTAAAATAAAAGAAGGAGCAATAACAAAATGGAAATAAAACAGCTTTTTAATTTAGAAGAAACAATTGCTAAAGATTTATTACAAAAAGAAAAATATCCTTGGGAATGTTTACCTAAAATAAGTGAATTTATAATCGAGCTAGGTGAAAAACTAGATAAAGAAAAATTCGAAAAAAAAGGCGAAAATATTTGGATAGCAAAAACAGCAAAAATTGCGCCTTCGGCAAGTATAACAGGACCAACAATAATAGATGAAAATGCAGAAATAAGACATTGTGCATTTATTAGAGGAAAAGCAATAGTTGGGAAAAATGCTGTTGTTGGCAATTCTGTTGAACTAAAAAATTGCATATTATTCAATAATACTCAAGTTCCACATTACAATTATGTAGGAGATTCAATTTTAGGATATAAAGCTCATATGGGAGCTGGAAGTATTACTTCAAATGTGAAATCAGATAAAACAAATGTGGTAATAAAAGGAAAAGAAAACATAGAAACAAATTTAAGAAAAGTAGGAGCTTTTTTAGGAGATGGAGTAGAAGTAGGATGTAATTCTGTTTTAAATCCTGGAACAGTAATTGGAAAAAATACATCTGTATATCCTCTTTCATGTGTAAGAGGAGTAATACCAGAAAATTCTATTTATAAAAATCCAAAAGAAATAGTAATAAGAAATAAATAAAAAAACGCTTATTGTAAAAGCTATAAAATATAGTTTTTGCAATAAGCGTTTTTTTAACTACATTCTTGTACTTCCAGGTAAAAAATAATCTACTACACCATATATAAGTGCACCAATTATTGCAGCCATCCAAGAAATACTATAACCTGCAACAAAGAATTGTGTTACATATAAAGTTATAGCAGCTAAAGCAAATCCTACAAAACCTTTACCGAAAGGACTAGCTTGGATACCAGTAAATTTAGAAATTAAGTAATCCATAACAGCTAAAACAACTGTAGCAATAGCTAAAGCCCAAATATTATTTATAGTAAATCCAGGTGTGAAAAATGCAGTTATAGCTAAAACAACAGCAGCAGCTATAAGTCTTCCAACAACTTGCCAAACGCCACTACCTGTATTTTGATTTGTTTCACTTTGTGAACTAGACATCAAATTCAACCTCCTTTAAAATCAGGTTATGTAAATATTATTTACAAACAAAAAATAATTATTCACAAAATTGAATATTAAATAAAAAATTGGAAAAATTAATACAAACAAATTTAGGAGGCAAAAATGCTAATCAATTTTTTTAGATCAATTATTTTATATATAATTGTTTTATCAGTTATGAGATTAATGGGAAAAAGAGAAATAGGCCAACTTCAACCTTTTGAACTAGCTATTTCTATAATGATAGCAGATTTAGCAACAATTCCTATGACAGACACAGGAATTCCAATTGGTAACGGAATAGTACCAATATTAGGATTACTTGTAATGCATTTATTTATTTCATTAATTAATATAAAAAGTATAAAATTGAGAGAAATAATATGTGGAAAGCCTAGAATTTTAATATATAGAGGAAAAATACAGGAAGATGCAATGAAAAAAGAAAGATTTACAATAAATGAGCTACAGGAAAGAATTAGAGGTCAAAATATAGTAAATTTAGGTGATGTTGAATATGCAATACTTGAAACTAGCGGACAAATTACAGTTATAGAAAAACCAAACAAAAGACCTACCATCCCAGAAGATTTTGACATAATGCCAGAATATGAAGGAATTCCGTATGATTTAGTAATAGACGGAAAAATAATGTACAAAAATTTAGAAGCACTTGGAAAGGATTATACATGGCTGAAAAAAGAAGTTAATAAATTTAATTTTAACCCAGAAGAGGCTTTAGTTGTTACAATAGATGGAAAAGGACAAATATTTTGCCAAAAGAAAGAAAGTTAAAAAAATATTATGGGAGGAATAAATGTATAAAGAATTAGTTATATCAATTATAATTATTGTGTCTATTTTTGTATTAGATTATATAACTCAAAAATATACTGATTTTGCAATAAACGAAGCAATAAGTAATTTGAATGAAATTAAAGAATCATTAAAAGAAGAAAATGTAGATAATAAAAAAGCCATAGAAGACGCTGAGAAAAAATACAACAGATGGCTTGAGCATCATAAAAGATTAGCATTTTATATTGAACATAACGAATTGGAAAAAGTTGAAACAAATTTTGTTTCAGGAAAAAGTTTTATAGAATCAGCCAAATATGAAGATGCAATTTCAGAACTCGAAAAAACAATATTTATATTACAACATATAAATGATAAATATTCTGTAAATTTAGAAAATATTTTCTAGCAAAAGTATAAATTTCTAAAAAACGTAAATACTAAATTTAAGTTAAATTTAGGGAGGTTAGTTATGAGAAGAGAAAGAATGATTAATAGATATGTTATAATATCAATTGTGGCTGTGTCAGTAGTTATTATTTCTGCTATTGGTATTATAATTGCAAACTCATCAAGAAAGGCAAATGAAAATAAATTTGCAGAAGAAATTTCTAGTTTAAATAAAGAAATGAGTGAGTCGGAAACTGCAAGTACACAAATAGGAAAAAGTGTAGATGAATCTAAGAAAAATGAGATAGAATTTGAAACTTTAGAAGTTCAGGAAGATAAAAAAGAAAATACTAATACAAATACAACAAATAAAGAAAATAAAAAAGAAGAAAAGAAAAACACTAATAGTACATCAGAAAACAAAAAAACAAATAAAAGTACTAATACAGTAGAAACAAATGCAAAAACAGAGAAAAAAGAACAAAGTAGTAAAGAAAAAGATGAAAAAATAGAATTAGAAGCACCCGTAAAAGGACAAGTAATAAGAGAATTTGCAAAAGAATCACTTGTTTTTTCTAATACATTACAAGAATGGATTACACATAATGGAGTAGACATAAAAGCTGATAAAACAACGGTTGTAAAATCAGCAGCAAGTGGAACAGTAACAGCTATAAAAAATGATCCAAGATATGGTTTAACTGTTATAATAAATCATGATAATGGATATCAAACGATTTATTCAAACCTTCTTACAGCTGAATTTGTAGTTAAAGGTGAAAAGGTAGAAAAAGGACAAAGTATTGGAACAGTTGGAAATTCAGCTTCTTTTGAAGTTGCAGATGACTATCATTTACATTTCGAATTGTTAAAAAACAATGAGTATTTAGATCCAACGGTTTATATTAGTTTTGAATAAATAAAAGTTGTAGAAATTTTTAAAGTTTCTACAGCTTTTTTGGTGCAAAAGAAATCGCATGAATTTTCGATGTATATAGATTAAGTTTTAAAAATTAGCCGTACAAAGTTACTTATCTTTTTTAAGATAGAAAAAATAAGAGACATGTTTTTTAGAATTAATTTTTATAATTTGTTGGAAAGTTCCGAATAGAACAAATTTCAAATATAAGCGTTTTTTATTATGCGACAAAAGAAAAAATAATAAAAATATCTAGAAAATGATTTATTTGGAATTTTAAGGCTAATTTAATATATAAAAAAAGTATATATGAGACACTATATTGGAATGTTCCGATGAATTATAAAAATTTTCACTATTTTTAAATTATAAAATAGAGAAAATAGAATAAATATAAATAAGTAAAAAAATAAGGAGGGGAAAAGTGAATTTTTCTGTTATAGGTGGAGATTTAAGGTTATGTAGTTTAGCACAAATGCTTGCAAAAGATAAGAATAATGTATCGGTTTTTGCGATGGAGAATTCAAAAGAAATAATGGAGAATAAAACTATAAAAAAATGTGAATCTATAGAAGAAGCAATAGAAGAATCTAAAATAATAATAGGCTCGATTCCGTTTCTAAAAAGTAATGGAGAAATGTATACTAGTTTTAGTGCAAAAATAATACGAGTGGAAGATTTTACTAAGAAAAAGTATAAAGATAAATTATTTATTGCCGGAAATATATCAAATTCTGCAAAAGAAAAACTCGAAAAAAGTTATGAAAAAGTAATTGATATAATGAAACAAGAGGAATTGGTTATATTAAATACAATAGCGACTGCAGAAGGAGCTATAGATGTTGCAATACAAAATACAAATACAATTATTCATGGAAGTAATGTTTTGATTTTAGGATTTGGAAGAGTTGCAAAAGAAGTAGCAACCAAATTTCATGGATTATCTGCTAAAGTTACTTGTGCAGCAAGAAAAACTACGGATTTAGCATGGATAAAAACATTAGGCTATGAAGCTTTGAATATAAATAAATTAGGAGAAGATTTGAAAAAATATGACATTATAATAAATACTGTTCCTCAAATGATTATAGAAAAGGAAAATATGCAATTTATGAAACAGGAAGTATTATTAATTGACTTAGCTTCAAGCCCAGGGGGAATAAATATAGAAGATGCAAAAAAAATGAATTTAAAATTTGTTTGGGCACTAGCACTTCCAGGCAAAATAGCTCCAGTTACATCTGCAAAGTTTATCAAAGAGACAATTTATAATCTTATATAAAGTTATTGCATTTTTTATGTAAATATAGTAAAATAAGAGTTAGCCTAAAGTTTGGGCTAACTTTTAAAATATATAAGAAGGAATAAAAAATGAAAAATATTAAAAACTATAATTTAGATGAGCTAAAACAGGAATTAATTAATCTCGGAGAAAAGCCATTTAGAGCAGAGCAAATATTCAAATGGATATTTGAGGAAAATGTAACTTCATTTGATGAAATGACAAATATTTCGCTAGAATTAAGAGAAAAACTAAAAAAAGAATATACATTATGTGTTTTTAACATTATAAAAAAGCAAGTTGCGTCAGATGGTACAATAAAATATTTATTTGATGTATTAGACGGAAATGCAATAGAAACTGTTCTAATGAAATATCATCATGGATATAGTATATGTGTTTCATCTCAAATAGGATGTAAAATGGGATGCAAGTTTTGCGCATCAACAGGAATAGCATTTATAAGGAGTTTAACATCAGGAGAAATCGTAGAACAACTTTTAGCAGTAGAAAGAGATGAAAAAATTAAAATTTCAAATGTTGTGTTTATGGGAATAGGTGAACCACTTGATAATTATGAAAATGTAGTAAATGCAATAAGGATTATAAATAATCAAAAAGGTATAAATATAGGAGCAAGACATATAAGTGTATCTACAAGTGGACTTGTACCCAAAATATATAAACTTGCAGAAGAGAATATACAATGTACATTATCAATTTCATTACATGCAACAACAGATGAACAAAGAAGCAAAATGATGCCAGTAAATAATCTGTACAATATAGAAGAACTATTACAAGCATGCAAAGATTATATAGCAAAAACAAATAGAAGAATCTCATTCGAATATGCTTTAGCTAAAGAAAATAACGACAATTTAGAAGATGCAAAAAGACTTGTGAAATTATTAAAAGGTATGAATTGTCATGTGAATTTAATTCCAATAAATAAAATAGAAAATGGTAGTTTTGACAAAAGTTCAAATGAAAACATTATGAAATTTAGAGATTATTTAAATAATCATGGAATAGTTGCAACAATTCGTAGAGAACTTGGCTCAGATATTGATGCAGCATGTGGACAACTTAGAAGAAAAAATTTATAAAAAATGAAATTATACATATATTAATAATATTTAAAGGAGGGATTTTGTTAATGGAAGAAGAAAGAAAAGATACAGTAGTAGGAATTTTTCAAAAAAGCAAGAATTTTGGATTTGTTGTTCCTGATAATAAATCATTTGAAACAGATATATATATTGCAAAAAAAGATTTTGGAAAAGCGAGAAATAATCATAAAGT
>OCTW011586305.1_pt1 | contig 14145 bp, 12 predicted proteins | sample 1539671 | NCBI WGS metagenome assembly OCTW01 (sample SAMN02144230, study PRJEB22623) | gut metagenome | biome: sheep rumen | host: Ovis aries | place: New Zealand | reverse complement strand
CCTTCCATAACTGCTACGCAGCTGTTTGTAGTACCTAAATCAATACCTATAATCTTGCTCATCGTATTATCCTCCTGAAATTGTTTCCTGCTTTTCTCAATCTATATTCAAATACAGTTAGTTTGCAACTTTCACCATGCTGTGACGTACGATAGAATCCCGGTATTTATACCCTTTCTGGAACTCCTCTGCCACAACATTCTCACCAAAGGCATCGTCATCCACATGCATCACTGCATTGTGAAGGTTCGGGTCAAAGGTCTGTCCCTCTGCTTCGATGACGGTAACGCCTGCTTCTTCCAGGCTGGTTACCAGCTGTTTGTAAATCTGCTCCATGCCCTGTACAATCGGACTGTCTTTGTCTTCTTCGGATACTGCTGCCAGTCCCCGCTCAAAGTTGTCCACTACCGGAAGGATACGCTCAATAATATCCTTTGCCCCGATTTCAAACATCTGTGTTTTTTCCTTTTCGGTGCGTTTCCGGAAATTGTCAAATTCCGCCATCTGGCGTTTCAGACGATCGGTCAGTTCTTCGATCTGCTCGTCTTTTTTGTCTTTTTTCTTTTTCTTTTTAAAGAATCCGTCGTCCAGCTTCTCACCTTCTGCGGATGCCTGCTCTGCTGCCTCCGCCGGCTCCTGTTCCGGTTCTTCTGTTTTCTTCACTGAATCTTCCGCCTGGGAATCTTCTGCTGTATGTTTGAGTTCTTCCTGGTCAAGATCAGCCTTGGTTGTCTTGTTGTCTTCCATGGTCGCACTCCTTTCTCGCTTTATTTTCTGCTAATCATCCGACTCTTTTTCTGTCGTCAGCGCGTTAAAAAAATCCTGCCGGATGGCGATTTCCAGTTTTTTGTTCTTTCGTTCCGGATACAGATCATCCAGCTGCTGCTTGATGATCTTCATGCTTTGAACCACTTTCCCGTAATCCATACGCTTCGGACCGACGATTCCGATGGTTCCCCGCAGGCCGCCGCCCAGGTCATAATTTGCTGTCACGACGCTGCAGTCTTCCATCTCTTCCATCTCATTCTCACTGCCGATATAAACCTGTATATCATCCGAGTCCGACTGTTCGGAAGCCTTGTCCGCGAGAAAATTCTTCAGTCCGGTCTTGTCCTCCAGGGCCGAAATCAGCTCATAGGCCTTGTGGGAATCACTCAGCTCCGGATAGCGGAAGATGTTCTTGGCCCCGCTGGTATAAACCTCCAGGTCTTCATCCGGCTGGATCGCGTTGGCAACCGCGTCCAGCACATCCGAAATCATGCTGCTGTGGCTGCCGGCCTGCTCTTTCAGACGGGTAATCGTACCCAGATTAATCTGATCCAGTGTCAGTCCGTTTAAGCTGGAATTCAGCAGGATGTTCAGTTTCAGCATGGTCTCCTGATCCAGGGATTCGCTGACTTTGATCATCTTGTTCTTTACCAGGTTCCCGTCCAGCACAATGGTCGCCAGCACATGATTCTGGTCCACATTGGACAGCTGGATAAATTTCAGCTTGCTGCCCGTCACCGCCGGTGTGGATATCATTGTCGCATAATTGGTATTTGCCGCCAGGAGCTTCACCGCTTCTTTCAGCACTTTTTCCATTTTTTCTGTATGCTCGATAACGAAATCCTTCATATCGGAGATTTCCTGATCTTTGTCTTTCATCAGGTTGTCCACATAGAAGCGATAGCCCTGATCCGAAGGAATCCGTCCTGCCGATGTGTGGGGCTGCAGAATGTATCCCAGCTCCTCCAGATCAGACATCTCATTGCGGATCGTCGCTGAACTCAGATTCAGGTCCGTCATCTTGGATATGGTTCTGGATCCGACCGGTTCCCCGGTATCCAGATAGGTCCTGATGATGGCATTCAGGATTTTTGTTTTTCTTTCATCCAGTGCATCCATCTCATTCGTGCCTCTTCCTTCGTTTCTCCTTTGTTAGCACTCATTAGTCTGGAGTGCTAATCGCTTCTGAGGCTAATATACTACCACCCTAATCCTTTGTCAAGCATTCGGAAGATTTTTTTCGGAAAAATTCTGAAAATAATAAAAAATGTGCCGCGGCTGCCGTTCAGGAATCCAGCAGGAACTGACTGAGCACATAATTACTGATATCAATCCCCGCAGGAGTCAGGCGCACCCGGTCTCCCTCTTCTGCCAGCAGGCCTTCTTTCTGTGCTTTCCGAACCGTATCCCGGTAAACCGAGTCAAAGGGCCTGTGAAAGCGTTTGCCGAATTCGGCCTTGCTGATCCCCTTCGTCAGGCGAAGACCGAGAAAGGCGTATTCCTCCATCTGCTCCTTCAGGCTGAGCGCAGTCTCGGATTCCGCGTGATAATCTCCTTTTATATATGAAGAAAGATCCGAGTTCGTCCGGAATCTCCAGACCGGATCCGGACGGGTCAGCTCGCCGCTGCGGTGCCGGAGATGCACCTTCATCATGGAAGAGGCGCCCAGCCCCAGGCCCAGATATTCCACACCGGTCCAGTATCCCATGTTGTGGCGGCATTCCATCCCCTTTTTTGCGTAATTGGATATTTCATAGCGCTGATACCCGGCATGCCGTAAAATCTCCGCAGTACGCAGATACATCAGCCGCTCCGTTTCCTCAGAGGGAAGCTCCCGCGGCTCCTCGCCGCGCTGCCGCGCCCGTTCATCTTCTTCATAACGCTGGTAAAACGGCGTGCCTTCTTCAATGATCAGACCGTATGCGGAGATATGTTCCGGTTCCAGGGTAATCACTTTCTGCAGCGTGTCCTTATACGTCTTCAGCGACTGATTGGGCAGGCCGAACATCAGGTCCACATTGATATTGGAAAATCCTGTCTGACGCGCCGTCTGATAACCGTCCAGGAACTCTTCAAAGGTGTGGATTCTGCCCAGAAGCTGCAGTTCTTCTCTGCTGCAGGACTGAAGGCCGAAGCTGATCCGGTTGATGCCGGAAGCTTTCATGATCTTTAATTTTTCCCTGTCCACCGTTCCCGGATTGCATTCCATCGTAATTTCCGCGTCTTCCCGGATCCGGTACCACCGGTACAGTCCTTCCATCAGCCGCTGTATCTGCCGGGGTCTTAAAATGGACGGCGTGCCTCCGCCAATAAATATACTGATGATTTCATAATCCGCAAGATCTTCCGCCTTTTCTTCTGCTTCGTGAAGAAGCGCCGAAAGATAAGCTTCTGTTTCAGCGAAATCTTTCGGCGCAGCGGACAGAAAATCGCAGTATTCACACTTCCTTACGCAAAAGGGAATGTGTAGATACAATTCTGCCTGTTTCATGGTTTCTTCTCTTTTCTATTTATCATCCAGCTTCAGAACGCTCATAAATGCCTTCTGTGGAATTTCCACGCTGCCGATCTGGCGCATGCGTTTCTTGCCTTCTTTTTGTTTTTCCAGCAGTTTTCTCTTTCTGGAAATATCACCGCCGTAGCACTTCGCAAGTACATCCTTGCGCATCGCCTTGACCGTTTCCCTTGCAATTACTTTGCCGCCCACTGCCGCCTGAATCGGTATTTCAAACAGATGGCGCGGGATCTCTTCTTTTAATTTTTCGCAGATCTTCCGTCCCCGGTCATACGCGCTGCCTTTGAATACGATAAAGGAAAGGGCGTCCACTTCCTCCCGGTTGATCAGGATGTCCAGTTTTACCAGTTCTGACCTTACGTATCCCTTCATTTCATAATCAAAGGAAGCATATCCTCTGGAACGGGATTTCAGCGCGTCAAAGAAATCGTAGATGATTTCATTCAGCGGCAGCACGTACTTCAGAACCGCGCGGCTCTCTTCAATATATTCCATGCTGATGTATTCGCCCCGGCGTTCCTGGCACAGATCCATAATGCTGCCGATATATTCGCTGGTTACCATGATTTCCGCGTCTACCACCGGTTCTTCCATGTATTCCACTTCCGAAGGATCCGGTAAGTTGGAAGGATTTGTGATCTCCAGCATGGTTCCGTCAGTCTTGTGCACCCGGTAAATAACGCTGGGGGCTGTAGTAACCAGGTCCAGATCGTATTCCCGTTCCAGCCGTTCCTGAATAATATCCAGATGCAGCAGACCCAGGAACCCGCAGCGGAAGCCGAATCCCAGCGCTGCCGAAGTCTCCGGCTCAAACTGCAGGGCCGCGTCATTCAGCTGCAGTTTTTCCAGTGCGTCCCGCAGATCCGGATATTTGGCTCCGTCCGCCGGATACACACCGCAGTACACCATGGGGGTCACTTTTTTGTATCCCGGCAGTGGCTCCCTGCAGGGACGGTCCCGATCCGTCACGGTATCTCCGACCCGTGTGTCCCGTACATTCTTTATGCTGGCAGTCAGATAACCGACCATGCCGGCGCTCAGTTCATCACAGGGAATATAGCGGCCGGCGCCAAAATATCCCACTTCCACTACGTCGGCCTCAGCACCGGTTGCCATCATGCGGATCCGGGTTCCCACTTTCACAGATCCTTCCTTGATCCTGCAGAATACGATCACCCCTTTATAGGAATCATATACCGAGTCAAATATCAGTGCCTGCAGGGGCGCCTTGGGATCTCCTGTGGGCGCGGGAATCTTCTGAACGATCTGTTCCAGCACCTGATGCACGTTTTCTCCTGTTTTTGCAGAAATACGGGGCGCATCCTGGGCTTCGATGCCGATCACGTCCTCGATTTCCTCAATGACCCGGTCCGGATCCGCGCTGGGCAGATCAATCTTGTTGATCACCGGCATGACATCCAGATCGTGATCAATGGCCAGATATACATTGGCCAGGGTCTGCGCCTCCACGCCCTGGGCGGCGTCCACCACCAGAATCGCTCCGTCGCAGGCTGCCAGGCTGCGGGACACCTCATAATTGAAGTCCACATGCCCCGGCGTGTCTATCAGGTTAAAGATATATTCCTCGCCGTCATCCGCTTTATAAATAATCCGAACCGCCTGGGATTTGATGGTGATGCCCCGTTCCTGCTCCAGTTCCATATTGTCCAGAACCTGTGAGGTCATCTCCCGTTCGGTCAGTGTGCCCGTCATTTCTATGATACGGTCAGCAAGGGTGGATTTCCCATGATCTATATGGGCTATGATGCAAAAATTTCTGATTTTACTCTGATCGATCAATTTATTTCCTCCTGTACAGCCTCTGCAGAGGCTGATAATATCTGCGAAACAAAGTATAGCATAGTCAGGAATTATTTGTCTAATCTGTAACCGGCCTCCCGGCGGGAAAATATCGAAAAAAAATTATTTTTTTATTGACAAACATCATCTGATCTTCTATCATAAATAAGCATGATTTCGTCAGTGCTTCCGTGTCTGTACTGATGAACGCTAAGAACAACTCAGTATGGGAGGTGTAACGAATGGCTAACATCAAATCAGCGAAAAAGAGAATTCTTGTAACAGCTACCAAGACAGAGCGCAACAAAGCAATCCGCTCTTCTGTTAAGACTGCTATCAAGAAAGTGGAAGCAGCTGTCGCAGCTAATGACAAAGAAGCTGCATCCGCAGCATTACTTGCCGCTACTTCTGTAATCAGCAAGGCAGCCGGCAAAGGAATCTACCACAAAAACAACGCTGCAAGAAAAGTTTCCCGTTTAAGCAAGTTAGTAAACGGCATGAATTAATATACGGCGTAAAACAGATCGCAAAAACAGCTGGAACCGTCATCCAGCTGTTTTTTTATGCTTTTATTTACGCACTGTACCTGATGATCAGCAGTTCCACCGCCAGGCGGTCGTTTTGTCTGCCGCTTTTTATTTCCTCGTCGGTACGGATACAGTCGGCAAAGGCCTTCCGCAGTCTGTCTGCGGTAAATTTCGACGCCTGTCCGAGATTTTTTTTCACCGCAAAGGGCGGAATCTTTAACCGGGATGCCGCCTGCTGCCGGGGAACCCCCTTTTCCTGCATGCTTTTCAGCTGTTCCAGAATATGGAACTGCCGTGTAATCAGTGCCAGGATCCGCATGGGCGGTTCCCGGAGCATCACCAGATCCTGATAATAGCGGAGCGCCTTCTGCTGATTCCGTTCTGCAATCGCGTCAATCATGGCAAATATCTTTCCCTGCACCTGACTGCCGCAGACCGCTTCCACATCTTCCGCGGATATCACCGTCCGGTCCATGGTATATGCCAGCAGTTTTTCCAGTTCGTTCGCGATTACATTCATATCATCCCCGGTGCGGGACAGGAACAGTTCCATCACACTGCGGGTGATCTTCTTGTGTTCCGCCTTCAGCTTCTGCCCGACCCAGAGCACCAGTGTCTCTGTTTTCTGTCTGCCGCATTCTGCCGCATGTCCGTGTTTCTGGATATATTTATATAATTTGCCGCGTTTGTCCACTTCCGATTCCGCAAATATCAGAACCGTACTTTCCGGAAGTTCCGGGAGGAAATTCACCAGACGTTCCTGGGAAGAGCGAAAGAAACCGCTGTCTTCCACAAGAATCACCCTGCGTTCCGCGAAAAAGGGCAGCGTTCTGGCCAGTTCAATCAATTCTCCGGGGTCTGTGCGCTTTCCCTCCATCACCGTATAATTCATCGTATCCTGCGGATCGGTCAGCGCACGGATCAGATTTTCTTTGGTCTGCACCGCCAGATAGCGTTCTTCCCCGAAAATCAGGTAAAGATTTTGAAAGGTTTGATTTTTAATATCTGTATTTATCTGCTTCATAAAAATATTCTAACAAGTCGGATTCCTGCCTGTCAACCGCGGCAGCAGTTGCTTCTCCCGGAAAATCATGCTACTATATTTGCCATGAATACAAAAACTTCGATTATGGCAAAAACCCCTGCACTGATTCTCTGTGCATTAATCAGCTGCGCCCTCTGGGGCAGCGCTTTCCCAAGTATAAAAATCGGCTACCGCCTGTTTGCGGTCGCCGGCTCGGATACCGGCGCGCAGATGCTCTTTGCCGGACTGCGTTTCTTTCTGGCCGGCATCCAGGTACTGATCTTTGAATCCATCCGCCGCAGAAAAGTAATTCTTCCGGACCGGGCTGCCCTACCGGGCATTGCGGTACTCAGCCTGTTTCAGACGATTCTGCAGTATGCTTTTTTTTACACCGGCCTGGCGCACTCCACGGCAGTCAAGGGGGCTCTGATCACCGGCACCACCACCTTTTTTTCCATTCTGACGGCGGCGCTGCTCTTCCGCGCCGAGCGGCTGTCCCTCCTGAAACTTCTGGGATGCCTGGTCGGATTTGCCGGCCTGGTCCTCGTAAACCTGGGCGGCACCTCTGTTTCCCTGCACGCGGCTCCGCTGGGAGATGCCCTGATGCTTCTGTCCGCCCTGTCTTCGGGCATTTCCACCGCCTGTCTGAAGATCTTTTCCGGAAAACATGATCCGGTGATGCTTTCCGGCTGGCAGTTTTCCCTGGGCGGAATAGTGCTGATGGGAATCGGCGCCGGCATGGGCGGCCGTCTGCATCCGGCCGGACCGTACGCCTTCCTTCTTCTGCTTTATATGGCGCTGATCTCTTCCGTTGCCTACACCCTCTGGGGCATTCTGCTGAAATACCATCCGGTCTCCCGGGTAACCGTATTTTCCTTTACGATTCCGATCTTCGGCGTCCTGCTGTCCCTGCTTTTCGCCGGCGAAAATTCCACCCTTCCATTCGCGGTATTTCCGGCACTGGCCCTGGTCTGCGCCGGCATCTTAATCGTCAATCAGGTGACGCGAAGGGAAGCCTCTCCTCAGTCCGAGTAGCCACAGGGACGTTCGGTATAAAAGGCCCTGCTTCCATTGGTTCCTGTTTCAGACGCCCTGACGCGGATCCGGATCTGGCCGCCGTTTTTCGTCGTATAAATCCTGGCTCCTGCCTCCCGCAGCCGTTTCAGCGTATCCGGGGAAGGATGGCGGTAGCGGTTATGTTCCGCTACAGAAATCAGCGCTGCTTCCGGCGCTGCCTTTCTCAGAAATTCCTCCGAAGTGGAGCCTTTGGATCCATGATGTCCCACTTTCAGCACATCAACTTTTCTGACCTGTCCGCGCCGGATCAGCTCTTCTTCTCCTTTTTTTCCCAGATCTCCGGTAAACAGCGCGGAAATGCCCCCGCCTTCCAGACGCCAGACCTGGCAAAGTTCATTCGGATCTTCTGATCGGTCATTCCTGCGGGGATACAGACAGGTCATTGTAATTTTTCCCATGCGCAGACAGTCCCCCGCCTGCACATATACCACCCGGCAGCCTGCTGCTGCCGCCGCTTTGCGCAATTCCCCCATTCCGGCATCCCCGGCATCTGCGGCGGCGGACGCCCTGCTGAACACCAGATTGGAAACCGGATACCCTGCGCGGAGGATTTCCAGCAGACCGCTGATATGATCCTCGTCCGTGTGGGATACCAGCCACCAGTCTATTTTTTTTACCTTGCGGTAACGCAGATAGGGAAGAATGCGCCGGAGACCAACGGAGGAAATATTGCTGCTGCCGCCGTCGATGCAGACATTGCCGCCGTCCGCTGTCTGAATGTGAATGCCGTCCCCCTGCCCCACATCCAGCAGATTGATCTCAAAGGACGGCGGGGGCGGAACCAGCAGAAAAACACTCATGACTGCAGCAGATCCGCCCGTCAGCAGCCCCCGCAGCACACAGCAGCGGCGGTAAATTTTTCTTCTGCGTGCCGCACCGCTCTGATCCCTTCTCTGCACCAGGCGCCGCTCCAGCAGCCGCATCCATACTGCCGTGCCGAATAACATAATATAAAAGAGCGCCATTGCCCAAAGCGGCGGTCGCCCCACAATCCATGTGCCGCCTGGAAGCAGGTCCGTCAGATCCATGGCAGACCGGAACAGAGCAAGGATCCCCCTGCAGGGAAGCAGCAGGATGCCTGCGCCGGTCAGAGATACCAGCCCGAGCAGTCCGCTGGCCAGAGCGCAGATCAGCAGCGGGCTGCACAGCGGGATGACCAGCAGGTTGAGAAAAACCGCATAGACGGGGATCTGATAAAAATACCAGGCAGTCAAAGGAAGCATTCCCAGACTCACCGTAAGACTCATGGCAAATCCGCTGCGATCCAGCAGAGCGCGGACCGGCGGCGGAAGCGGAAAGCGGCCATACAGCGCAGATACCGGAGGATAAAGGGCAAGAATCGACAGAATCGCGCAGAAGGACAGCTGGAACCCTGCCTGCCGCAGGAAAAATGGATCCACCAGAAGCAGGATAAGGGCCGCGCTGAGCAGTCCCATCCGGGAATCATACTTTCGGCCGAACCATTCCGCCACCAGCATGTACAGGGACATGATCACCGCGCGGGCACTGCTGGCCGGCCAGCCGCTGACTGCTCCGTACAGAAGCAGTACCATGCCGCAGACAGACACCGCCGCGCCGTAGGAAACACGGAACCGCTTCCGCAGCAGCCGGTATAAGCTCATGCCCACCACAGATACATGGAGACCGGAAATCGCGAGAATATGCGCAATTCCGTGATCCTGATAGGCCGCCAGTTCCTCTTCTTCCAGGCCGCTTCTGTCTCCCACTGTAAGCGCGCAGAGAATCCCCGCCGTCCGGCCGGGGAGCGCCTGCTGATATACCGCCGCCAGTCTTTCCCTGATCTCTGTCAGCCCTTCTCTCACCGGAAACCGGGGATAACAGATCACCTGAATCGAATCGCAGGTCAGACAGCAGAAAATCCTTTTTTGCTGATAATACTGACGCGGGTCAAAATTTCCCTCATTGGTCCTGCGGGAAAATGGCTGCATCACGCCGGAAACACGCACTCTGCTTCCTGCCGGAATCCGGTCATTCCGGCTGTACAGAAGCATTCCGGGAAGCCGGTATCCTCCTTTCCCGCTGCGTACCGACACCCTGCGGATCACATAGACCGCGCCTTCCTCTTTTCTGCTTCGTTCGGTTACCATGCCGGTGGCCGTTCCCCGAAGATCCTGTGAAAAAAAGCTGCTGCAGCGCTGTGATTCCATCATACCGGATAGATACATCAAAATCACCGCGGCTGCCGCAGCGGATAAAAGCAATATTCTGAAGTGCCGCAGACGAAACCTCCTGACACTCTCTCATGTTTCTGCAGTTTGCTGCCCGTATTACTGGGACTGTCTGTTCACCAGGTCAGAATTTTTTTCGTAATAGATCTGAAGGGGCATCGAGTTGCGGTACAGCAGGTCGGAATTGCCGTCAATGGAAATCTGCACGGAGGTGATTCCCGGAAGTTCTGTCAGTGAATTCACGATCGAATAGATCACCACTTCCGTCCCGATGTTGTAATCCTGATCGTTGAATGAGCTTCCCAGGTTCACATAGCACACCCCGTCCATAACAGAGATTCTGTTCAGTACCACAGAATTCGGCAGGGTAGTACGGGCGTTTTTGGATTTGGGCCCTTTCAGAAGTTCCCGGATCACAAGCTTCGGTGTGGAAATGTTGCTGGCAGAACGCACCGTCCTGGTCTCCCGCACCAGCCCGTCTCCCTTTTTATTGGAAAAGTAAAGGTTTAAGTCCATCTGATAGGATTCATCCCCCACATTGCCCAGATCGTCGGAAAAACTGGTGTCTGTCATGATGCCGATCTTTTTCCCGCCCTCATCTGTCAGAGGCTTGCTGTCAACGAAAAATGAGATTCCCTTTACGCCTTCCACCTGCATCAGGGTTTTGACAATGGCGCCTCTGCACAGGATTTCCTGGGAGGGTTTCATGTCTGCATATTTGTCATCAAAATACAGATATACCTGATGGTCCCGGATTTCCGGACTGGACATGGTAACATCCTTTGGAAGGATGGGCTGCCGGTCGGCGCCGGACTGCTCCCCGGACAGACGCTTCAGAAGATATAGCACCTGTTCCTGGGTACTGTCTCCCCTGCAGGTAATTCCCTCCCTGGTCAGCCCGGTGGCATCATTATTGATATAATACAGATAGGCGTTATAGGACGCGGTTTTATCTTTTCCGCATCCGGCCATGGAAACTGACGCCGCCAGAATCACGGCAGCCAGTATTGGTTTGATTTTTATTTTCATGCGGCTGTCGTCACCCTATCTTTCTGTCTTGGCTACATACGTCAGCGGAATTCTGACCTGGAAAGTCGTTCCCTCGCCTTCAATACTGTGTACTTTAATGGCGCCGCGATGCATGATAATAATATTTCTTGTAATTGCCAGACCCAGGCCGGTACCGCCGATGGCTCTGGAATGGGATTTATCCACACGGTAAAAACGCTCAAAGATATGTGCCTGGGCGTCTTCCGGAATCCCGATGCCGTTATCCATCACAGAGACAAAGAAATTCTTGTGATCCGCGTTCAGGCTTACATGGACAAACCCTTTCGGTTTGTTGTATTTGATGGCATTTTCGATCAGATTGGACAGTGCCAGCGTCAGCTTGGTTTCATCTACTTCCGCAGTAACCGGACGGAAGCTTTCCAGGACCAGGTCCACTTCCTGCCGGGCAGCAATCGGCTTTAAGCGCTTCATCAGAAGGTTTAACAAGTCGTTGATGTTTACATTGGAAATATTCAGCTCGCCGGCGGATTTATCCAGCCGTACGAGGGAAAGCAGATCATTGATAATCTTGTTTTCCCGGTCGATTTCATTGGTAATATCCCCCATGAACTCGCTGTACAGCTCTGCCGGCACATTCTCCATGCTGTTTAAGGAATCCGCCAGCACTTTCATGGAAGTCAGGGGAGTCTTCAGTTCATGGGACACATTGGACACAAATTCCTGCCGGGACTCATCCAGCAGCTTCAGGCGCCCAAGCATCTCGCTGCAGGCATCGGAAATCTCCTGCACTTCCTGATATTTGCTGACGGCTGTAAAATCTGAGGTATACCCCTCCTTGACCTCCTGAATCGAAGACGCCAGCTGATGCAGCGGCTTCACCAGACGATTGGCCAGAAGGAATCCTCCCACCACAACAATCACATAGGTAATCAGCTGCAGGATAAAGGCCCATTGGATCATGTGGTTCAGATCCTCCGTCATGAAATCCGAGGATCCGTTTACCAGCGCCACGCCGCAGACCTGTGTCGTCCGGATGCTGCTGTTGGAGGAATCAGTGTTCCGATCCCCCTGAACCGGGACCTCCCGGTAAATCGGAACGGCGATCCGGATATAGGATTCCTTGCGGTTGTACTCGCGGACGGTACGCGCTTCATTGTACGCGGTAAGAATCTCGGAAGAAATCACATCCTTGCCCACGATGCGGTTGTAAGTGTCCGTGACAGCCTGGAAGGAATCATTCACCAGTATAATGCGGATATCATAGACGGATCCCAGCTGTTCGATATGTGCGGTAATGGCTTCTGATTCCGTGTCATTCAGATAGTCATTTCTGGTGATCTGCGAATTCAGAAGCCGGATCTGTGAGATAATATCATTCATTCTTGTTTCCGCGGAATAATTCTCATAGGCGCGTATCACACCGACACGAATCACCACACTTGGAATCACCGCGAAAATCAGCAGAAAAATATAGATACGAAATTTCAGACTCTTAAAAAAGTTACGTAAAGCAGCAAACATGAATATCCTCTAAGCCTAAGCCACATGGTAGTAATATCCGACACCCCATTTGGTGTGAACATATTTCGGTTCGCTGGGGTTCGGTTCCACTTTTTCACGAAGCCTCCGGACATGCACATCCACAGTCCTTAAATCCCCGGGATACTCATAGCCCCAGACCAGATTCAGAAGCTGCTCCCGGCTGAAGACTTTTTCCGGATTTTTCACGAAAAGCTCCATCAGGTCGAACTCCTTGGCCGTCAGGGATATCTCTTTGTCCTTGATGAACAGACGCCGGCTTTCCGCGTCAATTTTCATATCGCCGCTGACAATCAGGCTTTCGTCCTTTTTCTCTGTCTGGCGTACGGAAGTACGGCGGACCACCGCTTTGATTCTGGCTTTGACTTCCAGGATGTTGAAGGGTTTGGTAATATAGTCGTCTGCGCCATATTCCAGTCCCATGATCTTATCCATATCTTCGCCTTTGGCACTGAGCATCACGATCGGAACCTGGGAGAATTCACGAATCTGCTGGCACACCTGCAGACCGTCCATCTTCGGAAGCATTATGTCCAGGAGAATAATATCATATTCATTGTCTTTAGCCTTCTGCAGCGCTTCTTCCCCGTCGTAGGCGCAGTCCACTTCCATCCCTTCCTGTACCAGGCTGAAACGGATTCCCTTTACGATAAGCTCCTCATCATCTACTACCAGTACTCTTGTTGCCATCTTTACACCTCTTATACCGTAATCTGATCTTTAAATTTGGAAAAGGTACCTTCTTTGATTCCGGGCACATTCATCAGATCTTCTTTTCTGCCGAATCTTCCGTTGGTTTCCCGGTAACGCACAATCGCGGACGCCTTGTTCTCCCCGATACCCGGCAGGGTCATCAGCTTCTCCGCATCGGCGGTGTTGATATTTATGAGATCCGCGCTTCCGGAAGAAGCAGCCTTCCGGCTCTGATCCGCGCCGGTTCCGCCGGAGCCGTCCGTTTGTCTGCTGTCGGCAGGCTTTGCCGGAATCCGAACCATGGCACCGTCAGATACTTCTTCCGCCAGGTTCACGCTTTCCCTGTCTGCCTTCCGGGTAAATCCCCCTGCCCGGTCCACCGCCTCATACAGACGGCTGCCGCCCGGCAGCTGATAGACGCCCGGATGCCTGACAGCACCGCACACATAAACATAAATCCCATTCTGCAGGGAATCGGATTTCTTCTGCAGAACCGAATCTGTCTCCTCACCGGAGGAGGACCATTCGGATAATTCACTTCGGGATTCCGACAGCAAAACGCCGTGAGAAGGTCCCGAGCACGCGGTACAGATGAATGCCAGAACCGTAATGATACCTGTATAAATGTATCTGTAATACATAAAAAGCATATCCTTTCAAACAGAATCTGTTAAAAAGGCCCCTTAATGCTTCTCATTCATTCTAACGAAATATAGAAAATAAGACAAGTTCTTTTTCGCAGGGAAAAGAACTTGTCCTATTCCGTCCGGCCGATCCGCCGGGTACAGGTTTCCGACTGCGGAATCTCTTCTGCCGCGGTTTACTGACGGGCCTCCAGCCCGGTCAGCACTTCATCCAGTATGCGGATCATTTCATCCACATGCGTTTCCTCTATCACAAGCGGCGGCACCAGACGCAGCACATCGCTGCCGGCGGAGATCACAAGGAGCCCCCTGGTCAGCGCCGCCCGGGATACTTCCCCAACCGGAAGGCTGAGCACCA
>OCTW011581304.1_pt1 | contig 14147 bp, 4 predicted proteins | sample 1539671 | NCBI WGS metagenome assembly OCTW01 (sample SAMN02144230, study PRJEB22623) | gut metagenome | biome: sheep rumen | host: Ovis aries | place: New Zealand | reverse complement strand
TTACCAAATTATTTTTGCTCGAATGCAAAAAAATCGGCGTATCTGGAATGATGTGCCGATTTTTGGTGGTACGATTGCGGATAATCATATAAATTTTTATATTATATGGTAAAACAACTATTTAGAACGAAAAGCCGATGGTTGGGAGCATTGTTCCTGACCCTATTGGCGTGGATTAGCCCAGGCACGGTTGAGGCCGGTGACTGGGTGGATCAGACCTTCTTCTACTCGATCCGGCAGGATACGGGTGGACTGTTGCGTTTTGAGATGCCGGTTTATGACCAGGATAATTCCGATACCTGGATCGACTCCGGAAAAATCTTTTATCAAGTTGGCGATGGGCCTGTGCAGACATTCTTCGAATGGAGTGCCTACGACAAAGACATCGATAAAAATGCTACCCATTGCAACACCAACTTGAAATCTTCTGTCGATGGAACAGTGACATTGGTGCGATCCGAGAATGCTGACTATCCTGATTATGACGTCGAGATGAATAAAGGACAGTCATACCGGCATAATATCTACAGGATGTCACAGCAGACTGAGCACATGCTTGTCATTGTCAACTGGGCCGTGCCGAGAGAATTCCGCGGCAAGACCATCACGTTCACCTATGACGTCCACATGATTGGTAACGATAGCTATAAGAATGGCAAAAAGGTGAACGTCCCTGCCAAGACAATCGATATGTCCGCTTCACCGACGGTGATGCAGCCTATCGTTAGCCAGGCCATGGTGCTTGAGGAAAAAGAGTATCAGGGCAAGATTGTCGTGCCATGGATGATTCCCGTCGATTCGGCTCAGGTCAAGAGGGTCGTAGCCGTGTACACCGACAACGGCGGAGTGGAAAGGACCATGACCCAGGAAATCAACTCTTCTGGTTTCGCACTTTTGTGGCCAGATCAAGCCTATCGCAATTTCCACATTGTATGCGACTATCTCGACTCCGAAGGCTATGAGATGCGCAATGTGTCGAGCGATTCCGAGGATATCGCGATGATTCACTCTCCTGAGGATTTCACCGCCACAGCTCAGAATGACTCTAAAGCAAAAATCAACCTCTCTTGGAAAATCAAGGAACTCAACTATGAGGACATGCTCGATGGCGATGTCTTCCAGATCCAACGCTCCCTCTCCGGACGGGATGAGGATTTCGTCGATATCGGCTTCGAAATGCTCGACTTGTCTAAGGAGGAATACTCTTTTGTCGATTCCACCATCGTGGAGTCTCTCACGAAAGAGAATGTCAACCAAGTGACGGGAGACCTGAATGTAACCTATCGCATCCGCCGAGGCGTGACCAGTATCTGGGGATGGGAATGGGGAGCAGCATACAACCCCACCGTGAAGAAAGGCTATACCAAAGGGCTGCGCCCATTACGACTCACCCAAGTCGCTGATGCCTTTGCCTATTGGAAAAATAAGGAAGAACATACGGTCAATGTGCAGTGGTCTTTCTATCAAGACAAACAATGCTGCTTCGTGTGGGATGACAGAGCGGAGATCGACCTCGTTGTCAAGATGTATAACCGCAACAACGAACTGGTGGACTCTATGATCTATCAGCTCTCTGAAAATGAAATCAAGGCCAAGAGGAAGGAAATCACCCTGCCTCGCTCATGCGTCAGATACAAAATCTCCTTCGTCACCAAGCGTGGCAATTCTCCTATACCTTATTATAACGCTGAGTTCATCTCATCGGCAGAGGATTGGGAAAAAGCTGCCCAAAAGGTTAAGAATGGCGAAAAAGACCTCAAACTGGTGCTCGAGTCCGATATCACGCTGCCAGAGGATTTCACTCCTCTCGGGGTGGATTACTATACACCGTTCACCGGAACAATTGAGGGAAATGGATATACCATCACCGTCAACACCAGAAATCCGCTGATCCGTGAGGGTAACCATTGCACCATCTCCAATCTCGTGATTGCCGGTACCAACTCTGGAATGCATTCGGCCGCTCTCGCAGAGACCATTTATAACACTCAAATCAACAACTGTATTGTAAAGGTCAATTTCACGGGTGAATGGTATAATGAGGGGTATAATGATTATAAGACTTCTGCATTCTGCAACAACACGATTGATGTGGAGTACAACAATTGCCTCTTCTCCGGGTCTATCACCAAAGCTCATATATGGAGCGGATTCGACGGAGAACCTCGCGACGCCAAGTTCAATGGATGTGTGAATGCTCCCGAGAAATGTGGGGAAATCAGTGAAGGATATGACTTCTACAACGAACGCAACTACAACAACTATCGTCCCAAAGAATTCAAGAATTGCTTCTACACCTCCACTTCCACTCTGCAGCATCAGAGTGAGCAGCTGCCCGAGAGCGTGGATGAACAGCTCGAAAAACTTGGGGCTGGCTGGACTGTCACCGAAGGATGGCCGGGCATCATGCCTGTATTGCCTACAGAAAAGGCCGACAACTCTGTCACGACAGAAGCTTATATCGATACTTCCTACGAAGGATTCTATTTCGAGTCCTCCGGCAAGGTGAGCAAGCATATTGAGACCCAGACCCTCCAGAGCAGCGTCCTCATCACATGGGAAACCGATGGCGGCGTGATCGACTTCTTCCAGGTCTGGCGTACTGAGAAAGGCAAGAACCAGTGGAACCCCATTGCTGACAACATCACCGAACTGTCCTATGAGGATACTACCGTTTCTCCTATTCTCACCTATGAGTACAAAGTGCTCTCCGCTGTCGACTGCGAGGGTACGCATACCGAGTCGTCTGATGTGGCTGAGGGTCATTGTGAACCCACGGGTATGGTGGAAGGCTACTTGCGCTATGCCGACGGTACTGCAATCCCCAACATGAAGATTGTCGCTACCTTGAATGACGTGACCGTTGCCTCGACCTATACAGACAGCAAGGGCTACTATATGATCGACAAACTGTCCTATAACGGACAGATGGCTGTCTCTTATACCATCGCTCCTGTCAGTGATCCTGAGACTCAGGGTACTATCACGCTTGAGGAAAAATCTTACCAAGCTGACTTCAAGGCCAGTCCTGGATCCAACTACATGATGCTCAAGGATTTCATCGTTACTTCAGGCTTCTCCTTCTCTGGATTTGTGTTCTATGAGGGCACGAAGATTCCTGTGAGAGACGTGGGCTTCTTGGTCAATGGAAAACAGGTGCTCACTGCTTCGGGTGCCAATGTCACCACCGATCATGAGGGCAAGTTCTCCTTCCGTGTCTTCCAAGACGTACCGCTCGAGATCAAGCCTATCATGGCTGGACACGTCTTCAACAGCAAACAGGTCTACAACCATGTGTTCAAAGGCAAGGTAGATGAGTACTATTTCTACGATGACACCAAAGTGAAGCTCATCGGCCGTATGGTCGGTGGACTCGAGCAAGGCAGCCTGCCTCTCGACAATAGCCTCTCACGCAATAACCTGGGTGACAACCTGCAGATGACGCTCGCCCTCGAGGGCGACAACAACTCTTGGCTCGTCTATGACAACAAGAATTCCAACCGTACGGAACGCGATACGGTGTTTGCACATGTCTCGCATGATAACGTTGCCTATCAGACCAAGATGCACACCACTCGCCGCCAGATCACGGTGACTCCCGACCCGACGACTGGTGAGTATGTCGCTTATCTCCCGCCAGTGAAGTGGAAGGTGCAGCACCTCTCAGGAACGGGTTACCCGACGCTCTTCCCCGAGGGTAAGATCAGTGATGTGATCGACCTCACCGAAGCACTCGAAGAGAAGAGTGACTCACTCGAAGGCAACTGGACAACCCTTACAGGTAAACAAGTCGTGCACAAGGTCGGGGTGACTTACAATGCCATCTACAATTGTATCTACCACACACCGACACAGCTGACCTACAAGCAGCTCGGATTGTCTAATTTCGGTTTCCTCGGCGATGAGACCTATGTCGCACGCAACCTCGCTGGCGACAAGGTGACCGTGCCACTGGTCTATCAGGTGCCTACACAACCCAACCTGCCCGAAGACACAACCACGGTCATGGTGACCAAATACACCTTCGGATACCCGGTGTTCAGCATCGAGAAGAAATATCCGATCCGTCTCTCTGCAGTAGAGAAATACTATTGGAACAACAACCAGCGCAGCGACACCGTCGATATCGTACGCCTCAGCGGTGGTAAGGTGACCATCCACAACGGCATGGTCGGTGCTACTCACAGCGAGGAGGTCGAACTCGACTCTCTCGGACAGGCTCTCGTCAAGCTCGATGCCGACAAGGTGCCTTATCTGCTCACCCAGAAGGATGCCCTCCGCACTGTCAACATGACGCTCGAGAGAGACGGCACACGCTACGAGGCCGAGCCGATCAAGGCTTATATCCTCAACATCTATGCGATGAAGGAAGGCACCGACATCCTCAGTGTCAACCAGCCTGTGCTCGTCGATATCCTCCGCGATCCTCCTGGAAGCGGCAGCTCCGCTACACTGAGCAAAGGCTCCACGCTCAAGTATTCCTACTCCATGGATATGAACTGGGCAGCAGGACTCGAACTCTCCATCAAGAAGGGTACGGCGCTGGCCAGCTTCTACGGAGCCGTGGCTGCTCCGATGGGCGCTGGCGTCGTGACAGGTGTCAACTCCGGTGCAGAGACTTCGTTTGAGACCAGCCTCGCCCTGATGTTCTCAGGTAGCGGCAAGCGTGCTTTCGAATACTCCATGACTGCATCTGAGGACATCTCAACCAGTGGCTCTGGTGATGTGGTGGGCGCCGACGGCGACGTCTACATCGGTGTGGAGCAGAATATCGTGGTGAAGCCGGCCTATACCATCCGTGCCATCCCACACTCGCACTTCCTGCAGATGGGCGGACAACTGGCAGCCAAGCGTGCCATTGAGATCGCACAGGGACGCGATGAGAACGACTCGATCTACCACCTCGTGCGCGACGAGTCCCTCACCTACGGACCGATGATCCAGTCCACTTTCCATCACTCACAGCAGTACCTGACCTCAACCCTGATCCCAGGATTGGTCAACCAGTGTAAGTCGCTCATGTTCACAGGTACCTTGGCCGAGGCTAAGGCCCAGGCCGATAGAACGGGCAAACCTGTCTACCTCGCTCTCGTCGATCCATCGGATGAGGAGCACTTCGGCGTGATGAACAAGAAAAACGGACAATACTACCGCTATACCAGCCGTATGGCTGAAGAGAGCGGCATGAACTACCGCATCGTCATGCCGTCGGACATGAAAGACGATGATCTCACCGACGAGGTGCAGCAGTATTGCGCAAGCCTCCAGTCGTGGATCGGCATGATCGCACAGAACGAGGGTGAGAAACTGGCCGCCAATGACCTGGTGCGCAACTTCGTCGTCGACGGCGGCGTGGGTGGCGTCAGCTATGAGGAGGAATTCAGCAGCGATTACTCTTGCATGAACTCCATGGTGTGGCCCGTCTCTGGACTCACCGACAGCTATTTCGATAGTACTGCAGGTAATACTGCCCTTACCATCGTACAGGTGGTCGGCCCGACAGTGGCCAAGTTCTTGGGCAGCATCCTGAGCACTTCCACAGGTGGCATCAACTCCGGCACGGAGTTTGGTGGCAAAGTCGAGTTCGTCGGCGCGCTCTTCGAGTTTGGCCTCACTCCGGCGCTTTCCTATGATGTGAAACCCGAGTGGGAGACTTCCAATTCCTATAGCCGCAAGGAGAGCTTCTCCATCGGCATGGAACTCAAGAGCCACCTCAGCTTCGATGTCTATCGCGTCAAAAATGTTGTCTCCGACAATGTGGCCAAGAACGAGATGGATGTCTTCACCAGCGAGAATTTCTACGATCAGGTGAACTACGACGAGGATTTCCTCAAACGTCATCTCGACCTCAGCAATGCGGAGTATTCTCGTGGCTTCGTCTACCGCACTCGCGGTGGTGCTACCTGCCGCCCATGGGAGGACGAGCGCCGCACCTTGTTCTATCAGCCGGGCCAGTTGCTCGACGAGGCTACAAAGAAAATCGAGAATCCTGTCATCAAGCTCGATAAGCAGACCATCAGCGGTGTGCCTCATACCGAGCCTGCTCGCTTCAAACTCTATCTCACCAATGAGACGGAGCAGCCTGAGAATACCTACGACTACTATCACCTCTATATGGAGGAGGCTTCCAACCCGAAGGGTGCCAAGTTGCTGGTCGACGGCGTGCCCCTCAGTGGTACAGGACGTACCGTCAAGGTGCTTCCAGGAGAGATCACCGAGAAGACTCTCGAGGTGTATGCCGGAGAGGACTTCGACTATGAGAATCTGGTTGTCGGTCTCTGTAGTGTCGACGGTGAGAAATTCGCCGACAGCGAGGCTTCTCTCGACGTGCACTTCCTCCGCGCAGCTGGTTCGATCAATATCGCATCGCCGGGCGACAAGTGGATCCTCAACACCGACGCTCAGTATGACGAGAAGTATGGCTACTACTTGCCGATCATCATCGATGGTTTCGACAAGAACCAGAAGAACTTCGACCATATCGAGTTCCAATACAAGGAGACCGCACGTGGCGATGAGTTCTGGACCAACCTCTGTGCTTATTACGCCAGTGATTCGCTCTATACATTGGCCAACGGTGTCAAGGAGATGATCCCCGAGAACGGATCCATCATCACCAGGTTCTTCGGCGAGAAGATCATCATGGAGAAGGCTTACGACCTCCGTGCCGTGCTCTTCTGCCGCAATGGTAACGGCTATCTGACATCCTCTTCCAAGGTGCTCAGTGGTGTCAAGGACACACGCCGCCCGACCATCTTCGGCACTCCGGAGCCTAAGGATGGTATCATCGATATCGGCGACGATGTCGTGTTCAACTTCTCCGAGGATATCGAGTACAATTATCTCAATACAGCTAATTTCGAGGTCAAGGGCGAGGTCAACAACGACCACTTGACTGATGATGTGACGATCCGTTTCGACAATAAGTCCAGCCTTGAGACGACGGCACGCCGTAACTTCAACGGCAAGGACCTCACCCTCGAGGTGATGATCCAGCCTGATGAAACAGGCGAGGACATGCCGATCTTCTCACATGGCACCTCGGGCAAGAAACTCCAGCTCTGGTACACCAAGGAACACAGACTGAAGGCTGTGGTCAACAACGAGACCCTGACCTCTGACCGTGAGATATCCATCCCCACATTATCTAAGGTGGCCATGGTGATCCGTCATCTGTCAGAAGCGAAGGATAGCGCTTGCATGGTGGAACTCTACCATGGAGGTATTCCCATCGGCAGTAAAGAGATCCAGAATCCTTACACCAGCACCGGTACGCTCATCTTCGGTCGTACCAATGAGGTCGACCGACTCACCAGCTCCTACTTCAAGGGTCGCATGATGGAGGCCAGGTTGTGGTACCGCGCTCTCTCAGACATCGATCTCAATGAGACCAAGCGTCTCACTGGTTATGAGTTGGGCCTGGTCGACTACTACCCGATGAACGAAGGCAATGGCGAATACGCCATGGACCACGCCCAGGGTGCGAATGCCGTGCTTCGCAACGCTTCATGGCAGGTGCCCAGAGGCATGTCGCTCCACATCGACTGGGAGGATAAGGGTATTCCTCTCAACAATAAGTTCATCAACCGCAATAAGTATGAGGACTTTACCTTGATGTTCTGGTTCCGTACCGATGCCGATGGTCGTGGCGTGCTCTTCAGCAACGGTTCTGGAGAGGCTGCAGACAGCAATGCCGAGAATCAGATCTATATCGGATTTGACGCTGAGAAACTCAACTTCAAGTACAATGGCCATCTGGTCAATGTGCCGGGCGACTACAGCGACAACCAGTGGCACCACTATGCCATGACGGTCAATAGAGGTCTCAACCTGGGCAAGATCATCGTCGACAACACGCTTCGTGCTACATTCACCGTCGATTCGCTCGGCGGAGTCTCTGGCGGACACCCGATGCTCGGTTCCGCAGTGTTCGAGCGTATGGAGGAGAGCGGTCTCGTCATCGCCGACACCCGCAACTACCTGCGTGGTAACCTCGATGAGATTTGCGTCTTCCAGCAGGCTTTGCCTGAGTCGCTCATCAAGTCCTACAGTTCCAAGAGCCCGCACGGCGATGAGGCTGGCCTCCTTTCTTATCTGAACTTCAGCCAGCAGGTTCGTTTAACGAACAACCAGCTTGAAATGAGGCCGTATGCTTGGAGCTCCAAGATCTATAAGGATGAGAATGGAAATATCCGTTATGAGTTGGACGAAAATAATAATCCGACCACGACTCCTGAGCGTGACTTCTTGTTCGACCAGAGTGTCGTCTCAGAAGAGGATATCCTGAAGCACATCGACCAGACGCTCTCTGCACCTGTCAGACCTTATGAGGAACTGACCAACATCAGCTACAGCTATGTGGGTAAGGGCAACCAGATCTACTTCAACATCAACGAGTCGGATACCCGCATCAACAAGCGCAACATCTATATCACGGTGAGAGACATCCCCGACAAGAATGGTAATGCCATGGCCTCGCCGGTCACCGCTTATTACTTCGTGGATTGCAATCCGCTCAGGTGGGTGAATTCTTATGAACTGACCAAGACCGTGAAAGGTAATAAAAGCTCATTGGCGCTTGAGATTGCCAATAACAGCGGTGTGCGCCACACGTATACGATCGAGAACTGTCCAAGGTGGCTGAAACTTAGTAAGACTACCGATGTCATCGGACCGAGACAGAACGTCTACCTCGTGGCCGAGATCAGCGAGCACCTCAATGTGGGTACCTACGACGAGATCCTGTATCTTACCGACGAGAACGGCATGAGTGAACCGTTCGGTCTCACCGTCACCGTCGAAGGTGTGGGTCCCGATTGGCTTGTCGATCCTTCTTTGCTCCAGCATACGATGAACGTCATCGCACAGGTGAGGATTAACGACGAAATCGATATCGACTCAAATGACATCGTGGGCGTGTTCGACGACAATAATGTGTGTCACGGAGTGGCCAACATCGGCAATGGCGAGGATCAGCACCTGGTCTATATCAACATCTACAACGATGAAAAGAATGCCAAGGCCGAACAGGAGATGCATTTCAGACTCTGGCACAGTGCCACTGGCAACGAGATGCTCCTCAATACCGCCGAAAAGGTGTTCTTCAAGCGCTCCTCTATCCTGGGCACCGTGGAATCCCCGCTCATCCTCAGTGGTGGCAGCCAGTATGTGCAGACCATCAATCTCCACGAGGGATGGAACTGGATTTCCTTCAATGTCTATGGTGAGCGCTTCTTCGACATCAACAAGTTGCTGAGCTCTTACCAATGGAGTGAAGGTGATATCTTCACCGATAACAACAGCGATATGACCTTTGCCTTTAACAATGGCAAATGGCTGGCTTCTGATGATGCGTCGGATTACCAGCTTTTGCCTAGCAGGTCCTATGCTGTCAAAGTGAAAGAAGGCTTCAGCCTCTCTGTTGGTGGCACCATCATCCGTCAAGATGCTGACCGTACAATCGTGGTACGTTCAGGTTGGAACGGCATCGGCTATACACCGATGATGAACCTCACCCTGGAGACTGCGCTTGAGGATTATGCCGACGATGCCAACGATGGTGATATCATCAAGAGTCACGATGCATTTGCAGTGTTCTCCAAGCCTTCTCCCACGATGAAAGGTGTATGGAAGGGCAGCTTGCAGTATCTGAAACCCGGTGAAGGCTATATGTTCATGCGGAATGCTGAAAATAGAGCTAAATTTACTTACCCGTTCTATGAGCCGGGAAGTACCTTCCTCGACGAAGTGGTCAAGGCTCCTGCCAGCAAGCCTGAAGGCACGACAAGGAAAGCGACGACCATGTCGCTGTCAGCCATCACTGCTGGAGTGGAACTCTTGCCGGGCGATCGCCTTGTGGCCTATGCCGACGGTGAGCAGAGAGGTGCCGTGACAGTTGCTGACGACAGCATCTTCTACCTGAGCATTGAGGGTGATGTGCAGCAGCCGCTGTGGTTTGCCATCGAGCGCGAGGGTGATGTGATCGCCACTACACCTGAGGTCCTCACCTATAAAGCCAACTCCGTGGTGGGCCTGCCAAGTGCTCCGACGAAGATTGACTTCACGGTACGCGACATTCCTAAGTTTGGCTGGTATACGCTCGAAGGCTACAAACTGCCGGGCCGTCCTGTCAAGAAGGGTGTCTATATCTATAATGGAAAGAAATACGTAATTGACTAAAAGCTATGAGAAAGTTTTTATTCAAGTCATTCATGGTGCTCGCAGCCCTCACGTTCGCGTGGGGCTGCGGCTCCTCTTCGGATGACCCTGACCCTGTTCCTGTGGTCCCTACTCCTACAGACTCCACGGAAGTCACTCCTCCTCCAACGCCTCCTGCCAGTCCTTGGGTCGAAGTGGTAGCTCAACCCATGTGGGATATCGATTGGAATGCTACAGATGAGAGACCCGACTGGAAAGATCCTGATTTCAGCGATTATGAGAATTGGATGATTGTCATGGTGAAAATGCCTGAGCTTCTCTCACGCTACATCAGCCCAGACGACATGATGGCCGTCTTCATCAATGGTGAATTAAGAGGACTGTCCTCTGTCGCCACTGAGTTTAATAGAGATGAATCAGGAATCGCGCAGCAGAGCACCTATTTCATCATCAAGGTGTATAGCAATGCGACAAAAGAAAAAACCGAGACAATTGGTTTCAAATATTACTCCAGCGAGTTGCATCATCTCTTCGCAGTGGAGGATACAGATCCCTACATCCCCGAGGGAGAACTTGGTGTCTCTTCTGATTACGAACCGCCTATCTTGAAGGGATCCTCGAAGTACCCAATCCTGACAACGCTTACGATTAAGTTCCAGATTGATCAAACTGTGGAAGAGCCTTTCGTGGCAGCACCTCTTGATTTCATTGGCGCCTTCGTGGGCGACGAGTGTAGGGGAACTGCCTATGTAGGCCAAGGTTACAATTTCACTGGCTATATTACCGTTCCTCTTTATTCAAAGGAGGTGGGTGAGCCTATCACCCTTCGCTACTATAGTTCCATCAAGAACGCAGTCCGGGTCTTCCAGATTTCTGGCACTACCAAACAAGGACTCTTGATGAATACCATTAAACTTTAATATTAATTCATACAATAATGAAAATACGTTTTATCATAATCGCTTTGTCGCTCATGTCACTCAACGCACATGCGCAGAAGTATCATTATGATGTCAATAATGATGGACATGTCACCGTGTCTGACATCATGCTCATCGTTAACAAAATCCTTGGGAAAGCGAGTGACGAACCTGAGTATCCGATCTCTGTCAATGTCTCGCAAAGGCCTTATGTGGATTCTGAAGCAGGTGCGTCTGGTAAGTTGAAATCGCCTGTCACTACTACTGAATCGCTTGCGAATGATGTAGGTGTATTTTATGTGGATTATTCGTATTATAACACTAATGAACTATGTTATAAGATGGGTTCTCCTGAACTTAAAACTCATCGGGTTGCTGACAAAGGAACCTGGATTGTTGGAACAGTCGATGATACTGGCGAGGGCGCATGGCCCACTTATGCTAATAAAAATACTAAAGTACCTTTTTATGCGTATGCCAATTATGAAACCGGGCATTTCACCTTTGAAGGTTATGTAGATAATTCTGAAAATGCGTCAGTGGTTATTAAGCCGAATCTTCATTTCCAAGTAGAAGAGAATAGTAGTGACCAAAAGGATCTTTTGGTGGCTATGACCCAGGATACTTATTATCATGCAGATGACCCTGATCATAAAAGGGATGGTCATTTGTTTTTTACTTTTGACCATGCTTGTGCCGCAGTACAGTTCTTTTTGTCAAAAACAGTAAAACTTGCCAATTCTACTATTAAGGTGAAAGGTGTAAAACTTCACAATGTCTTCAATGACGGATATTACTATTTTAATGCGAATGGTGGTGATGCAGGAAACCAAGAATGGGCCAAACTTGGTTATAAATCAGGGAACCCTTCTATTTATACCTTAGCCGATAATGAAACAGAGATTAATGTGACAGAGGATTATACTGTTAGCCAATTATCCACAGAACAAGATAAGGAGAATAAATATTTCTTTATGATTCCGCAGACTACCATTCCATGGTACACGTCTGGCACTACCACTCCAGGAAATATCTCAAATGCAACAGGTGCTTATATCGAATTGGAAGATTGCACTATTGCGTATAGCGTAGAAGAAAATGGCGTGACTACTCAGAAAAGTTATTCTGGCAGTGCATATATTCCTTTTGCTGTGACATGGGAAAAAGGGACTAAGCATAAGGTGAATATTCAAATCGGAACAGGCCTAAGAGATGCTAACGGTGACCGTATATTCGACGCTAATGGAGTACTAATTAAAACGACTAAAGCGCAATGAAGAAGTATATTAAGCCCGATACCGAAATCATTCCTTCGATGACTACAGAACGACTGCTTCTCGATGGTAGTTATGAAGTAAATAATTTAACAGAGAAAACGGAGCCAGATGTAGTTGGAGGTGATGAAATCAACTCTTACAACCAAAGTCTTTGGGACGAAGAATGACAATCCTCTATTTCGAATCTGAGGATGTTCCTCATAGAAGTGACCCCCGAAAGTCTTAACAAGGCTTTTGGGGGTCACTTCATGATTATCGCTCGTTTTCATCCAAGCGTTTCTTCTCTTCCCGCAAAAATAGCATGAACGTTTTGCCGATAGGATTTTTTTCGCTAACTTAGCGGCGTAATTCATGACAATGAAAAAAACAAGCAGGAGGAGATACCATGGCCTATACGAACAACCCATATCCTGACGAAAGACGATATCCCGTAGGAATACAGACTTTCTCGGAGATCATCAACAACGGTTATGTCTATATCGACAAGACTGACCTGATGTGGCGCATGACTCGCCTGAGCAAGTACATTTTCTTGAGCCGCCCGAGGCGGTTCGGCAAGTCGCTGCTCACCACCACGCTATGCTCCTTCTTCGAGGGGCGGCGCGACCTCTTCGAGGGGCTCAAAGTAATGGATCTTGAGAAAGAGTGGAAGAAGTACCCCGTGCTCCACATCGACGTGAGCATGGCAAAGGCGCAGGAGAATGAGAAAGAACTGCGTGGAGCATTGCTTTTACAACTGAAGCCATACTTCAAAAAATATGGCGATGACCCTTCGGAGACTACTCCTGGAAAGGCATTCAGCGGCCTGATCCGCCGAGCCTATGAGCAGAACGGCTTTCAGGTGGTCGTTGTCATCGACGAGTATGACGCGCCGCTGCTTGAGGTGCTCCATGAGGACGAGCGGCTCGAGGGATACCGCCGCGTGATGCAGGAGTTCTACCAGTGCCTCAAGGCCAACGAAGCCATGATCCGCTTCTGCTTCATCACCGGCATCACCAAGTTTCCTCAACCCAGCGCCTTCTCATGCTTCAACAACATCACCAACATCTCGCTCGACCCGCAGTTCGCCGCTATCTGCGGCATCACGGGAGAGGAGATTGATACGCAGATGAAGCCCGACGTGGAGCGGTTGGCCGAACGCTACAAGTGCACGGCGCAAGAGATGCGCGAGATGCTCCGACAAACCTACGACGGTTATCATTTCTCGGAGGAGTCTCCTGACATTTACAACCCCTTCAGCCTGATGAAGGCCTTCAACCAGCTCAGGCTCACCAACTGGTGGTTTGAGAGCGGCACGCCGTCCTACCTCATCCGCCAGATGCGCCGTTTCCGCACCGACATCACCAAGCTCGACGGCCTCGAGGCACCAGCCTCGGCCTTCGACCAGCCCACCGAGAACATGCGCAATGCCCTGCCACTGCTCTACCAGAGCGGATACATGACCATCAAGGACTATGACCCACAAGGGGAGATATTCACACTCGGCCTGCCCAACAAGGAAGTGCGCGTGGGGTTCACTGAAGGGTTGCTACCCGCTATTTCAGGTATCGAGGGCAGTGACGTGCAGGCTGGTTTCGCCGTGCGCTTCTGGCGCGCTCTGCGCGCCGACGATACCGACCTGGCCCTGCGTGAGTTGCAGGCCTACCTGGAGGAGCTGCCCTATGTCGAGGGCTTCAAGAAGAAGCTCGAGGAGGTCTCCACGGCGGAGGGGTTCTACGAATGGTCGTTCTACCTCATCTTCTCCATGCTCAACGTCTACGTGCAGACGCAGGTGAAGTGCGCGCGGGGCAAG
>OCTW011580155.1_pt1 | contig 14148 bp, 13 predicted proteins | sample 1539671 | NCBI WGS metagenome assembly OCTW01 (sample SAMN02144230, study PRJEB22623) | gut metagenome | biome: sheep rumen | host: Ovis aries | place: New Zealand | reverse complement strand
CGAAATAATTAGACGCTGAAGCATGGTCATCAATGAAGGTCGATTAGAAATCGGGCTGAAAAATTAGAAATCTGCTAACAGGGGCCATCTTCTGTTAGCAGATTTTTTGTGGTTCGTAGTGTCCTGAAAAAGAAAAAACCTACCAGCTTCACAGTTGCCCTTTTGGGGCAAATCTGTCGAATCTGGTAGGCAAAATGATGATCCCGGCGGGATTCGAACCCACGGCCTGTCGCTTAGGAGGCGACCGCTCTATCCTACTGAGCTACGGAACCATATATATTTGGTTGATTTTGCTGCCGTTTTATGCATCTTTTTGGCTTTTTTTCTTATAAATCTCCTTTGCTGATTAGCAAGCGATTAGACAAGCTAATCGGAGGCGGTAGGACATTTTCCCACGCCGTCCGCCAAAATTAGATGGACTCTCGGGAAATCAAGGGTAACTGTGGGGCTTCGTGACCGTTTTCAGCTTTTGGAATAGCGGTTGTCCACCATCTTATTAGGAGGCGACCGCTCTATCCTACTGAGCTACGGAACCATATCTTCCAAATCCTTCTTCTGCAAAAGATTTTCGATTTATTCGGTCATCCTCCTCTGCGGAAGAAACCGATGCCTCGTGCATCAGCGTCTGACTGTAAACGGCAGCTGCGATTATCGAAAATCGTGTATCACCTGCCTTGTCAGCCATCGCTTATCTACTATACCATATTTTCACGATGAGTTCAATGCGCCTTTCATGTATTGAAAATCAGCCGATTTCCATTGAACAGAAACTGCCCGTTCAAAGCCCGCAGTCATGAAATAAAGCCCAGAACAGCAGCATCGTACCTGAATATACATTTTCTATGATCTTTCAGATACAATGCTGCTGTTCTTTTTCCATATTTGTATTCGGCTGCATACAGAAAATCATTCATACAGACCGGATCCATACTTCTGGATCAAGGCATTTTCCGTCATCATGCTTTTCTGAGTTCTTCAATCAATTCCATAACCCGGTTGGTCCCATCTGCAGGCGGAGCATTCCGCACAGCATTTTTCAATGCATCCCGCTGCTCCCATGTCCGCATAAGTTCCTTTACCAGCGTTTCCCGGGTCATATTTTCCTGAAGCAGCACCCTGCACAATCCGCGCTTCTCCATACTCTGGGCATTCAATATCTGGTCTCCCCGGCTCGCTCCCTTGGGATACGGAACAAGAAGCATCGGTTTGTCCAGCGCCTGGAATTCCATCAGCGCATTACTTCCTGCCCGGCTCAGCACAAGATCTGCACAGGCCAGTGCATCCGGTATTTCCGCATCCAGGAACTCAACCTGAGCATATCCTTTCATATTCGCAAGGTGTTCATCCAGGTTTCCCTTTCCACAGATGTGCGCCACATCAAATGTCCGGGTAAGTTCCGGAAGCGCTTCCCGAAGCACCTTGTTCACAGACTGTGCCCCGGAGGAACCGCCCATCATGAGCAGCACAGGTCGGTCACCGGAAAATCCGAACACCTGCAGTCCCTTTTCCCTTGTCCCGCGGAAAAGATCTGGTCTCAGGGGCGTGCCCACGCATTCCGTACTGCCGCCCAGAGCCTGCGCGCATTCGGGAAATGTTGTCACCATACGCGTGGCAAACGGCTTGCAGAGTTTATTCGCCAGTCCTGGCGTCAGATCACTCTCGTGGCAGAGCACCGGAATACGGTGCAGCCAGGCACCTATGACCACCGGTACCGCAACAAAACCGCCTTTGCTGAACACAATATCCGGCTTGATTTTTCCCATCAGGGAAGCCGCCTGAAACACGCCCTGGATCACCCGGAACGGATCCTTGAAGTTCTGCCAGGAAAAATACCGGCGAAGCTTCCCCGTCTTGACTGCATGATACGTGATGCCCGGTATGGAACGGATCTTCTCCGCTTCCATGCCGCTGCTCGTCCCGATGTAGTGGATCTCATATCCCTGTTCCTGAAGTCTCGGGATCAGAGCCATATGCGGCGTCACATGCCCCAGGGTACCGCCCCCGGTAAGTACAATTTTCTTGCTCATGTCCATTCTCCTCGTTCAGCGCAGCATTTCTGTCCCATTGCGCGTAACCACGGCATAGCACATGGGAGAACGACGCACTTCCGTGCGGGAAAGCGTAATGGCACTGAGGATATCCTTTTCCGCCTTCCCGGCTTCGGCCTCATTCCTGGCGAAGATCGTTCCGATCTTCTGTCCTTTTTCGATTCTGTCTCCCACTCTGGCCGTGAGAATATATCCCACAGAATAATCCAGAACATCCGTTTTCCGGATGCGGCCGGCACCCATGGCCTGTGCAGCCATGCCAAGAGCAGTCGTATCCATGGACCGGACATATCCATTCTCCGCGGCCAGAAGATCCTTCCGGACATTCGCCTGAGGCAGCAGCGACAGATCATCGCATACCGCCGGATTTCCGCCCTGGGCACGGATCATCTGCCGGAACTTTTCAAGTCCTGCACCAGACGCCAGTGCCTCTTTCAGCAGTGCCGCACCTTCTTCAGGCGTACTGACCCTGCCCGCCAGCAGCAGCATGTGCGCCCCCAGAAGCAGTGACACATCCAGAAGATCCCCGGTGGTCCTTCCGGAAAGCACGTCTATGGCATCCTTGACCTCAAGCGCATTGCCCACATGGGTTCCCAGCGGCTGATCCATCCCTGTCACCAGGGCTGTAACAGGCTTGCCCGCCAGATCTCCGATCCTCACCATGGTCCGTGCCAGTTCCAGTGAACCCTCCAGGGTCCGCATGATGGCGCCGCTGCCGGTCTTGACATCCAGCACAATGGCATCTGCACCGCTGGCCAGCTTTTTGGACATGATGGATCCGGCAATCAGCGGAAGGCTGTCCACCGTGGACGTTACATCCCGAAGCGCGTAGAGCGTCTTGTCAGCCGGTGCCAGCCGTCCCGTCTGTCCGATCACCGCAAGGCCGATATCATTGACCTGCCGGATGAAATCTTCCTCACTCATCTCAACGGACATGCCCGGAATCGATTCCAGCTTATCCAGCGTACCGCCGGTATGCCCCAGACCGCGTCCGCTCATTTTTGCCACCGGCACGCCGCAGGCCGCCACCAGCGGAGCAAGAATCAGTGTGGTGGTGTCACCGACACCGCCCGTGGAATGCTTGTCCACCTTCACGCCGGCAATCCCGCTCAGGTCAGCGGTATCCCCGGACTTTGTCATGGCCATTGCCAGGTCCGTGGTTTCCCGGTCCGTCATGCCATTGAGCCGGATTGCCATGAGCAGAGCAGACAGCTGATAATCCGGAACACTTCCCGTCGCCGCCCCTTCCACGAAGAGTTCAATGGCTTCCCGGTCAAGCTCCTGACCGAGTTTCTTTCTCGTAATCACATCAACAATTGTCATGGCTCTGTCTCCTTTCAGAATATTCTCAGCGACGGTTCCGCGTTCAGCGTCAGCTCTGCGGTTTCACCCTTCATCAGCTGATAGTATGCCGCAGACCCGATCATGGCCCCGTTATCGGTGCACAGGCCGATGTCCGGCATATACAGACGGATATGTTCCTGATCGCAGGCTTTCTGCATTTCCCGGCGCAGCAGACGGTTGGCGCTGACACCCCCGGCCATGGCCATAATCCGGCTTCCCGTCTCCCGGGCTGCCAGCACGGCTTTTTCCACCAGGGATGAAACCACAGCGTAACGGAAAGACGCCGCAAGGTCCGCCTTCGGAAGCGGCTCGCCTTTCATTTCCATCTTGTTCACCGCATTGAGGAATGCGGTCTTCATGCCTGAGAAGCTGTAATCATACCGGCCTTCCACATGGGGATGCGGCAGCGGCAGCGCATGCGGATTTCCCTCTTCCGCCAGCGCGTCCACCCGCGGACCGCCGGGATAGGGCAGGGAAAGCACCCGTGCCGCCTTGTCAAAGGCCTCGCCCGCCGCGTCATCCACCGTCTGGCCCACCAGCACATATTTTCCGTACTCCGGCACCTGAACCAGATGCGAATGTCCGCCGGACACCACCAGACAGAGAAACGGCGGTTCCAGGTCCGGATGACAGAGAAAATTGGCGGAAATATGCCCTTCAATATGGTTCACCGGGATCAGCGGCTTGTCCAGGGAAAAGGCAAGGCCCTTCATGCAGCTCACGCCGGTGAGCAGCGCGCCCACCAGGCCGGGGCCATAGGTCACCGCCAGGGCATCCACATCCTCCAGGGTCATGCCCGCTTCCCGCACCGCCTGGTCCACCACCGGATCACAGGCTTCCACATGCGCCCGGCTGGCAATTTCCGGGACCACGCCGCCGTAGAGCGCGTGCAGATCAATCTGGCTCAGCACCACATTGGACAGTATTTTCCGGCCGTCCTCAATCACCGCCGCCGCCGTCTCATCACAGGACGTCTCCAGCGACAGAATCCGGACATGTTCCTTTTCCCGAAGCAGGCGCACCTGCTCCCTGGGATCACTTCTCACGTCGATCACTCCTACGAAAACACAAAACTGCCGCTGCCGACGCGGCTGCACAGAGAATGCCGAAGGTCACGGCAATCAGCAGTGCGTAATGCACAAAAAACTGCGTGGGCATCAGGCGGATCAGCAGATCCGTCTGCGGATTCAGCATCCACAGCTCATTGGAAAAAAACAGCTCATGAAAGCCGATGAACAGGGAAGGAAAATCCACCATACCCCAGACGATCAGCACAAGAGCCAGGATCAGCAAAGCGCCGAACCCGGCCAGGACGCCGCCCAGCCATGCGCGCCTCCGTCCCAGGAACAGTCCGGAAAGCGTGGATGCGGCCAGCACGAGCGCGGAAAAAAGCAGCACGGTCCGGTCCAGGACAAACAGTTCCCGCACATCCTGCATGTGCCGGATCTCGTGCGCCTGAAACAGCTGCGCGCCATCTGACACGTACCCGAACTCCGGATTCTTTCCTGACAGGTAGTCCGTGATCATGGTCACCATGTCCGGATACTCACGCTCATCCAGACCGGTATACGCACCTGGCGCGTCCCTGCGCATCAGATATTCCATGATCCCCGGACTGCAGCCCATGGCATCAATGGTCTCCGCCAGAAGCGCTGTCAGCAGGGACAGGCCTGTCAGGATACCGAGGAACACGGAAAGATATGTTCTCCCTCTCATGGCTGCCCTCAAAAAAGCGGACTGCCTGCCGACTGGACAGGCAGCCCTTTTCCTTACTGCATTTTCAGATATGCGGTGACAAACCCTTCCAGGTTGCCGTTCATCACATCATCAATATTGCCCACTTCATACCCGGTACGGTGATCCTTGACCATGGTATAGGGCTGGAATACATAGGACCGGATCTGGGAACCCCATTCGATCTTCTTCATTTCACCCTTGATGTCCGCCATCTGCTGTTCCTTTTCGCGCTCCCGCAGTTCCAGCAGCTTGGCCTTGAGCATTTTGATACAGGTGGCACGGTTCTGCACCTGATCGCGCTCGGTCTGGCAGGACACCACAATGCCGGTGGGATAATGCGTCATACGCACGGCAGAGCTGGTCTTGTTGACGTTCTGTCCGCCGGCACCGGAAGAATGGTAGGTGTCCACGCGCACATCCTTCATGTTGATCTCGATCTCGCCGTCGTCATCATCCAGCATGGGTGCCACGTCCAGGGATGAGAAGGAAGTATGCCTGCGGGCGTTGGAATCAAAGGGTGAAATGCGCACCAGACGGTGCACGCCCTTTTCGCCGCGCAGATATCCGTACACATGGTCTCCGTCCACCTCAAAGGTGACGGACTTGATGCCGGCTTCATCGCCTTCCAGCAGATCCAGCACCTTCACCTGGAAGCCCATGCGCTCACAGTAGCGCGTATACATGCGGTACAGCATCTGTGTCCAGTCCTGGGCCTCGGTTCCGCCCGCGCCTGCATGCAATGACAGCACCGCATTGCTGTCATCATAGTGTCCGCGCATCAGCGTTTCCAGCTCCAGCGCATCCGCCTGTTCCCGGAGCCGGGCGATCTCCGCGCCGACTTCCTGAACCATGTCCTCATCGTTTTCTTCCCGGGCCAGGTCCATCATGACCTCGATGTCATCGGCCGTGGAAAGCAGTTTTTCATAGTGTCCGAGGCGGTTTTTCAGTCCGCCCACCTTCTGGTTCACCTTGGTGGAGCGGTCCAGATCGTTCCAGAACTCCGGCTGGTTCATTTCCTGCTCCAGCTCCGCGATCTGTTCCCGCATATGCTCCACATGCAGCGCCTCACCCGCGCTGAGAATGCTCTTGCGGATATCCTGTATATCCTGCTGATACTGTTCAAGATCAATGATTGCCATAATGGTTCCTCCCTTATTCTGTCATGAGTGCGTGCAGGCATTGACCGTTACAAGAAACCGTTTCCCTTCTTCATGCCTGCATGCTCCTTTCACTGCTGGGGAGTTCCCAGGTTCTTTCCGTGGCAGTTCTTGTACTTGAGTCCGGACCCGCAGGGACAGGGATCATTGCGTCCCACTTTCTTTTCCGCATGCTTCGGGGCGGCCGGGCCCGGGGCCGGCGGTGCCTGCACCTTCGGACCGTTCATGCCGGGAATCATCGGCGGCCGCATCATGCGCCTGGGTGCGGCGGGGCCTTCCTCCATGGGCCTGGCCTGCTGCACTCTCTCCGGCATTTTCACCAGCTTGGTCTGGCAGATGCCGCGCACCGCATCCTCGCGGATCAGGTAATTCAGCTCGTCAAACATGTATCCGGCTTCGATCTGATATTCGGTCACCGGATTCTTGCCGGAATAGGCACGGTATCCAATCCCGTCGCGCAGCTGGTCCATGGCGTCGATATGGTCCATCCACCGGCGGTCCACGGCGCGCAGCAGCATGACACGCTCGAACTCGCGCATGTCAATGCCCAGTTCCGCGATCTCCTTCTCACGCTCTTCATAGAAGGCCAGCGCGTCCTGCGTGAGCGCCTCCTTCAGGCCGTCCTTGTCCTCATTGTCCACCAGATACTGCTTGCCGGCAATGAACCCGTGATGCACACACAGGTTTTCCAGCCAGTTGGTCAGCTCTGTCATATCCCAGTCCGCGGATTCCTCCGCCGCACAGTACCGGCCTATGCCGTGTTCGATGAGCTTTTCTTCCATGCCCAGGATGTTTTCCCGGACGTTCTCGCCCATGAGCACGCGGCGGCGCTGGCCGTAGATGACCTCGCGCTGGCGGTTCATGACATTGTCATATTCCAGCACGTGCTTTCTGATCTCGAAGTTCCTGCCCTCAATACGCTTCTGGGCGCTCTCGATCTGCTTGGTCAGCATGCCCGCCGTCAGCGGCTCGTCATCCGGCAGACCCATGCGCTCCACCATGCTTCCGATCTTGTCGGAACCGAACAGGCGCATCAGATCGTCTTCCAGAGAGATGAAGAACTGGGTGGAACCGGGATCGCCCTGACGTCCGGCACGTCCGCGCAGCTGATTGTCAATCCGTCGGGATTCATGGCGCTCCGTGCCGATAATGTGCAGTCCGCCGGCTTTCAGCACGGCCTCGTGCTCCGCATTGGTTTCCCTGGAGAACTTCTCCAGCAGCTCCTGATAATGCCGGCGTGCTTCGAGCACTTCCTCGCTGACATTCTCCGCATGGCCCGTGGCCGCCTCAATGAGCTCCGGATCCACTTCCTCCTGACGCATGGCCCTGCGCGCCATGAAGTCAGGGTTGCCGCCCAGAAGAATATCCGTGCCGCGGCCGGCCATGTTGGTGGCAATGGTCACGGTATTGAGCCGTCCGGCCTGGGCCACGATCTCGGCTTCCCTTGCGTGATTCTTCGCGTTGAGCACTTCATGCTCAATGCCCCGGCGCTCCAGCATGGAGGAGAGCATCTCGGAGGTTTCCACCGTCACAGTGCCCACCAGCACGGGCTGGCCCTTGCTGTGGTGCTCCTCAATGGAATCCAGCACGGCCTGGAACTTGGCCTTCTTGTTCTTGTAGACCACGTCATCCAGGTCCTTGCGGATATTGGGCCGGTTGGTGGGGATCTCCACCACGTCCAGATGGTAGATGGCCTCAAACTCGTCCTCTTCCGTCTTGGCCGTGCCGGTCATGCCCGCCAGCTTCTCATACATGCGGAAATAGTTCTGGAATGTGATGGTGGCCAGTGTCTTGCTCTCGCGCTCCACCTTCACGTGTTCCTTGGCCTCAATGGCCTGGTGCAGGCCTTCGGAATAGCGGCGGCCGATCATCAGGCGGCCGGTGAACTCGTCCACGATCACCACCTGGCCCTGCTGCACCACATAGTCCACGTCCCGCTTCATCAGCGCATGGGCGCGCAGCGCGCAGTGCACGTGATGATTCAGCTCCGCGTTCTCGGAATCATTGATATTGCTGATGTGGAACGCCTGCTCCACCTTCTGTGCGCCTTCATCGGTGAGCGCCACGGACTTCTTCTTCTCGTCCACGGTGTAGTGCTCGTCCCGGCGCAATCCGCAGACCACCTGGTCCACGCGCTGGTACATTTCCGTGCTTTCCTCACCCTGGCCGCTGATGATCAGAGGGGTTCTGGCCTCATCGATCAGGATGGAGTCCACTTCGTCCACAATGGCATAGTGATGGCCGCGCTGCACCAGGTTTTCCCGGCGGATCTGCATGTTGTCGCGCAGATAGTCGAATCCGAGCTCATTGTTGGTGCCGTAGGTGATATCGCAGGCATAGGCCTCCCGGCGCTGCGCCGGTTCCAGGTCATGCACGATCAGGCCCACGCTGAGTCCCAGAAAGCGGTGCACCTTGCCCATCCATTCGCTGTCGCGGCGGGCCAGGTAATCATTGACCGTCACAATATGCACGCCCTTGCCGGACAGGGCATTGAGAAAGGCGGGCAGGGTGGCCACCAGCGTCTTGCCTTCACCGGTCTTCATCTCGGCAATCCGCCCCTGATGCAGCACAATGCCGCCCAGGATCTGCACCCGGTAGGGACGCATGCCCAGCACGCGGTCATCCGCCTCGCGCACCAGCGCGAACGCGTCCGGCAGGATATCGTCCTCCGTCTCGCCGCGGCTCAGCCGTGCCTTCAGCTCCTGGGTCTTTGCCCGGAGCTCGTCATCCGTCATCCTTTTATATGTGTCTTCCAGCGCTTCCACCGCGCGGACGGTTTTCTCCAGTTTCTTCAGAGCGGAATCATTGCTTCCGCCCAGCAGTTTCTTAACAAATTCAAGCATAATGAAAAGACCTCATTCCATGGGGAATACAGAGGAAAGTATACCTTTGCCGTGAAAAACTTGCAAGCCCTCTTGACATCAGGCTTCCGGGCGGTATAATCACCTGGTGTCAATCAATTTTCCTTGACAGCGAGGTGTCCAATGTCCAGGAGTGATGTGGAACGCAAGGTGGAGCTGTCCTGGCTGCTGGCCTTTTACGAGGGCGTGCTCACGGAAAAGCAGAAGCAGGTGCTCCGGCTGTCCTGCGAGGAGGATATGAGCCTCCAGGAGATCGCCGATGAAACCGGCGTGACCCGGCAGAACGTGCATGAGATTCTCTCCCGCACCTCGGACAAGCTGTTCCGTCTGGAAGCGGAACTGCATCTGGCAGAGCGCTTCCGGGTCATGCAGGAAAAACTGGAAGCGTGCCATGCGGCACTGACCGGGAATGACACAGCTCTTGCACTAAAGATCCTGGAGGAAATCATCCGGGTGAATCAGGAGGATACAGATGGCCTTTGAAGGCTTGACGGAAAAACTCAATCATGCCTTCCGGAAAATGTCCGGGAAAGGCAAGCTGAATGAACAGGATATCAAGGAAGGCATGCGGGAAGTCCGCATGGCGCTGCTCGAAGCCGACGTCAACTACAAGGTGGCCAAGGACTTCATCAAGCGCGTCACGGAAAAATGCTCCGGTGCCGAGGTCCTCGACTCCCTGACCCCCTCCCAGCAGATCGTCAAGATCGTCAATGACGAGATGGTAGAGCTCATGGGCGGTTCTGTGGCCAAGCTCACCTGGTCGCCCTCCGTGCCCACCATCTACATGCTCTGCGGTCTGCAGGGCGCCGGCAAAACCACCATGTGCGCCAAGCTCGCCGGCTATCTGATCAAGCAGGGCAAAAAGCCCATGCTGGCCGCCTGCGACATTTACCGTCCCGCCGCCATCCGTCAGCTTCAGGTGGTGGGTGAGCAGGTGGGTGCCATGGTGTATGAAAAGGGCACCCAGGACCCGGTGAAGACCGCGCAGGAAGCGGTGCAGCAGGCCCGGTACTACGGCCGCGACGTACTGATCATCGATACCGCCGGCCGTCTGCACATTGATGTGGAGCTCATGGATGAGCTGGCCCGGATCCGGGATGCGGTGCACCCCCAGGAAATCCTGCTGGTGGTGGACGCCATGACCGGTCAGGATGCCGTGAACGTGGCCCAGACCTTCAACGAAAAGCTGGACATCAACGGCGTCATCCTCACCAAGCTCGACGGCGACACCCGCGGCGGCGCGGCCCTGTCCGTGCGTGAAGTCACCGGCAAGCCCATCAAGTTCAGCGGCATCGGTGAAAAGCTCACCGAGATCGAGCCCTTCTATCCCGACCGTATGGCCGGACGCATTCTGGGCAACGGCGATATCATGACCCTCATCGAGAACGCCCAGGAAGCCATTTCCGAGGAAGACACCGAGGACATGGCCCAGCGCATGATGAGCGGGAATATCACGCTGGATGACTTCCTGAGCCAGATGCAGTCCATGAAGAAGATGGGCGGGCTTCAGAAAGTGCTGAACATGCTGCCCGGCGTCCGGATCACCCAGGAAGTGGATGACTCGGCCCTCAAGGTGCCGGAAGCCATTATCCGGTCCATGACCATGAAGGAACGCCGCAATCCCGGCATTCTCAATGCCAGCCGCCGCAGGCGCATCGCGGCCGGCTCCGGCACAAGCGTACAGCAGGTCAACCAGCTGATCCGTCAGTTCGACCAGGCCAAGCAGATGATGAAGCAGATGCAGGGCCCCGGCGCGCGCAGAAAACTGGCGGCCATGATGCGCAACAGCAAATAAGATGGCTTCCGCATGGCGGTTTCCATAGATTTACAAGGACAATATGTACAGGAGGAATTTCATTTATGGCAGTCAAGATTCGTCTGAAGAGAATGGGTATGAAGAAAAAGCCTTTTTATCGCGTGATCATTGCGGATGACCGCAGCCCCCGCGACGGCCGCTTCGTTGAGGAAATCGGATACTACAATCCCATGACCCACCCCGCCGAGATCAAAGTGGACAATGACCGCGCCAAGTACTGGCTGGGTGTCGGCGCACAGCCCACCGATACCGTCCGCATTCTGCTCAAAAAGACCGGCGTGATTGAGAAGTAAGGTCCCGCCACAACCCATCCGGGTTAGAAAGGAATACCATGCAGGAACTACTGACCTTTCTGGCGCAGTCCCTGGTGGATCATCCGGACCAGGTCCATGTGAGCAAAACGGAAGGATCGGAAGCTGTCCTTTATGAACTTGAAGTGCCTCAGGAGGATATGGGCAAGGTCATCGGCAAGCAGGGCCGGATTGCCAAATCCATCCGCACCGTCATGAAGGCCGCCGCTCCCAGGGACGGAAGATACGTGGATGTGGATATTCACGAATCCTATGATTCCTACGTACCCCAGGACAGCGAAGGATGACAGGGACTGAACCCCCGCCCCGGGCACACCGGAAGCGGGGGTTTTCTGTATCCTTATGCCTGCAGCGCCAGAATGCCGGCGCGGATCGCGTCCGCCACCTGGCTGCTTGGAATAGCGGATACCGGCGGCACATGGGTGAACAGTCCCCTGTAATGATAGGTTTCCTGCATGGAAAGGCAGGCCCAGTACAGGTCATTGCACACATACAGCCCGGCATCCCCGGAAATCTCCGCCGGCGCGTACTTCCGCATCTCACGGACCAGGCGCTCCAGGTCCAGGCCGGTCCGTCTTTCCTCCGGTCCGCACATGTCGATTCTCTCCCCGTCAAACACCTGACCCGCATTGTCCGGAATCCGGGCCCGGCGCATGTTCTGTGCCCGGGCTTCCGGCGTAATCGCATTCCGGCCGCCTGCCACACCGTGGCAGAGCACATAGTCCGGCGCAAACACGCGTATTTCCTTTTCCAGTTCCCTGCCCGCCAGGCCGAAGACCACCGGCAGACGGCAGACGCGGACAGATGCGCAGCCGATCCGGCTTTCCAGAAGACGCACGGCTTCCCAGGATGCGTTGATATCATCGCCGCCGAAGGGTTCAAAACCTGTCACCAGTATATTCATGACTGTTTCCTTTCTTGACCATCCATGGTCTGTTTGCTATGCTTGAGGCACGCAAGGGAGGTGAGCACTTGGCTCTGAGCTGCTACTGCAGAAAATGCAAAATGGATGTTCCGGCTTCTTCCGTCTGTCCCAGATGCGGCACAGCCCTGCCCCCTTCGTCCCAGCGTTCCGCCTTCTGCGTGGATCACCGGCCCGTGGCCGACTGGATGTGCTGGAACAGCGTCATGCGCATCGTGCTTCCGGTCTTTTTTCTGGTCATTGTGCTGGTCCCGCTCCTGGAAGGCCTCAGCGGCGGCACTCATGCCGTGGAAACGCTGCTGTCGGGCAGCTTTCTCCTGACCATGCTGGAACTGCTGGCCGCCCTGATGCTTCTTGTCCTGATCCTGCTGCTTTTCCAGGGCAATGATGTCCTGGACATCGTGGTGGACAGCCGGGGCGTGCATGTGCGCACCTTCCTGCCCGAACCCACTTTTTTCAAGCTTCTGGCCCGGTTTCAGTCCCCGTCCCTGGCCGGAACGGATGACATGCCCCAGGTCCAGTCCCTGGACCTGAGCTGGTCCCAGGTCCGGCGCGTACAGCTGTGGCCCGAAAAGAACCTGGTGCTCTTCTACAGCCCTGTCTGGTGGATGCGCGTCAGCATCCCGTGCACGCCCTTTACCTATCCGGATGTCCTGCATCTGGTCCGGGAAAAGTTGGGGAAGAAGAAGCAGGTGATCAAGCCCGGGGAGCTGACCGTGGAAGCGCCGAAAAAGGCCGGCACCCGGAAAACATCTGAAAAAACTTCTGAAAAAAAGGCCGCGGGAACAGCGGTTCCCGCAGCCAGCCGTCCCGTGGACGAAGCATTCCTTCAGCAGATCCGTGAAATGAACGCCTATGATGAAATGCAGTCCCGGGATTCATGACCGCGCATGCGGTCTTTTTTTATGCCGTTCCATACCCCTCCAGCCGGAGCAGTGCGCGCTTGACCTGAGGTCCGCAGCGGAATCCGCCCAGGTCCTTTCCGCCCAGCACCCTGTGACAGGGCGTGACAATGAGCACCGGGTTCTTTCCGCAGGCATTTCCCACCGCCCGGGCACCCCCGGGACAGCCGATCTGCTCCGCCACCTGCGCATAGGTGCGCACTTCGCCCCAGGGAATGCCCCTGAGCGCCTGCCACACCCTCTGCTGGAACTCCGTGCCAATTGTCTGCAGCGGGAGGTCGAACACGCGGCGTTTTCCCTCAAAATATTCCCGCACCTGCCTTTCCACTTCCCGGGCAAGTCCACAGCACGGAGCCGGGTATGCATATTCCCGCAGGTCCAGCAGGCACAGCCCCTGGTCCACTTTTCCCGTCATCCGGCCCAGGGGCGTCATGAAGCTGAAGTATTCCATGTCCTCACTTCTCCAGGCATTCGCACAGGCACATCAGGGCATCCGCCGCCGCCCACAGGTTATAGCTGAACCAGGAACTGTACGGCCGGCCGTCACTGTAACGCTCTGTGACCAGCCCGTCACTCGGGCACCAGCGCTCCGAGAGCACGCCGTACTGTCCATACCCCGTTTTCTCCGGATACAGTTCCAGGGTCTGCATGAGCCAGGCCAGACCGTCCTCGGAACGCATGGCGTGCTCTTTCCTGCCGGTGATTTCGCCCAGCTTCTTCAGGTCCCGGGTAATGAGCACGCCCATGGGATGGATATGCGGATTGCTCACCGAGGTAATGGATCCGCCGCAGGCAGACCAGCCCTCCCGGATGGGCACATGCTCCGGACGCGTGCGGTAGCCGAAACGCCAGAAATACTCATACTCGGCACCGATTTCCAGCCATTCCGCTGCCTGATCGCTCTTTTCCAGATCCCACAGCAGGCTGGCCGCGCGCACAAAGGCGAGATTGCCCTCCTGATCCACGGCCTTCCAGGTATCCATGGGACTGCCCCAGGCACTGAGACCGCGTATGAACCCGGCATAGTACTGCATGCCCCGCAGGGCGGCC
>OCTW011595822.1_pt1 | contig 14154 bp, 9 predicted proteins | sample 1539671 | NCBI WGS metagenome assembly OCTW01 (sample SAMN02144230, study PRJEB22623) | gut metagenome | biome: sheep rumen | host: Ovis aries | place: New Zealand | reverse complement strand
AGGAGCGCCCCGACGGCGTGTTGCTGTCTTTTGGTGGACAGACGGCGCTGAATTGCGGCGTGGAGTTGCATCGTGCAGGTGTGTTTGCCCAGTATGGGGTTAGGGTGTTGGGCACTCCCATACAGGCCATAATCGACACTGAGGACCGCGACCTCTTTGTGCGCAGACTTGACGAGATTGACGTGAAGACCATTCGCAGCCAGGCTTGCAGCAATGTTGATGAAGTGCGCCAGGCCGCTGTTAGGCTGGGTTATCCCGTGATATTGCGTGCGGCTTTTGCGCTGGGCGGCTTGGGCTCAGGATTCTGTGATGATGAGGATGAACTGCTTGTGCAGGCTGAGGAGGCTTTCTCCTTTTCGTCTCAGGTGCTGGTGGAGAAGTCGCTGAGGGGATGGAAGGAGATAGAGTATGAGGTGGTGCGTGACTGCCATGACAACTGCATCACCGTATGCAACATGGAAAACTTCGACCCTCTTGGCATTCACACTGGAGAGTCGATAGTGGTGGCTCCGTCGCAGACTCTCTCCAATACTGAGTATCACATGCTCCGTTCACTGGCCATAAGGATTGTGCGCCACCTGGGCATTGTGGGGGAGTGTAACGTGCAGTATGCCCTTGACCCTGAGTCGGAGGACTATCGCGTCATTGAGGTCAATGCCCGCTTGTCGCGTTCGTCGGCGCTGGCTTCCAAGGCTACGGGCTATCCCTTGGCTTTTGTGGCTGCTAAACTGAGCCTCGGCTATGGCCTGTTTGAATTAAACAACTCTGTCACCAAGTGTACCAGTGCCTTCTTTGAGCCTGCGCTCGACTATGTGGTATGCAAGGTGCCTCGCTGGGATTTGTCTAAATTCCAAGGCGTGAGCCATCGGTTGGGTTCGTCAATGAAGAGTGTGGGCGAGGTGATGGCTATTGGGCGCACCTTTGAGGAGGCGATGCAGAAGGGACTGCGTATGATAGGGCAGGGCCTTCACGGCTTTGTGGAGAATAAGCCCCTGTCTTTTGCTGATATTGCTGACGAACTGGCCAACGCTACCGACAATCGTGTAGTGGCCATTGCCCAGGCCATGCAGATGGGCTATAGCGTTGAGCAGATTCATTCCCTCACCAAGATAGACAAGTGGTTTCTCTATAAGCTGAGGCATATAGCTGACATTGACCAGCACATGAAAGAATTTAGATATTTATCTGATTTAATCGTTGATATGGATAGCTCAGAGTTTGCCGAGTTGATAGAGGAGCCCTGCTTTGCCGACTTGCTCCGCGAGGCTAAGGTTTATGGTTTCTCTGATAGCCAGATAGCTAGTGCCATAGGCCTCGATGCCACCCTTGGCAAGGAGGAGGCGGGCCTCAAGGTTCGCAAGTGGCGCAAAGACTTGGGCATATTGCCCGTTGTTAACCAGATAGACACCCTGGCAGCTGAATACCCTGCACAGACCAACTATCTTTATATGACTTACCTGTAAGATGTCGGTTCTGGAATTTCAAGGTTAAAGGACTGCAATTCTTAGATACTTAAACTTTTTTAATCCCTTATTGTCGGGTTTGGTTTATTGTCAAAATTAAAAAATCAAATACTTATGTGTGGAATAGTATCAATACTCAACTTGAGAGGCGAGCGAAGCGCCTTGTCGCAGGAGCTTCGCCAGAAAGCATTATCCATGAGCCACAGGATACGCCATCGTGGTCCCGACTGGAGCGGTATCTATTGTGGCGGCTCAGCCATTTTGGCCCATGAGCGCCTAAGCATTGTTGACCCCGAGTCGGGCGGCCAGCCCCTATATTCGCCAGACGGCAAGCTGGTGTTGGCTGTGAATGGCGAGATTTACAACCATCAGGAAATTCGCAGCCGCTATGCTGGTCGATATGATTTTCAGACCGGCAGCGACTGTGAGGTGATACTGGCTCTTTACCGTGATAAGGGCATCGACTTCCTTGAGGAACTCAATGGCATCTTTGCCTTTGTGCTTTATGATGTGGAGCATGACCGATTTCTGATAGCGCGTGACCCTATAGGCGTCATTCCCCTATATATAGGCCATGATGCCGATGGCACCGTCTATGTGGCATCCGAACTCAAGGCTTTGGAGGGACAGTGTGAGCAGTACGAGCCATTTCTACCTGGTCACTATGCCTACAGCGAGCTGAATAATGACGACGGCTATCCGAAAATGGTACGCTATTACCGCCGCGATTGGATGGACTTCGCTGCAGTTAAGGACAATCCCTCCAGCGTGGCTGCTCTGCGCCAGTCGTTGGAGGCTGCCGTTAAGCGACAGCTTATGAGCGATGTACCCTATGGCGTGCTGCTTAGCGGAGGGCTTGACAGCAGCATTATCTCCGCCATCGCCGAGAAGTATGCAGAGATGCGTATAGAGGACGATTCACGCACCAAGGCCTATTGGCCGCGCCTCCACTCCTTTGCCGTAGGGCTTAAGGGAGCGCCCGATCTGGCCAAGGCTCGCTTGGTGGCTGACCACATAGGTACAGTCCACCACGAGATCAACTACACTATCCAGGAGGGCCTCGACGCCATTCGCGACGTGATATATTTTATCGAGACTTACGATGTAACCACCGTCCGCGCCTCTACGCCAATGTATCTGTTGGCTCGGGTCATTAAGTCAATGGGTATCAAGATGGTGCTCTCCGGTGAAGGGGCCGATGAGATATTTGGCGGTTATCTCTATTTCCACAAGGCACCGTCGGCACAGGCTTTTCATGAGGAGACGGTCAGGAAATTGGCCAAGCTCCATCTCTACGACTGCCTGCGGGCAAACAAGAGCCTTTCTGCCTGGGGTGTGGAGGGGCGTGTGCCATTTCTAGATAAGGAGTTTCTTGACGTGGCGATGCGTACTAACCCTGCAGCCAAAATGTGTCCCGGCAAAACGATGGAGAAGAATATCCTGCGCGGGGCCTTTGCCCACATGCTGCCGGAGGAAGTTGCCTGGAGGCAGAAGGAGCAGTTCAGTGACGGGGTAGGCTACTCATGGATAGACACACTTAAAGCCATGACTGCCGCTGCCGTTACGGACGAGCAGATGGCTCATGCCGCTGAGCGCTTCCCCATCAATCCGCCCAGAAACAAGGAGGAGTATTATTATCGTTCAATATTTGCCGAGCATTTTCCAAGTCAGAGTGCCGCGCGCAGCGTGCCCAGCGAGGCCAGCGTGGCTTGCTCCACGGCCACGGCTTTGGAATGGGACGATGCCTTTCGTCACCTTAACGACCCCAGCGGACGTGCTGTCAAGGGTGTTCACGAGCAGGCCTATTAGTATAGGATGACGGCAAAGATTTGGTCGGCTCATTCTTTTTTCTTAACTTCGCGGCGATAACCGTTTGCCGCCTGTTTCCGGGCGGGTAATGAAACTGATGAATCGCCTGCGATATATCCTGACTGCCGTGGTGGGCCTGGTGGTGGCTCTCTACCTGGCTGTGCTGCTGCTGACTGCCCTGCCGGGGGTGCAGCGGTGGATGGCCCGCCAGACCGCCGATGCGCTGAGCAGCAAGCTAGGCACAAGGGTGGAGGTGGGCCGTGTGAGGCTTGACCTCTTCAATTCAGCAACGATTGACAGCTTGCTCATCTTCGACCAGAAGGGTGACTCGCTGCTCTGCGCCCGGCGCACGGTGGCCACGGTGGACTTGATACGGCTGCTGACGGACAGGACCGTCAGGATTGGCAGCCTCAAGGTGTTTGGCTCAAAGGTGATGCTGAGGCAGGCGGACGGCGAACAGGGTAACTGGCAGTTTGTGGTGGACAGCCTCAAACCGCGCGACGACTCTAAGCAGGGCCTGCAGGTGGTGCTCAACCGACTGCTGGTGAGAGACATGGACCTTGCGTATAACGACATGGCTCTTACGGGCCTGATGGCAAGGGCGAGGGTGAGGAATGATTTGCTGGATATTGACGGCCTGTCATTTAGCCTTAAGCCTTCGGCTAAGGCCGAGGGGCCGCTGCGCTATATTACTGAGGCCAGGGTGAGGCAGTCGAGGATTATGATTGCCTCCGAGGGTATAAGGAAGTTCTCATCTGAGTCAAGTGTCCCTTCTGAACTGTCTTCCGTGCGAAGCAGGGCCGGGGATGGGCTTGCAGGGATAGGTGAGATGGTGACCTTTGCCCATGTGAATGCTTCTGTGCTGGCGCAGGGCGAGCGCTATGATTTCACGGGCAAGTGGAGCAAGGCTCCTGACGATCGCCTGCGCCCCGTGAGGGCGGAGGTGCGTGTCGGCAATGACGGCAATGAGCTGCTGTGGGCTGACGTGGCCTCTGCCTACGACTGGCAAGAGGCTCTGGAGGCTGACGTGAGGGTGAGGACTCTGGCGCAGATCAAGGCTACGACGTGCCCCGTCTCGCTATCGGGCCATGTGAGCATGGCGGGCGGCAGGGCTGCGTTTGTTGGCGATGTGGATGCGGGCATTGGTGCCTGCAGGGCTGACGTGAAGGTGGAGGGCCGGGGGCCTTATCGCCTGACCTACAACCTGAGCGACCTGTCGGTCAACTCTGATCTGCTGAGGGCTGAGGACTGCACGCTGAACGGTACGGCGGTGATGACGGAGGCTGGCCTTGTGATGCCTGCGGAGCTGACTGCCACGGGCCACATGGGAAGCATGTCTTACGATGGCCACTCTCTGACGAATGTTGACGCTGAGATTGCCCTGCATGCGGGCGAATGGACGGGACGCCTGGCGGTGAACGCACCGCTGTTTACGCTGCAGGCTCAAGGCCGGCGCAGTGAGCTGGGGGCAATGGATATTGAGGGCCGCGGCACGATGAGGGAGGGTTTGCTGGCTACGCTGGGCGAGGTGACGTTCCGCTGCAATGCGGACTATGACAATAACTATGCCCTGACGGCTAACGCTGAAGGGGTGGAGATGATGGTCAAGGGAAAGGTTTCCTCCTTAATGGCTGGTGGCCTGGCCCCAGAGCTTCTGTCTTTAGGGAGGGTAGGGGATTTTCAAGGGCTCTCGTCTCTCTCCCTGACGCTTTCTAACGAGGCGCTGCTGGCGAGGTTGCTGGACAGCGAGGTGACGCTTGACGAGCCGATGGTGGTGAGCGGGCGCATGGATGGTAATATGGTGCTGACTATGACGGCGCCTTCGTTTAGTCTTGGCCAGAGCAGGTATGACAGGACGAGTGCCTACTTCAGTTGCAAGGGTGACTCGTTGAGGGGCTCGCTGATGACTACCAAGTATTTTGACAATGTGCCCGTGAGGCTTGAGGCCCACCTCAGCGGATGCACCGACAGCATCAATACCGAGGTGCTGTGGAAGGATATGCAGGGGGGCCACACTTATGGCAGCCTGATGGCCGACACTCGCCTGCACCGCAGGGCGGGCGGCCGGCTGAGTACTCACACTCACATTCTGCCCACGAATCTCTTTGTGGCCGATACGGCATGGAGCATTGCTCCGGCCATTATTGACTATGACGACGGTGAGCTGCGCATCAGCGACCTGATTGTGTCGAGGGGTGATCAGTTTGTCAGTGTCAATGCTGACCTGGGCAGGGACAGACAGGACCTGGCTGTGCGGCTGAATGACGTGGAGGTGGCTTACCTGCTGGGGCTGACTAACTTTAAGCCGGTGACCTTCGGCGGCAAGGCCAGCGGCAGCATTGTCAATACGGCCGACAAGAATATTGTGGCTGACCTGACGGTCAGGGACTTCAGGTTTAATGATGCTGATCTGGGTATGCTTAGGGCCAGGAGTGTGTTTGACCCTGCCGACAGCCGCCTGACGGTGAAGGGCAAGTCGCAGCGCTCAGAGCAGGACTCTACTTTGATAGACGGACGGGTGATGCTGCGTGACAAGCAACTGGACTTCCGCTTTGCCTCGGAGAAGACTAACGTGCAGTTCCTTAATAAATATGTGGGCAAGTTTATTGATGACCTGGAGGGCACCACAACGGGCGACTTCCATTTGTTTGGCTCCTTTAAGTATGTGCAGATGGAGGCGGATGAGACTATCAACTACATAAAGTTCCGCCCAAAGATTCTGGGTACGCTTTATACTATTGAGAATCAGCCGATGCACATCAGGCCTGACACGATAGACTTTACGGGATTCGTGGTGCGCGACCCCTACGGCAACGAGGCTCACGTGAAGGGGAGCGTCAATCACAACTATCTCTTTAACTTTAACTACAATATGGACTTCCAGCTCAACGGCTTGCTTACTGTCAACTGGGCCGAGCAGCCGTCAAGGCCCTTCTGGGGCACGGTGTTTACCGACGGCCACCTCAATCTCAGGGGAACGACGCGCAATGTGATGCTGACGGGTGAGCTGGACGCGGTGGGCGAGGAGGGCGGCTCGGCTCTATACTATAACTCAGGCATCACTGCGGAGGAGAGCAGGGACTATGTGCGTTTTCTGCCGTCGCCGGAGGTTGCGGTTACCACGACGAAGTATGATGACGACGTGCCGCGGCCGTATGCTGACCAAGGCGCGGACGTGACGATGGATATCAAGGTCAACGCCACACCCGACGCTACGCTTAACATTGTGACTGACCCGGTGACACGCGACTTTATGAGCCTCAGGGGCAGCGGGCCGCTACAGCTGGCATACTACAACAAGGGGCGCTTTCAGCTCAACGGTCTCTACTCGGTGGGCAGTGGCAACTATAAGCTGACTATCAAGGATATCATTCACAAGAATTTTGAGATTCAGCCCGGCGGCTACCTGCGTTTCCAGGGCACGCCGGCTGAGGCGGACATAAGCCTGAAGGGTGTTCACCGCGTCAACTCGGTGTCGCTGAGCGACCTCAATGTGGGTGCCTCCCACTCCAACAGCACGGTGGGTGTGGACTGTATCCTCAACTTCAGCGGCAAGGCTGCAGAGCCCAAGGTGACGTTTGACATTGACTTTCCCAAGGCCAACAACGATGAGAACCTGTTGCTCAAGAAGTTTATCCTGACGGAAGAGGATCGCAATATGCAGGCGGTTTATCTGCTGAGCATAGGCCGATTCTATACATATAATTATAATGAATTCAGTTCCAGCACCGGAGGGCCTAACCAGTCAACGGTGGCTATGACCTCCTTCCTGGCCGGTACGCTGAGCGGACAGATCAACAACATACTGCAAGATGCTTTCCATATCACTAACTGGAACTTCGGCACGAGTATTGCGGCAGGACGCATGGGTTTTAATGATATGGAGGTGCAGGGCAGCCTGTCGGGCAAGATGTTTAACAATAGGTTGCTGTTTAATGGCAACATTGGCTACCGCGACCAGATAACTACTTACAGCAACAATTTTGTGGGCGACTTCAACCTGCAGTGGCTGCTCAACAAGGCCGGCACGATAAGCCTGAAGGCTTACAGCGAGACTAATGACCGCTACTTTACCAAGTCGTCGTTGACTACCCAGGGAGGCGGTATCCTCTTCCAAAAAGATTTCAGGAAACTGCGCGATTTCTTCCGGAAATAGTGTGCACAAATGTTAAAAGGTGTGCACTTTATTTATAATAAACCTTAATGTGCTTGGCTGGGAGGAAAAAAATGCGTACTTTTGCACCGTCCCGAAAAAATGGCATCCCATTGGTGGGTGAAAACGCCTTTTTTTGAGGGGAATGAAATAAAATTGCAATCGTTACGTTATTAAAAGACAGACACACAGGTTTTAATTATGAAGATATCAAAGTTATTATCTCTCGCGGCCCTTGCTCTGGCTGTTCCTTCAATGGTTCAGGCACAGGACTTGATGGCCAGGGAGGCCAAGGCTGATTTTCAGCTTAAATCATCTAATGTTGTAAAGATTATCAATCAGGCTAAGGCCCACGAGGAGGCCAGCTACGCAAAGAACATTTACGGAAACCACTGGAACAACGACGGCGTTAATGTCTATAAAGGCATGGCAAAGCCGGAGGAGCTTGTTATCAATCTCAAGGACTTCAGTATGCCTATCAAGAGCCGTGTCGTTACCTCTAAGTATGGCTATCGTCCCCGCTTCCGCCGAGTTCATTACGGACTCGATATCAACGGCTGCACCGGCGACACCATCTATGCTGCCTTTGCCGGCAAGGTGAGGGTGCGTAAGTATGACGCCAAGGGCTTTGGCTACTATATCGTGCTGCGCCACAACAATGGCCTGGAGACTGTTTATGGCCACTTGTCGAAGCAGTTGGTTAACATAAACCAGGAGGTTAAGTCGGGTCAGCCCATCGGCCTCTGTGGTAACACAGGCCACTCTTTCGGTAGCCACCTCCACTTTGAGACTCGCGTGCTTGGCGAGGCCATTGATCCCGCGCTGATGTTTGATATTGCTGCTGCCGATGTGGTGGCCGACACTTATACCTACCGCTCGTCGGGCAACCATAAGGCTCCTGCTGCAACAGTGGCAGAGCCCGTGCTGGCTCAGGCTAAGTCCGCCCAGGAGACCGCCGTGGTACAGCCCAAGGCCGAGAAGCAAGCTGCCAAGAGAACTGCAGCTCACTCCAGCAAGGCTAAAATGCACAAGGTGCAGAAGGGCGAGACTCTCTACAGTATCGCTCGCAAGCACAACACTACCGTGGCTGAGATTTGCAAGCGCAACCGCATAAAGGAGAGTAGCACTCTCAGACTCGGGCAGAGTCTTACCGTCAAGTAGAATAATCACGAAGAAAAACAATATGCAGGCATCACTTAATGTGGTGCCTGCTTTTTTTTGTGCAATGATATTGTTATATCTGTGATAATAGCTATATCATTGCCTTGTGTCTTAAAAAGGAAATCTGTGATATCTGTGTAATCTGTGTGAGAAAAACTACTTCCCAAAGAACAGCCGCATGGCGTTGGCGGTGGTAATCTCGCCGACCTGCTGTGGTGTGATGCCTTTGGCCTCGGCCAGCCTATTAATAATATAAGGTATATAGGATGGCTCATTTCGCTGTCCGCGCTGTGGGGTGGGGGCCATATAGGGCGAGTCAGTCTCCAGCACTATGCGCTCCAGGGGTATCTCCTTGACTGTGTCGGGCAGGTTAGACTTCTTGAATGTCAGCACGCCGCCTATGCCAATATAGAAGTTGGGGTGGAAGCGCAGCATCTCGCGAGCTGTCTCTACGCTGCCGCTAAAGCAGTGGAACACACCGCCGCTGTCGAGTCGGTCGCGCCACGGGGTGAGACACTCCAGCAGGTCGTTGCCTGCATTGCGGCTGTGAATCATCAGCGGCAACTTGTAGGTGGCTGCCCACTCTATCTGGGTGCAGAAGGCGGCCTTCTGCTCCTCCTTATGGCTTTTGTCCCAGTAGTAGTCGAGGCCTACCTCACCAATGGCAACAAACTGCGGAGCGTCGCTCTGGCGGTCTGCCGCGAGCATCTGCCCCAGCCGCTGCAGGGCCTGAGGATAGTTGTCTGTTACCTCCTCGGGGTGCAGTCCAATCATGGGATGGCAGAAGTTTGGGTAGCGGCGGCTGAGTTCTATGGCCTTGAGTGTGGAGGCTTCATCGGTGGGAGGCAGCAGCACCTTCTGTGCTCCTGCTTCCTTGGCACGGGCCACTACCTGGTCAATGTCGTCCCTGTAGTCGTCTTCGTAGATGTGGGCGTGGGTGTCAACAAACATTGTCTGTCAATAGCTGCGATTGATGAGCGAAAGGGCAAACTCCTGCAGCGACTGTTTTCCTTCTACGGGCAGGTTGATGCTGCTGAGGGTGTGCTGAGCTTCGGTAAAGTAATGGTTTATCTTTTCTACCGTAAGCTCTTTGATGTTTAGTTCGTTATATATCTCTGTTACTGCGGCAATCTTCTCCTGTTCGTTAAAGGTAGTGAGTTGTGTCCAGTGGTTGAGTTGGTCTAATTGTCGGCTGTCGGCCAGCTGGAAGGCGTTGATGAGCAGGAATGTCTTTTTGTTGCATATGATGTCGCCACCTATGCGTTTGCCGAACACCTTGGGGTCGCCATAGACGTCGAGCAGGTCGTCTTGCAGTTGGAACGCCAGTCCTATCTGCTCGCCAAACTTATAGAGTTGGTTGGCCACCTTGGGTGATGCCTCTGACAGGATAGCTCCCATCTTGGCGGCGCAGGCAATGAGCACTGAGGTCTTGAGGCGTATCATCTCTATATACTCCTCCTGGGTGACGTCGGTGCGTGTCTCGAAGTTCATGTCATACTGCTGTCCCTCGCCAATCTCAAGGGCGGTGGTTATAAACACGTTCATCGCCTCGCTGATGTTGGGCAGCTGGGTGGAGAGGATATGCCTGCAGGCCAGCACTAGCATGGAGTCGCCTGAGAGGATGGCTGTGTTGCTGTCCCATTTTGTGTGGACGGTAGGCATGCCGCGGCGCATCTTGGCGCGGTCCATCAGATCATCGTGGAGCAGGGTATAGTTGTGGTATGTCTCCAGTCCTATGGCGGCGGGCATCACCTTGCTGATGTCGTTGCCCAGTGCCTGGGCGGTGAGCAGCATCATCACGGGTCGGATGCGCTTACCGCCGATGGAGAGCACGTATTCTATCGGTTCGTAGAGCCCCGATGGTTGGGTGGGGTATTCAATGGCGGCAATGGCCTCGTTGACTTGCTGCAGTATTTGTTCAGATGTTTTCACTTTACTATCCGTTTTTATTCTATTTCAAAGACTATTGGCAGTGTTACTTGCGAGCGAATGGTACGTCCGTGCTTGCGGGCTGGTCGCCAGGGTTGCATCAAGGCCATCACCCTCAAGGCCTCGTTGTTAAGCATCCTGTTGGCTCCTTTGATCACTCGCACGTCCTTGGTTGAGCCGTCGGTGTCAACTATGAAGGCTACGGTCACTGTGCCCTGTATCCTCTGCCTTATGGCGGCGGGCGGATAGACCATGGTGGAGTCCATCCACTTCATGAATGCGCTGATGCCGCCCGGATATCGGGGAATGGTGTCCACAATCACTCCGTCGGTTCGCTCCTCATCGAGGGCCAGCTCTAGCTTGGCCTCCTTCAGCAGCACGTTGAGTGAGTCCCTGCTTAGGTCCTCAATCTTTTCTGGATCCACGGGCTCCTCCTGCTTGACTGTCAGCATATCAGCCACCGGATCCACATCCTCAATCTGCGGCTCGGCCTTTTCGCTCATCTCAGGCTCGCTCTTCTTCTCAGGTCGGCGCTGGGGGCGTGCCTCCTTGATGCGTACGCCCTCAAAGCGTGTTATCTCATCGCCAATATCGTAGGTTTGCGGCGGAGTGGCAAAGATGATGGTCAGCACCACCACCGGAACAAATAGTACCAGCAGCATGCTGCCCAGGCAGCCCAAGGCCTTGCCATAGCGGTGTCCCGTGTGCTGTCGCAGACTGTATGCGCCATACTCCTTGTTGCGGTCCTCAAAGAGCATGTCGCACCATTCTTTGCCGAGTCTCTGGTCGCTAAAATTCACTGCAGTGTCCTTTTGCTACAAAAAAAACTGTGCAATTATTATCATAAAATGATAAAACTTGCGTTATTTTAATTGAGATTGTGGTTTTGCGAGCGCAAAATTACTTTAGATATTTCAAATTAGAGTAACTTTGTAGCGAAAAATAACGATAGAATGCGTAAACAACTGTTTCTTTTAACACTTATTTTGATACCCCTCCTTTCCAAGGGGCAGGAGGCGACATCAGTTTTCAATTTTCTGAAGATACCCATGTCGGCCCATGTGGCAGCTCTGGGTGGCGACAATGTGTCGCTCAAGCAGGACGACCCAACGCTGGTCTTCTGCAATCCTGCTCAGGCTGCCGCCGTCAATGACAATAGTCTCAACCTTGACTATCAGACCTATGTGGCCGACACCAAGATACTGGGGGCCGCCTTTGTCAAGGTGTTTAGCGTGAGGCATACCGTAGCTGTAACAGGCCAGGTGTTCAACTACGGCTCGATGGACGAGACTGATGAGGACGGCAACGTGCTGGGTAGCTTCTCGGCCAAGGACATGGCCTTTTCGGCTCTCTACAGTTACACACTGGGCAACCACTGGGTGGGTGGTGCCACCGGACGGTTTATCACCTCCAAGTATGCCGACTATTCGTCCACGGCAGTCAGCGTGGACCTCGGCCTTCACTATGACAATGAGGAAAAGGGTTTCTCATTCGGCATGGCGCTCAAGAATATCGGTGCCCAGCTCTCCTCCTTCCATGAGGACCACAAGGAGCACCTTCCCTTTGATATGCAGGTGGGATTCTCCCATAAGATGGCTCACGCCCCCTTCCGCTTCTCTCTGACCCTCAAGGATCTCACGCGCTGGAGCAACAACTACTATTTTAACCCCAAGGGCAAGAGCAGCTTCGGTCGCAAGCTCACCAACCATATCGTCTTAGGTGTTGACTTCCTGCCTATTGACAAGATTTATGTGGCAGCCGGTTACAACTTCCGCCGCGCCAACGAGCTCAAGGCCGCCGGTAGCAGCCATGGTGCAGGCCTCTCCTTTGGTGCTGGTCTCCAGACCAACAAGATCAAGGCTGGCATTGCCTATGCCAAGTATCACGTGGACGCCAGCTCGCTGCTATTCAATGTGTCATACAGTTTCTAATCCAGAGAGAGAAAAAAGATGATTACCATTGCATTCGACGGCTACTCATCCTGCGGCAAGAGCACCATGGCCCGTCAGTTGGCCGCAACCATAGGGTACACCTTTGTTGACACCGGTGCCATGTATCGCGCCGTGACCCTTTTGGCCCTGCGCAGCGGCCTCGTCAGATTCGATGATGGCACCATTGATGAGACCCAACTGCGCTCACTTCTCGCCAATACTGTCATCACTCAGAGACTAAACCCACAGTCGGGGCAGACGGAAACCTTTCTCAACGGCGAGAATGTGGAGAGGGAGATTCGCACCATGGAGGTTTCCGACCGTGTCAGCATAGTTGCCGCCCTGCCTTTTGTGCGCACCGAGATGGTGCGTCAGCAGCAGGCCATGGGGCAGAATGGAGGCATAGTGATGGACGGCCGCGACATAGGCACCACTGTCTTTCCTAATGCAGAGATGAAGATTTTTGTTACAGCTACTCCTGAGGTGAGGGCCCAGCGCCGTTACCTTGAACTCAAGGGCAAAGGCGAGAACATCACCCTTGAGGAGGTACTGCGCAACCTCGAGGAGCGCGACTACATTGACTCCCACCGCGAGGTGAGCCCGCTGCGCCAGGCCCCCGATGCCGTGGTGTTTGACAATACCAACCTCACCCGCGAGGAGCAGGCTGCCATGTTGCTGGCCCTGTATGAGAAGAGGATTGAGGCTCTGCAATGATAAAGATTGAGATAGACGAAAATTCGGGCTTTTGCTTCGGGGTGACCACCGCCATACGCAAGGCTGAGGAAAAGTTGAATATCAATTCTTCCGCCCATCAGTCAACCCCTACATCCCCTCTCTATTGCCTGGGCGATATAGTGCACAACGGTATGGAGTGTGAGCGCCTCAGGTTGCTCGGCCTGCAGTCTATTGACCATCAGCAGCTGCTCACACTCCGCAATAGTAAGGTGCTGCTGCGTGCCCACGGCGAGCCTCCCGCCACCTACGCCATCGCCCGTGCCAACGGCATAGAGATTATTGATGCCACTTGTCCAGTGGTGCTGCAGTTGCAGCGCCGCATACGCAGCCAATACGAGGCTAACCCCGAGGCACAGATAGTCATCTTTGGCAAGCCCGGCCATGCCGAGGTGCTTGGCCTGGTGGGGCAGACCGAGGGTCATGCCATAGTGCTCTCCAACACCGAGGACGCCGCGCGCCTCGACTACAGCCGTGACATACGCCTCTTCTCGCAGACTACTCAGCCGTTGGCTGAGTTTAAGAAGATAGTTAGTTATATAAGCCGTCATATTCAGGCGCCCGCAACCTTTGAGTCGTTCGACACCATCTGCCGCCAGGTCAGCAACCGCATTCCCCGCATGGTGGAGTTTGCGTCGCGCCACGACGCCGTCATCTTCGTCTGCGGCAACAAGAGCAGTAATGGCCGTGTGCTCTTCAACGCCTGTCTCAGCGTCAACCCGCGCAGCTATTTTGTGGAAGGCCCCAAGGACATCACCCCGGCGATGCTCAGTGGTATCTCCACGCTTGGCATCTGCGGCGCCACCTCCACTCCCAAGTGGCTCATGGAGCAGTGCCGCGAGGAAGTCCGTTCTAGCTGCAATTCATAGAACAAAATGTGTGGTTTATTTTTGGCAACAATATAGCAGTTGGCACAGATTACAGTCTCTGCGAAATAGTCATGCTCTCTCTGTGCCAACATCTGTGTCATTGCCTA
>OCTW011513434.1_pt1 | contig 14155 bp, 10 predicted proteins | sample 1539671 | NCBI WGS metagenome assembly OCTW01 (sample SAMN02144230, study PRJEB22623) | gut metagenome | biome: sheep rumen | host: Ovis aries | place: New Zealand | reverse complement strand
GGGTAGCTGAAGATATTGCCCGTAAAGATGCTTGTCGTCTTGAACACTATATTTCTCAAGAATCTGTAACAGCTTTAAAAACATATTTTCATGATATTATTGAAACGGATCAGGAAGTCTGATTCGTTTTTTTATTTCTTTGAAGAAACATACATGAAGTCTTAAGAAGGAGGGACTTCTATGTTAAAAGAAAAGCTTATTGAATGAAAGAAATATTATGTGGATCAATATGCAGTATTATTAGAAGGCGCTAGACACGTTGGAAAGTCTACAATAGATCAGCACTTTGGAGAAAATGAGTATAAGTCTTATATTCTCATTGATTCTTCCAAGAATGAAGAAAATATCATGCGGTGTTTTGATGATATTGGTCATCTTGATTTATTCTTTTTTCGTTTACAGGCAGGAACAGGCATTACACTCTATGATCATCAGTCACTAATCATCTTTGATGAAGTTCAACTCTTCCCTAAGGCAAGACAGGCTATTAAGCATCTTGTGAAAGATGGACGATATCATTATTTAGAAACGGGTTCACTTATTTCGATTCAAAAATGTAAAAGATATTCTTATTCCTCCTGAAGATATAAAAATACAAGTCTATCCAATAGATTATGAATAGTTTTGTGATGCAGTTGGTTTTCAATATGAACTCTTGCATAAAATCTATTTAACAGATAACTTTATTGGACAAGCAACAAACCGTAAACTTATGCGTGATTTACGTATTTATATGGCTGTAGGAGGTATATCTCAAGAAGTAGAAGCCTATCTAAAAAAATAGAACTTTATGATGATTTTTTAATGTTATATAAAAAGACCTCATAACAATGAAGTTATGAAGCCAAATAATTTCCTATCAAATACCAAGGTTCCCAATCAACTAATGTATGTCTAGATGGCATATTGCTTAACGAACGAATCGCCGTTCTAACATTTTTGAGTAAATTTTCAGCAGTCTTAGGAACAAGAAGCTCATTCGCAACATAATTGTAGATTTCACGTAAATCCTCATATGCTTCTTCTGAATACTCTACATTGTAGCTATATGTCATATATCGAACTCCTTAGCAAGCTTTTCATCAACTTCATCCGCAGAAAAGACTTTTCCACTCTTGATTGAATCAACCCCCTTCGAAAGCTCCATATCGATTTGTTCTCTAGTCATTACACCAATAGATGACGGCTTTGAAGAAGGAAGCTTCAATTGAAAAGGTATTCCATCATTCAATACAATCTGACTATAAAATATTTGTATTGCACTTGATGGAGAAATACCAAGCTAAGAAAGTACATTCTCAGCACTATTCTTAAGATTAGTATCAATTCTTGCATAGACAACAGATGTATTTGCCATAGTCTTGCCTCCTTTATTTATTATCAATATAGATTCTACTGCAAGCTTATGCAAGCAATTACATGCACATGCATGTATTATTTAATATTAATCTTGCTTTCTTATATGATAATCTTATTGCATAAACGATTACCGCAAAAGGACATGAGCTGTATTATCATACATTTGAGAAAGCTGGCAGTACACATTATTATGAGATTGATTTACTTGTTTCCTCTTCTATGGCCAACATGCTAGCAGTTTTTGACAAAATTGTAGAGATTGTCCCTAACGATGAGAAGAGCGGCTAGCAAAACAATAAAAATACCGGCACTCTTATACGGGTGACGGTACTTTCATTTCTATACGCAAACTATTAAGACTTAATTAAAATTGATTATTCTGCTACTTCACCTTGATCAGGAATTAATGCCCCACTTTCAACCTTTGCACCAAACTTAGAAACAATAAGTCCTACAGCGACAATAAGAGAAAGCGCACCGGCAAAGACAAATGATGGAACACCAGCAGGAACATGTAACCAACTGATTAATTTAGGTGCTAATGCTGAACTTAAAGAGTTTATGAATGCAAATACTGACATAACTACTGGAATCTGGTATGGAAGTGAAACCATTGAAAGAAGGAATGGACATGTAGCCATAACCATGACCATAGCCATTGATGAGAAGATTGAAGCAATCATCAATACAAATGGATTCGCAAAGAAATATGTTAATACAAGCGTAACTAAGAGAGATAAGAAACCAAATGCTAGTGTATTAGGTTTTGTCACTTTACGAATATATTTCAAGCCAAATCCTGCAAAGATACCACCAAATGTACCAACGGCACTAATAATACCAGTCATAGCTGTTCCACCAACACCTCTTTGGGCAACAACGATTGAAAGATTAGCCATATAAGCTGTAAAAGCAAGACCAAGAAGGAAAGCAATAAAGATGATGATAAAGACTGGTGCCTTAAGTTCTTTTAATACTTTAAGTGTAGACACTTTTTCTTTTTTACCTTCACTATTGATGACTTCTTTTTGTACCTTGTCATTTGGTAAACAGATTAGAACTAAGAGGAATACAACGATACCAACAGCGAATACCCAATAAAGATGGCGCCAGTTTTGTCCACCAAGAACACCACCTACACCAGTAAGAATCATAGATCCTAGTGAAGTCATACCAGTATTCACACCCATCATGGATGAACGTTCTTCACCTTCAAAGTATTCAGAGAGAAGCATTGGATTAATTGTTGAAATAAAGCCAACACCAGCGCCTAAAATAATAGAACAAGCTAATAATCCAATCATAGAATTATTCCAGAAAGCTGGCACTAAACCACCAATTGTGACCAAAGTAACACCAAGTAAGACAAGATTCTTTTTAGAAATATGCATGGCCATCTGACCAGCAATCAGTGTTACGATAAGAGCGCCTAAACCAGGAAGTGTTGATAACATCTGCACCGTTGAGATAGGTGTATTAGGGAAGCTTTTAGAAATTGCGGCAATAGCTGAACCTGCTACTGATCCAGACATTGCAAGTGTTGCCATACTTACAACACCAATTTTTGTTTTCATTTTATTCATATTCGTGAATCCTTTCTATATTTTGTTTTTTGTTTACAGTCATAGTATATTGTTTCGTAAGCGTTTTCTCTATAGTCATAGACTAGGCATATTGTGTTCATTTCTCAGTTCCATTTTTCTTATCTAAAGTGACTATTAATTGAGGATTACCCTCTCTCTTTTTCACAATAGCTAGCGCTTTACCTGAGAAAAGTGTAATGTTTTCTAAGCTAAAATCAGATGTGTCAGCTGGGTTCCCATTACCTAAACCAATAATATTGCCATTGTTGACAGTTAAATGGATGAGATTATTAGCTGTAGGCACTTCATGACCTTCATTATCAATTGCCGTTAAACAAATCAAATCCACTTCATGACCAGCAAAGATTGTTTCTTGTTTAATTGTTGTAATCGTGTTACTTGTGATGCGTTTGTCTCTGCCAAATTCTTGATTGTCTTTGTAGGCAACAACTTCAATACATCCTGGTTGATAGTCAACGAGGTAGTTAGCTGTACAGTCTTTAAGTACTTGAGTGCCTTGACTGATACCATTAATGAAGAGTTCTACTGTGTCACCGTTTGAGAAGACACGTACAGCGACCTGGCCATTTTCATTAATTTCTAAACCTTCTTGATTCCAATGTGGCATAAGGTGAACTGTAGGCTTGTCAGTCCAGTGTGACTTATAGTAATAATAATAGTCTTTAGGAAAACCATTTACGTCACAGATACCAAACTGGGAACCAATGCCGGGATAGCCAAATGGTGAAGGTTCTCCAAAATAGTCAAAGGCCGTCCATATAAAGACACCCCCCATATAACGATGCGTATTGAAGTAATGGATAACGTCTTCAGGATGTGCCGTGCCACCCACACCTGGGTCTCCTGGCTGTCTCTTTCCTGGTAGAATCATCGAATACATGGATCCAAAGTTATTACACTGACACTTTTCAGCATTATCTTTGTAGATACCACGTGTTGAGAAATAAGATGCATTCTCTGTAGACATCATCGGTAATGTAGGATGATTCTGGTGAATAATCTCTGCGCCTGCGCCCATGACACCTGCTTCAGGATAATTCACACCAAGAATATCCACATATTTCAAATAATCTTCATCCACTTTACCTTCTGGATTAAGAAGTTCAGCAGAGACAATAAGATGTTCAGCATCATGTTGTCTTATAATAGAAGCAAGACGTTTGATAGTACGGCTACCATATGATGTATTACCTACTAATTCCTCATTGCCAATAGACCAGAAGGCGATAGAGGCATGCATACGTGATTGAATCACCATCTTCTTTAAATCATTAATACGCCAAGGGGTACTTTCAGGAATACGATTCTCATTCATAACAAGAATGCCATAACGGTCACAGGCAGAAAGTAATTCCTTGGATGCAAAGTGATGAGCACTACGATATGCATTCACACCCATATCCTTTAAGACTTTCATTTTATAATCAAGGATATCTTGATTTAAAGCCACACCAACACCAGCAAAGTCCTGATGTTCACAAACACCATGAAGTTCATAAGGCTGACCATTAAGATGGAATCCTGTTTGATCATAGGCAAATGTTCTTATACCAAATGTCTTTTCAAATACATCCTTATTTAAGCTAAATGAAGCTTGATAGAGATTTGGTGTTTCTGGTGACCATAGTCTTACATTTTCAACTGTAACTTCAGCCTTAAAGACTTTCTGCTGACCTGCTTTGACGAATTGATGATCAAATGTGATATCTTGTCCATCAATAAAAACAATTGGCTTTGCTTCTACATCTTCATCACTATCGTTGATAACAGTGAATTCAACACCAAGTATTGCCGAAGAGTCCTGTAAAGACTTTGTATAAACATAGGCAGAATCAAAGTCAATACGTACAGCCGGGACATATTCAAGGTAAATAGACTTAGTGATACCTGCTCCTTCATACCACCAGCCCTCTGGACCTGATGTTGTTTCTGCTCTGACAAGAAGCGTATTTTCACCTTCATCTCCATAACGTGCCATCTCAGTAATATCAAAAGTAAAAGCCGTATAACCACTATTATTGTGACCAAGATAGGCACCGTTGAGCCAAACATCAGCCATTCTTGTAACACCATCAAAATGTAATATGAGGCGTGTATCTTGAGCTAACGCATCAAGTGAGAACATCTTACGATAATAGGCTTCACCATCTGGTTTAGATCCTGACATAAGATTCATGGGATTATTTTCATAAGGTAAAGCAACTTTCCAGTCATGAGGCAAGTTGATAGTCTGCCAAGAATCATCGATTGCACTTTCTAGATCCGTCCCACATAGATTTCTAAGACCAATCTCAATATTCCCTTGAGCAATCAGTTTCAAGAAATGTTCTCCTCCAGCACTAATTGGTAAACGTTGACCATTCTCATTAGGCAATGAAGCTGTAAAACCACCTAAAGCATAGGCTTTCTTTGCCATCTTTAATGGTTTATGAGAAAGTTCTCCTAAATGAAACTGCCAGTTTTGATTGATAAGTATTTGTTTTCTCATCATTTATCTCCCCTCTCATTTTCTATACGAATATCATTTTAAGAATATTTGTGTTAGGATAGAATGGAAATAAACGACATGAAAGAGTAAGCTAACTATAAAATTCCAACTAAAACAGGTATTCAAATGAACAAAGAGATAGATAAACGATTAACACAATTAGAAGGTACAATCAGTACAAATAATGTCCCTACAATAGACAATAAATCACCTTTAGTCTTATTTTATAAAAAGACTGTAGAAGGCAAAATACTCTATATTAATGTCCAAAATCATAAGATTGAATCATTTGTAGCTGAAGAATATAGCCAAATGCATCAAAATACATCATTCGAACTTTTCTATGTCTTATCAGGTAAAGTCATCAAGCGTATTGAAGACAAGGAATATATATATAAGAGAGGCCAGGGATGTTTACTTAATAGACGTATTACGCATGCTGAAATACTTGAAGATGGCTATTTATTAATACTGAATATCTCTGAAGATTTCTTAAAGGACATCCTGCATGCCCTTCCCCATCAACAACAAGAACGTCCACTCTTCCAGTTCCTCACACACTATTTCCAAAGAGAAAACAATTGGCAAAGAAGATATATCGAATTTGCCTCAACCACAAATAGTGCATTATCTCAAATGCAAGATCTCCTAGAAGCGATACAGTTAGAACTTGCTGAAAACAAAGTAGGAACAAAATACTTTCAAAAAGGCTATGTCTTAAGATTGCTTGACTTATTAGAAGATCCAACCTTCTTCTATCTCAACACAGTTAATATTGATTTAAACAAAGAAGACTATCTTGTCAGTCGTTTAATCAGCCTTATAGAGATGAGTAATGGAAATATCACCCGTAAAGAGATCGATAACCAATTACACTACAATCCCGAATACTTAAATCGCTTGTTGAAAAAACACAATGGCTATACGATCACAACTTATGCGAAAGACATCAAAATGCGTCAAGCCAAACGTCTCTTAGAAAACACTGATTTGAAAATTGCCGCAATAGCTGAAGCACTCGGCTTTTCTACAGAAAACTACTTTTATCGTTATTTCAAAGACAATACGGGTATTTCTCCCAACCAATATCGAAAGAAAACAGGTAGCATATAATTGCTACCTGCTTTCCTTCCTGAAGTTTGTAGGTGAAGAACCAATAATCTTACGGAAGATTTTATAGAAATAGGATGGGTTTTCATAACCCACTTTTAAAGATATTTGATCAATGGGTAATGTTGTATAGCGTAGGTACTGTACAGCGACATTAATACGTTGTACATGTACTAATTTAATAAAAGTCATGCCGGTCTGTTTTTTGAGATAGGATGAAAGGTAATTGGCATTAAAGCCAAAGTGATGTGCCATTTCTTCTAGTGTAATATCGGCATAATGTTGTTCAATATAGATTAATAAGCTTATAAGATTAAGATCCTGGTTTTTCGTCACTGTCATATTCAGGTTAGAATGATAGGCTTGTCTAATAAGCAATGAAAACAATGTTAATATTTGATAACGTAATATCTCACTAGCTTGAAAATCATTGACACCATATTCTTCAATAATATTGTAGATGAGATTGACGATCTTGGGATTATTGTGTATTTCAAATAAGCTATATTGTTCTTCTCCATGATCATCTGTCTCCAACAACGAAAACAAGAGACGGGATACAGATTGTCCTTGGTTACTTTGAAGCATGGAATCTAAGTCATTAAATGATAATGCTGTAGACTTTAAAACAATATTCACAACAACACTATCTTTACTAATGGGATGCACCTTATGGTGCATCCCTTTTCCCACCATAATAATATTATTCTCTTCAACAGTCACCTCTCCAGCCCGTGATTCAAAGACACATGAACCTACTAAAGGAATGATCATTTCAACATAGTTATGAACATGAAAAGGAATAAATGATTCTACGGGCTGAGTGGCGATAGAGATGGAACGAGGACTAATTTCTAGATTTTCTGACACAGCATCATAAAAGGGATAGACGGGTTCTTTGTTTAAATAACCAATGGGAGTGGGATGAAATTCTTCTCTAACTTCTTCCCAGTCTTTGTATTCATTATTAAATCTTAATGCACCAAGCACCTCATTTTTTAGTTCCATAGAATTCTCCTTCAATAGTTTTAACTTACATAAATCATTTCTACTGCACAATCATACACATTTTGATAGAAAATGCAACGGCTTTCATAAACTGTGAAATGAACACACCTCTCCTTCCTTTTAACAATAGTTATTCATTAATAGAGATTGTAGAATGTGAGCGATGAATAAAAGAGAGGAGTATATGATGGTAGATTTAACGAAAAAGCCTTTTCATTTAAAAGACAAACATATTCAATATATCAAAACAATATTAAATACGATGTCAACAGAAGAAAAGATTGGACAGCTTTTCTTTGTGATTGGACAGGATGAAAATCAAGTGAATCTTGATGAATTTATTCATAAATATAAACCAGGCGGACTGATGTTTAGACCAGGTCCTGCCAATCAGGTCAAGCGCCAGATTAAACAAATGCAAGCTACAAGTGATATCCCACTTTTCTTTGCGGCTAACCTTGAATCAGGAGGAAATGGCCTTGTGCATGAAGGCACTTGGCTTGGTAATCCTTTACAGATGGCTGCCACTGATGACACACAAAGTGCTTATCAGTTAGGCAATGTAGCAGGCTATGAAGCGCATCAAGTTGGTGGCAATATGGCTTTTGCGCCTATTGTCGATATCGACTATAACTTCCGTAATCCGATTATGAATACACGTACTTTTGGTTCCGATAAGGACCGTGTTCTTAGAATGGCTCAAGCACAGATCCAGGGCTTAGTTGATAACCACATCATTCCAACTATCAAGCACTATCCTGGAGATGGCGTTGATGAACGTGATCAGCATTTATTATCAAGCATCAACAGTCTTTCAGCAGAAGACTGGTCAAACAGCTATGGAAATATCTACAAAACACTTATTGATGAAGGTGTACCTGCTGTGATGATTGCCCATATCTATCAACCAGCTTGGGAACGTAAATTAAACCCAGCAATCAAGGATGAAGACTTACGTCCAGCCTCAGCTTCTAAGTTATTGATTGATGGACTTTTACGTCAAGAATTAGGCTTTAATGGTTTAGCAATTACCGATGCCTCAGCTATGGTTGGCTACAATGTCATTCTTCCTCGTGAAGAATTACTTCCAGCTACTATCAATGCCGGTATTGATATGATTCTTTTCAATAAGAATATCGATGAAGATTACGCTATTGTCACAAAAGCCGTAGAATCAGGCATCATTTCAACTGAACGCCTAGATGAAGCTGTAACCCGTATTTTAGCGACAAAACTAGCTCAGAATATTATGGATGAAGAGGGACAGTTTATTGACGATATTCCAGCAGAACTTAATCTTCATTCAGAAGAACATCATAAGATTGCCGCTGAAATTGCGAAAAAATCTGTCACTCTTGTCAAAGATAGAAATCACTTATTACCAATTTCACCATCAAAAACACCACGTATCCGCTTAGTTGTTTTAGGTGACTCAGATGATGGTGGTTTTAAAGAAGGTGGAAAAGTCACTGACTTATTCAAGTCTGGCTTAGAAAAAGCAGGCTTTGAAGTAACACCATATCAGATGGACTTCCATGAAATGTTTGAAGAAGGTCCTGAAGATTTAAAGAAGAAGTTTGATTTAGCTTTCTATGTCGCAAATGTAGAAACTGCCAGCAACCAAACTACAACACGTCTAGACTGGATTCATTTAATGGCGGCTAATGCTCCATGGTTTGCCAAGTCCATTCCAACAGTCTTTGTTTCAACAGCTAACCCATATCATCTCTTTGATGTTCCCTATCTTTCTACCTTTGTGAATGCTTATACAGGTAATCCTGAAAGTGTTGAAGCTGTATTACGTAAGATGTTAGGGCAGGAAGCTTTTGAAGGCATCAGTCCTGTTGACCCATTCTGTGGGGATTTTACTGCAAAATTATAGGGGGAGAAGTATATGAAAATAATAGAAATCTTAGTAAATCATTTAAAAGAACCATTTGGTTTTGATCTATCAAATCTACGTATTGAATTCAAAATAGATGCTGCAAGCTATGAGAATGTAGAGAAGAAACTCATTATCACAAGCAATCATAAAACAGTCTATGAAACAGACTTCCAGCCTTACAACAATAATTACTTTAATGTTGATACAAGATTAACACCTCGTACTCGTTATGATGTTGAAGTACAAGTAAGATTAAATAATGAAACTATCTCTTCAACAACATGCTTTGAAACAGGCAAAATGGATGAACCATTCAAGGGAGAATGGATAGCCCATCCTGATAAAGACATACAGAATACTGTCTTTAAAAAGGACATTGTACTTAAAGGAGAAGTAGTCAAAGCAAGACTTTATATGACTGGTCTAGGTGTCTATGAAACTTACTTAGATGGCGAAAAGATTGGTGATGAATTCTTAGCACCAGGTTGTACGGACTATACAAAATGGATTCAAGTTCAAACATATGATGTGACAAAGGCATTACAGGAAAAGAAAACATGCTGGAGTGTATCAACAGCTGATGGCTGGTATAAAGGGGTTGTTGGCTTTGATGGCAAGGATCAACATTATGGTGATCATCATCGTATTATTGGTGAGATGCATATTACTTATGCTGATGGCACTGAAGAATGTGTTGTCACAGATAACTCTTGGCAGGCTACTTCAGGCCAAATCACAAAATCTTCAATCTATTATGGTGAAGATTGGGATGCCAATATTCAGCTAGAGAACTGGACTGATGTTGTAGTTTTAGATGAAGCCAAAGATCTCTTACACGATCGCATGAGTACACCATTACGTATCAATGAACGCCTTGATGTGAAAGAAGTCATTACGACACCTGCTGGTGAAACAGTTCTTGACTTCGGGCAGAATCATGCCGGACTCTTTGAATTCTATAACCGTGAGCCCAAGGGAACAGTGGTTACCCTAGAAGCTGGAGAATGCTTATTAGAAGGCAATTTTTATCGTGATAACTTACGTGATGCCCGTGCTGCTTTCCAATATACGTCTGATGGCAAAGAAGGCTGGGTACGCCCACACTTTACATATTTCGGTTATCGTTATGTACGTGTTACAGGCAATACTTTACCTATCAATCCTGATGACTTTAAAGGGGCTGTTGTCTATTCAGATATGACTTTCACAGGTTCTATTGAGACAGAAAATAAAAAGGTCAATCGTCTATTCCAGAATGTCCAATGGGGACAAAGATCTAACTTCTTTGACGTCCCAACAGATTGTCCACAGCGTAATGAACGTCTTGGCTGGACTGGTGATGCCAATGTCTTTTCTAATACCGCTGCTCTCAACGCCAATGTTTATCAATTCTTCCGTAAATTCATGAAAGATCTCGAAGTAGAACAAGAAGCATTTGGTGGTATGACAACAATGTATGCCCCATCATTTGGTAATAGTGATGATGGTGCTGCAGTATGGGGCGATGCCACAACAATCATCCCTTGGAATATGTATGACATTTATGGTGATGATGCCATTCTCAAACAACACTATCCAGCGATGAAAGCATGGGTTGATTGGATCACAAAACAGACAAAGACACCAAATCTTTGGACAGGTGGTTTCCAGTTTGGTGACTGGATTGCCCTTGATGGAGAAAATCCTGCATTGCCTACAGGTAAAACAGATGAAGATTTCATTGCTTCTGTTTACTACTATTATTCAAGTTCAGTTGTTTCTAAAACAGCGAAATTACTTGGCTATGACAAAGACTCTAAAACATATGCAGATTTAGCACAAGCTATTAAGAAAGCTATCAGCGCAGAATATATTACAGCGAATGGACGTCTTTCTATCGATACACAGACAGCCTATGCCTTAGCTTTATATTTCGAACTTGTCCCAGAGGAACAGTTACAGCGTGTTACCAATGACTTAGTGACGCGCTTAGGTAAAGACAACGACCATCTTAAAACGGGCTTTGTCGGTACACCATTTATTTGTCAGGTTCTCTCTAAATATGGACAACATAAACTGGCCATGAAGATCTTCATGCATGAAGACTATCCAAGCTGGCTCTATGCCGTAAACAAAGGTGCAACAACAGTATGGGAACGTTGGAATTCTATTCAGGAAGATGGCTCAATGCATCCTGATGGTATGAATTCACTTAACCACTATTCAATTGGTGCCATCATGGAATGGGGCTATAAATACCTACTTGGTATCAATGAACATACACCAGGTTATCAACATGTCACTTTAGCACCTAACTTCGACTATCGCTTAAAACATCTCAAAGGACACTTTACTTCTACATATGGTCGATTAGAAGTAGCCTATCAAGTGGAAACAGATGACCAACATACAATACAGCTACAAGTTAATGTCCCATTTGGACAAACAGTACATTTAGATTTACCTCGTTCTAAGCAGGTCAATGTCATTGTCAATGGTAAGGCATTACCAAGTGATCAGATTGATTTAACTTGTGGTCACTATGATATTAGCTATATTCCTACAAGTGATTATATTGAACGCTATAATGCACAAACACCTGCTAAGGAAATTATGGCAGATAGCGAATTAGTCGCAAAGATTGATGAAGTATCGGATGTATTAAATTTCTTTAAAGCAGATCCAAATGCCGTGAATGGTGGATTAGGCAGCATGTCACTGACAAAACTGAATACAATTCTTCCATTCATCAATATTGAACCTGATGTACTTGAAAAGATTAATCATATCCTAGAAACAACACCAATTATTAGTGAACGAAAGTCATAGATAAGTATAGCCCTTTGATATTTCATAGGGCTCTTATTTTGTCATAAAGTAAAATTGGAAAGGAATATATATATGGAAAACGTATCTCTTGTACAAATACTTGGCAGTTATACTGCATGGGAAGCTAAGGAAGGCACTTGGTTTATTAACTTTATGAATGGGACAGAAAATATGTATCTTTTAGAAGGGAGCGAAAAAGCGCTTTTAATTGATACAGGTTATGGTGCTGGAAATCTCAGAGCTTTTGTCGAAAAGCTTACAGACATACCTATTATTGTCGTGAATACACATTATCATCCTGATCATGCAGCAGGTAATGGGGAATTTGAGGAAGTCTATATGAGTACTGGGTATGCAATAGATGCACCATCTGTTGAAGCACCTGGAGCTGTTCCCTTTGATCTCACTTCACTACCATTCCCACATTATCAAAAGAAATTCTTAAAAGATGGTGATGAGATAGACTTAGGTAATCGTAAGATAGAAGTCTTTGAAGCTAAACCAGCTCATTGTAATAGCAGTCTCTTCTTTTTAGATAGAAAAGAACGGATGTTCTTTTGTGGCGATGAAATGGAAGCTAGTCAGGTGATGATGTTTGATAATTCCAATAATCCAGATGCTCCATATGATGTAGACAAACGTCTTAGCAATATGAAAGACAACCTTCATCTCATGAAATCACTACAGAGTGCATATGATTGGTTATTACCAAATCATAATGGCTTCCCAATTGCGAAGAGTTATATCGATGACTATATGGAGCTTATTGAAGCCATCTATACGGGAGATGCAACAATCGAAGATCAATTACATCATCCATTTGTAGAAATGGGCCCTAAAGCACCTGAATTATGTCGTGTGAGATGGAAAAAAGCGAGCATTTTCATCAAAAAAGATGAAGTATTAAAAGTCTACGGTGTAGGTGCAAACACATTATAAAAATCAACAGTAAAACAATATCCACTGTTAACATAGATAGGAGTATATTATGAAAGGTGCATTATTTGATTTAGATGGTGTCATTGCTGACACTGCTGTCTATCACTTCGCTGCTTGGCGCAATCTTGTGAAAAAACACTTCAATGCGGAATTACCAGATTCACTTGAAGAGAAAACAAAAGGTGTCAGTCGTGAAGATTCTTTAAGAGTCATTTTAAATTATCTCAATATTCAAGTTAGTGATGAAGAATTTCAAGCATTATCAGAAGAAAAGAATACAGCTTATGTACAAGCATTAGATCATCTCACTAAAGCTGATATACTACCAGGTATTGGTCAGCTTATTCATGATCTGAAAAAACATCATGTCAAGATAGCTCTTGCATCAGCTAGTCAGAATGGTCCCATTATTCTTAAAAAATTAGGCTTATGGGATGAATTTGATGCAATTGCTGATCCAAGTCTTGTCGCAGCGGGCAAACCAGCTCCTGACATTTTTCTAGCAGCAGCTAAAGCCATTGATGTGGAACCAAATGACTGTATTGCGGTTGAAGACTCAGTTGCCGGTATTAGTGCGATTAATGAAGCAGGTGCTGTATCTATTGCTGTTGGTGGACCTGAACTTAGTCATGCGAAAAAGCGTTTCAATAATACAAGTGAATTAACATATGATGCTATTGAGGCGACTTGGCAACAATACCATCACTAATAAATTCCCTTATATATATTAGGGGGTAAATAGAAGGACGGACTATCCGTCCTTTCTTTGTTTAGGCAAAAGAAAAAAGGCCACAAATGTGACCTTAAACCAAACTAAATCCAATTGCACTTGCCACCATCATAATAATACCTGCAAGCAATACCCCAAGCATGACAGCCGCAACTGTTTCCTTGAAGTCCATATCAAGAATACTTGCCGCAAGTGTACCAGTCCAGGCACCTGTACCAGGTAGT
>OCTW011473292.1_pt1 | contig 14157 bp, 17 predicted proteins | sample 1539671 | NCBI WGS metagenome assembly OCTW01 (sample SAMN02144230, study PRJEB22623) | gut metagenome | biome: sheep rumen | host: Ovis aries | place: New Zealand | reverse complement strand
ACTCAAGAGTCAGAAGGGATTCGCCCTCGGCTGTCCTGCCATGGGATCGGAGGAGCTGGAAGAGAGCGAGATGGAACCTTTTGTCGAGCAAATCGAGAAGGATGTGGCAGGCAAGACCATCGGGCTGTTCGGATCCTATGGATGGGGCGACGGTGAGTGGATGCGCAACTGGACAGACCGCATGAAGGCGGCGGGAGCTGAGGTTCCCGGTGATGAAGGCATTATTGCCAATGATGCACCAGATGACGCGGCCAAGGCGGCCTGCGAAGCGCTCGGCAGGACGCTTGCAGCTCTCTGACAGAAGAGGAGCATCAGGACAAAAGTATGGGAAATCCCGCTTTCTATCAGGCACTTATTCTGAATTGTTCACAGACGCTCGCGGGGCTGAAAACAGGCACGATTTTCAATATAACCCGCGAGTCGGATCCTGTTTCAGGGGCTGATATCGACCTCGCTAACCGGCTCCTGAACCGGAAGGGGATCTGGCTGTGCATGACGGAGAATCCTCCGGGTTGTCCGCTGGTCTATGTATTCCGGCGATCGCAGCTTGTCAGGGATCTGAACCGGGAAAAAGTGCGCGCGATTCTGAAGATGTATGGATATCCGGTGCCGGAAGCCTCCGGATCCGTGTCTGTTGACGAATGCGTCGCCTGCCTTGTCCGGAGACTGACGGGTTCTTCCGAATTTCCGCATGAGATCGGCCTTTTTCTGGGATTTCCGGCTGAAGACGTGGAAGGCTTCATCCGGAATCACGGAGAAGGCTGCCGGCTCTGCGGCTACTGGAAAGTGTACGGAGATGAGCAGGAGGCCAGGCGAAAGTTCGCCAGGTATCGGAAGTGCGCCGGAATCTACCGCCGGGCACTTGAGAGAGACCCCGACATCTGCCGCATGACAGCAGCTGGCTGACATACAAATCTATACTTGCGCGTGCAGGGGCTTAATATGCCCCTGCATTTTTTTATGGGAGATAAGGTGTATCCTGTCTGGGAAAGGGATTATCGGGCGCTTTTTTGTAAAAAGGTGTATGATATATACGATTTTTGCCCGGAGAATTCTTTGTGCGGCGGGAGGTTCCTTGTGTTTCTGATTTCAGCGCAGCAGGTTGTCATCATGTTCTGCATCATGCTTGTCGGCATGATCTGCCGGAAGATCGGATTTCTGCGAAGTGACAGTGAAAAGGATCTCACGAATATTCTGTGCTTCGTCATCTCTCCCTGCCTGATCGTCAACTCATTCCGCCAGGAATTCTCCATGCAGCGCCTGGCGCTGTTCGGGGAACTGTTCGTGGTCTCGGCTGTCATCTTTCTATTCAACATTGCTGCCTCGCAGCTTCTGCTCGGGGAAAAAACCGGAGGCAGGCTGCTTCACCTGAATGGCACACAGTCGACGGTAATGCGCTTCGGATCGGTATACACCAACTGCGGCTTCATCGGTTTTCCACTGGTTCAGTCCCTTGTCGGCGATATCGGCGTATTTTACGCGGTTCCGTTCAACATCACATTTAACATATTCGTCTGGAGTCATGGGGTGAGCCTGTTCTCCAGGAGTGAAAAAGGACGAACACTTGCCGCGGTCAGGAAGATTCTGACCAATCCGAATATCATTGCGACTGCCATTGGTTTTACTCTTTTTCTGACACAGTTTTCGCTGCCGTTCGTCCCTGCACGGGCACTGGAGCTCATCAGCAGTATGAACACGCCGCTGAGCATGCTTGTGATCGGCGCCAACCTTGCCGGATACAGCATCAGGAAAGATCTTGCGGACCGCAAGGCGTGGGCCGGGGCTCTGATTCGGAATTTTCTGCTGCCGGGTGTCGCGATTCTGATGCTTGCCGGCGGCTTACTGCCGCAGGAGGCGCGCCTCACGATGCTGATCATGAGCGCATGCCCGGTCGCCGGCTTCACGGTCCTGTTCAGCAACCTGTTCGGTGTGGACAACCGCTTCCCGACACGCTACATGTGTCTGTCCACCATTCTATCGATTCTGTCCGTTCCGGCTGTGATCTTCGCGGCGCAGGCTGTCGGACTTTAAAGAAACTGTCACTACTGCTAAAATGAAAGCGCTCTATGCCGATGCATAGAGCACAGGAGGATCAGCCAGGCGATGAACGGAGAAGAACGCAGAGATAGTATACTGAAAGTGCTTCGGGAAAGCGACGGTCCGGTATCCGGAAGCCGCCTGGCCGGCATGTTTTCCGTGAGCCGTCAGGTGATCGTACAGGACATCGCCCTGATTCGGGCGTCGGGACCCAGTATCATCTCCACGGCGAGGGGGTATATTCTGATGGAAAGCCACCGCGCATCCCGCGTCTTCAAGGTGGTTCACACAGATGAACAGGTGCGGGATGAGCTGCAGACGATCGTGGACCTGGGCGGAAGCGTAGAAGATGTCTTCATCTATCACCGGGTGTACGGCGTGATACGGGGACAGTTAAAACTTGCATCGCGCCGCGACATAGAGCGTTATATGGAGAAGATCTCCGGGGGCTCATCCCATCTGCTGAAAAACACGACGTCCGGCTATCATTACCATACGATTACGGCAGACAGTGAAGAGACGCTCGACCTGATCCAGAAAGCGCTCGGTGCGAAGGGATATCTGGCGAAACTGCAGATGTATGAGCCGGTGGACTTTGAGAGAAAGGCTTTGAGAGATGGAAAAAATGACACTTGCAATGGCGAAGGCACTGAATGATACCATGGTCACGGAGGAACATCTGAAGCTGCATGCGGCCAATGTGTCCGCCTGCATGGGTGCCATGGCGGAGCATTTTGGGGCCGACAAGGAGCACTGGGAAGCTGTCGGATATCTTCATGACTATGACTATGAGAAGTATCCGGACGAACACCTTGCCCATACCGAGGAACCGCTGCGGGCGGCCGGGGTGCCGGAAGAGGATATCCGGGCAATTCTTTCGCACGGCTATTCAATCGTCAACGATGTAAAGCCGGAAACGGATATGGAGAAGAGTCTCTTCACAGTCGACGAGCTCAGCGGTATCATCCAGGCAGCGGCGCGCATGCGTCCGGCAGGCATCACCGATATGGATGTCAGAAGCTTCATGAAGAAATGGAAGAACAAGAAGTTTGCCGCGAAGTGCAACCGGCCGCTCATCCTGCGCGGGTGTGAGATGCTCGGAATGGATATTCAGGAGGTCTCGGAGATCTGCATCCGGGGAATGAAAGAACATGCAGAGGAGCTGGAGCTCACCGGAAATGGACAGGAATAGAAACCGGTACGTATAAAAAAGAGGCCGCTTCGGCGGCCTCTCAGGCGTGGCTCAGTCTTTTTTTGGAAGGCTTTCGGTCTCTCCGAAGCGCACATTGCGGTGCTCGACGGATGTTGAGAACGCGATGAGTGTCTTGGTACGTCCGAAGTGCTGCAGCTCATTGATGAAGTGATCGAGCTGCATGGCGGTCTGGAAGATGACTTCGATCAGCATGGAATAATCGCCGGTTACACAGCTGCACTCAACTACATTCGGGATGGACTCGATGTAAGGGTAGAACTCAGGCTTCTGAGCAGGTGATACTTCCAGATTGATATATGCCCGGATCGAATATCCCAGATTGGAATAATTGATGACCGGGATGAATCCCATGAGAACCCCCGTGTCCTCGAGATGACGGATCCGGTTGGCCACAGCCTGGGAGGACATGTTGATCTCCCGGCCGATGTCCTTTGCGGAGATCCGGGCGTTTTTCTCCAGCAGTTCGAGAATCCGGATATCAATCGCATCAATTTGCCTCTGATTATCTTTCATGATGACTGTCCTTTCCATACCGGTTAAAAAAAGCAGACAACGATACCATTCTCTGCCTGACACCGTTGTCTGCTATAAAACTGTAATGTATTCTACTGACACACAGGAGAAAAATCAAGTAATTTGGCCTTCTTTGGCAAAAATAAAGGAGAATGATCTTGGAGAGATACAAGACAAGAGGAACCTGCTCACAGGAGATCGACTTTGAAGTCAATCCGGACGGTACGATCGCGTCGGTACAGTTCGTCGGAGGATGCAGTGGCAATACACAGGGGGTCGCGGCGCTGCTTCACGGGATGCAGATCGACGAGGCAATCCGGCGGCTTGACGGCATCCGCTGCGGATTCCGGCCGACATCCTGTCCGGACCAGCTGGCACAGGCACTGAAGCGCTACCGGGAAGAGAAGATGAAGGGATAAAGAAAAAAGCGCAAAGGCAGTTGCCGCCTTTGCGCTTTCTGATGATGTGCGGAAAATCAAGCCATTGTCTCAGCCTGCGGTCCTGAGCGCAGGAGAGCTGTCAGGCTCGCTTACGATGTTATCCTGTCGCATCGCTCGCAGGAAACGGCTGCCGGGGCAGTAGAACTTTCCGGCGACTCCCTCAATGGCAGCACAATACTTGTCAGCCACGGTGACGACGAAACCTTCTCTGTGATGCGGCGGGAGGAGAGTGCACGGCCACATATGGTGACGGATTGCGTCTTCCGTGCGCTCATCCAGATCCGGAAAGATCTCTCTTGCCGCGATGACAGAGTCGACCGGATGCTGCTTCAGACATTCGCGGTTGCTCTCAAACTTCTCACTCCGGCCGATGATGCCCAGATCGTGGCAGAGGGAACTCTTCAGCAGAGATTCCTTGTCAAGTTCAAAGCCCAGCGCCCTGAGGATGTAGTAAATGCGCAGACTCGTGACAGCTACACCGAGCGTGTGGATGGCAACGGTGGTCTGGTTGTGGTGCGTCTGTGAAAGCGCTGCACTAAAATAATCCGAATGGTAGATCTTAAGGCTGGTTCCGGATTCCAGATCGCTCAGCAGTCTCAGGCTGCGCCTGCGCCTGCCTGTCGTGGATTTGAACATGTGTACGCACCCCTTTCGTGGGAAAAGTATATCACACACCGGGAAAACGTGTATACTGTTTTTTGTAAAAATGTAATAAAAATGTAACATGAAAGGACTCTATGATCATCAACACCGGTCAGAAAACGGATATACCGGCCTTTTACGCCGAATGGCTCGCAAACCGCCTGAAGGAGGGCTTCGCCTGTGTCCGGAACCCGTTCAACCCGAAGCAGGTGAGCCGCTATGAGCTGAATCCGTCGGTGGTGGATGGAATCGGTTTCTGCACAAAAAATCCGGAGCCGATGTTTCCATACATGGATCTTCTCTCCGAATATGGACAGTACTGGTTCGTGACGATCACGCCGTACGGCCGGGATATCGAGCCGAACGTCCCGGACAAGCATCATATGCTGGAGATTTTCCGGCAGCTGTCGCAGATCGTAGGAAAGGAGCGCATCGGATGGCGGTACGATCCGATTTTTGTGAGTGAGCGCTACACATCTGCCTATCACATCCGCGCATTTTCCCAGATGGCGGAGGCGCTTTCCGGAAGTACGGATACGGTCGTGATCAGCTTCATTGACCTGTACAGGAAGGTGAGAAGAAATTTCCCGCAGGCGAAGGACGTAGAACGGGACGAAAAACTGGAACTTGGAAAAAAGATGATCAGAATAGCAGCGGAGAACGGAATGCGGCTTGTGACCTGCGCGGAAGGGCGGGAACTGGAAGCTTACGGAGCGGATGGATCCGGCTGCATGTCTGTATCTGCCTGGGAGAGAGCGATAGGGAAAAAACTCGACTTCGAGCCGTTCAAGCCTGCCCGCGAGGGGTGCAGCTGTTATCTTGCGCACGATATCGGTGCGTATGACAGCTGTGCCCACCTGTGTCGGTACTGCTACGCCAACAGCAGCCCGCAGGCCGTGGCTGAGAACCGGCGGCGCCATGACCCTGCTTCGCCATTCCTGATAGGACATGCACAGGAAGGCGACATCATAACCTCTGCCAGACAGGTTTCCTGGGTCGACGGCCAGATGTCGCTCTTTTGAAATTACGACGGACGCAAGCGCACCGCACGGCGGAGTTTGGCCGAGCGGGCGCGCGGGTTGTTGTAACACTCTTCTTTTGAAGCCCGGATGCACTCTTGTGAGGATTCCCTGAAAATCTCTGCTTTTTCCAGATACCGGAAGCATTGCTTTACCATTCTGTCCTCGCCGGAATGAAAGGTGAGGATGGCCACTCGTCCGCCCGGCGCCAGGATATCCGGGAGCTTTTCGAGAAAATCGTAAAGTGCCTCGAATTCGGAGTTGACATCGATCCGGAGTGCCTGAAACACGCGCGCGCAGGATTTTTTCTGCGCATCCTCAAGCTCATGGCCTGAAAGTCCGCGGGAAAGAGAAGAATTTTGCACAGCCTGCGAGACGATGCCGCGCAGCTGGAAGGTGGTCTCGGGACTCTTATTCTGCCGCACAGCCTTTGCGATGGCGCGGGCGATGTCAGCGGCATACGGCTCATCGGCGTTGTCCGCCAGCATTCCCTCGATCTCGTCCCGGGACAATGAGGCCAGGCGCACGGATGCCGGCTCGCCCTTTTCCGGGTCAAACCGCAGGTCCAGCGGCCCGTCTGCCTTCCAGGAAAATCCACGCTCCGGGTTGTCGATCTGCATGGAAGACACGCCGAGATCTGCCAGCACGAAGTCAAATGGCCCGTACATCTCGCCGATCTTACCTGCGTTGCGGAAATTGTCGTGGAGCGGCGTGAAGATGTCATCGCTGTATCCGAGGTTCCGGAGACGCCTGGTAGTTTTCTGGATCTCGATGGGGTCGGCATCGACAGAATACAGGTGGCCGGCTCCGGAGAGCTTCTCCAGCATCTTCTGTGTGTGCCCGCCATATCCGAGCGTACAGTCCAGACCTTTTTTCCCGGGCGTGATATCCAGAAAATCCAGAATCTCCCGGACCATGATCGGAACATGGGTCCCCGCCGGGGTGCCGCCTTTTGCGAGAATATGCGCTGCGGCGTCTTTGTAGCGCCCGGGATTCAGTTCCTTGTATCTTTCCCGGAAAGCTTTCGGGTAGCGGCCGCTGTAGTGCGGCCGGCGCTGGTGTTTTTCATCTTCTGGCATGCGGTGTCACTCCTGTCTTGTTTTCAACAGTTTCTGCCCATCTTCTCTGAATGTCAAATGGAAATTCCCCGCCGACATTTCCTTAAACCCCGGAGAGGCTTTGTGTTATAATAAATCCAAATTTTAAGAAAGGAAGTGCAAAGCATGCTTGATAAAAAGGTAAGCAGACTGATAAACGAGCAGGTCACGAAAGAGTTCTACTCCGCATACCTGTATCTTGATTTCGCCAACTACTACTATGATCAGGGGCTTGACGGATTCGCCCACTGGTATGACATCCAGGCTCAGGAGGAGCGGGATCACGCCATGCTTATGAGAACTTATCTTCTCAACAACGGCGACAAGGTGAAGTTTGAAGAGGTTCCAAAGCCGGACAAAGAGTATAAGACGCCGCTTGATCCGCTGGAAGCGGGCCTTGCCCACGAGCAGGAAGTCACGGCACTGATTAACCGCATCTACCGCGCGGCAAAGGATGTGGACGATTTCCGCACCATGCAGTGCTTTGACTGGTTTGTCAAAGAGCAGGGAGAGGAAGAGAAGAACGCAGATGACCTGATCAAGAAGTACAAGCTGTTCGGCAGTGATCCGAAGGGACTGTACGCCTTGAACCAGGAACTTCTGGCGCGTGTCTATGCGGCGCCGACGCTGGTTCTGTGATCCGGCGCCAGGGCAAAGTAAACAGCAGATGCCGGATGACCTTTCCGGTCGGAATTAAAAGACAAAGATGTCTTTCGGGTGTGCCCCAGAAACACACCCGGAAGACTTTTTTTATTCCGCCATTGCATCCGGAAATTCAAGAATGTAGAATGGCACAGGTGTGTGCTACGAAAGCGGTGTCAAGCCGCTCTGGAGAAGAGAGGAGAAAGTATGGCAGCAAAGAGTTCGACAGTCCCGTCACAGGAGGAACTGCTTGACGAGGATTACACCTTCGAAAAAGTTCCGGCCGCGGCCAGAAAAGGATTTCTTCCGATGTTTTTCATCATGCTCGGATTCACCTTTTTCTCGGCCAGCATGTCAGTCGGAGCCAAACTGGGGAATGGCCTGGATCTGACAGGATTTGTTCTGTCGGTGCTGTTTGGCGGCATCATTCTGGCCGTCTACACGGGCACGCTCGGCTACATCGGGTCACAGACCGGCATGTCGTTTGACCTGCTCGCGCAGCGCTCGTTCGGACGGCGCGGTTCCTGGCTTCCATCTCTTATGATCGGGCTCACCCAGATCGGATGGTTCGGTGTGGGAGCAGCCATGTTCGCGGTTCCGGCGGCGGAAGTGCTTCATATCCCGGCACTTGTCCTGGTTCTCATCGCGGGGGCCTGCATGACGACATCTGCATATTTCGGCATCAAAGGAATGGAGATCGTCTCCTACATCTCAGTCCCGCTGATTGCTGTTCTCGGCATATATTCCATGACACCGTCCATCACACAGGGAGGCGGCATCGCGGCAATCTTCGCGAAAAATGCGGGAAGCCTGACTGTTTTTTCAGGAATCGGACTGGTCATCGGCTCCTTCGTCAGCGGAGGCACGGCGACTCCGAACTTCACGCGGTTTGCAAAGAGCAATGCGTCATCGGTTATTTCCACGGTTGTCGCATTCTTCATAGGTAATACGCTGATGTTTGCATTCGGCGCGGTGGGCGGTGCATTTACCGGGAAGGATGATATCTTTTATGTCATGATCGCGCAGGGGCTCACGATTCCGGCTCTGATCGTGCTGGGGGCCAATATCTGGACGACCAATGACAATGCGCTTTACACCGGGGCTCTCGGTTTCTCCAATATCACCCGTGTCCGCAAGAGACCGATGGTCATCGTCGCCGGCGTCATCGGAACAGCCGCGGCTCTGTGGCTGTACAACAATTTCACGTCCTGGCTCTCGTTCCTGAATGCCACGCTGCCGCCTGTCGGTGGTATTATTATCCTGGATTTCTTCATGAACCGCAGCCGGTACAAGGAAGGAAAGGTATATCTGGATGATGTGAACTGGGGAGCGATTGCGGGTGTCATCGCGGGTGCACTGGTCGGGAATTTCGTAAGCTTCGGAATCTCCAGCATCAATGCCATGGCCACGGCCTGCGTGATCTACGCAGTTTACACGAAACTGATACGCAGAAATTGAACCGGAGAGTGTTGAGAGTGCACAGGGAGGCCTGAAAATGCTGTTTCAAAACGCCTGTATCGAGAATGACAGATGTCTCAAAGATATTCGGATTCAGGACGGAAAGTTTAAGACGATCGCCGCAGGGCTCAAGCCGGAGGCGGGCGAGGAAGCGATTGATCTTGGCGGGAAACTGGTGCTGCCGCCATTTGTCGAGAGTCATGTGCACCTGGACGCATGCCTGACGGCAGGGGATCCGTGCTGGAACATGTCCGGCACCCTCTTCGAGGGCATTGAGTGCTGGGGAAAGCGCAAGGACAAGCTGAATGCACAGGACATCCGGGACCGGGTGCGCCGCTGCGTGAAGCTGTACGCGGCACACGGCTGTCAGTTCATCCGGACACATGTGGATGTGACGGATCCGAACCTGACGGCGATGAAGACGATCCTGGACATGAAGGATGAGCTCGCGGATCTGGCGGAGATTCAGGTCGTCGCATTCCCGCAGGACGGCATTCTGTCGTTTCCAAACGGCAGGGATCTGATGAAGGAAGCGGTGAAAATGGGCGCGGACGTCGTCGGCGCCATTCCGCACTATGAGTTTACGCGGGAATACAGTGTCGAGTCGCTGAACTTCGCCATGAAGCTGGCGGCGGACAACGACCGACTGGTTGACGTGCACTGCGACGAAATCGACGATGAGGCTTCCCGCGGCCTTGAGACTCTGGCCTGTCGGGCGCTGGAGATGGGGATGTACGACAAAGTGACGGCGAGTCACACGACGGCCATGCATTCCTATAACAATGCCTATGTGCTGAAGCTTATGCGCCTGTTGAAGCTCTCCCGCATCAATTTCGTGTCCAATCCGCTGGTGAACATTCATCTGGGCGGCCGCGCGGACACCTATCCGATGCGCCGCGGCGTGACGCGGATCAGGGAACTCACCGAAAACGGACTGAACGTATCCTTCGGCAATGACGATATCTTTGACCCGTGGTATCCGATGGGCAACGGCAACATGCGGGATGTGGTCTATCAGGGGCTCAACATCAGTCACATGATGGGCTATGAAGACATCTGCGGAGGCTATAAATTCGTCACGGAGAATGCCGCAAAAACCCTTCACATCACGGATCACTACGGCGTCCAGGAGGGCAAGCCAGCCAATATGATTGTGCTTGATGCGCCGGATTATTATGACGCACTGAACAACGACAGTGCGCTTTTGTACTCGGTGCGCGCCGGAAAGGTCATCGTCAGGGGGCATGCGGCAAAAACCGAAGTGCTTGTCTGAGAAGAGACACACTGCCGGCGCCGGAGGTCAGAAGACTCTCTGGCGCCGACTTTTTAGTTCGTCAGAGAGAGGTACAGGATGTGCATGTCCTTGTAGCTTCCGTCCCGCACCTGGAATCCCCCCGGGATCACGCCGATCTCCCGGAAACCGCACCGCGCGTACAGATGCCTCGCGTGGATGTTGGAGTCGACGACGCCGTTAAAGATCATGTAGCGGTAATGCTGGTTTCTGGCGGTTTGTATGCTGTCAAGGACGAGTTTCTCACCCAGATGCCTGCCTCGGTGCGCCGCATCCACGAGGTAAGTGGCGTTGGCTCCGCTGCTGCATCGCCCCGGTATGTTCGGATGAAGGATGTAAAGCCCGAGGACGTGTCCGTCGGGTGAAGCGGCCACCGTACACACTGTGTCCGCATCTGAGATCATGCGGGTGAATTCGCCGGCACTTATGTGCCTGGTGTATGGAAAAGAGCCGCCCTCATCGACCACTTCGTTCCAGATGGCGATGGCTTCCGGAATGTCATGCGGCGCGGCAGGGCGCAGGGTTACGGAAAGTTCAGACATAAGCAGACCTTTCTTCAGGAGCTTTTTGTTCAGTATACTGTAGGAGAATGAAAAATGGAATTCGTATTTGCTGAAAGAGAGGACACGGAGGAGATCCTTGCCTTTATCCGGGAACTCGCCGATTACGAGAAGATGCTGGATCAGGTCGTGGCGGATGTCCCGACGCTGGAGCACTGGCTTTTTGATCTGAAGAAGGCTGAGGTCATCTTCGCCGTTGAAGATGGGGTGAAAGTGGGATTCGCGCTGTTCTTCCACAATTTCTCGACATTTCTGGGACGCGCCGGTATCTATCTGGAAGATCTGTACGTGAAGCGCGAGTACAGAGGTAAAGGGTACGGGAAAGCTCTTCTGACGCAGCTGGCGCGCATCGCGGTGGAAAGAGGATGCGGGCGGCTCGAGTGGTGGTGCCTTGACTGGAACGAGCCGAGCATAGAGTTTTACAAGTCCATGGGCGCCGTGCCGATGGACGACTGGACGGTGTACCGCATCGCCGGGAAGACGCTGCAGAAGCTCGGGACATCCGGTCCAGAAGAAACAGAAAAATAAACTGACCTGGACCGCGGGCAGAGAGCAGGAAACAGACTGCTATCTGCCTGCTTTTTTCTGTGATTGCGCCAGATCCATGAAATCTGTCATCATGTCCGTGATGATCTTGTCCTTGTGCCAGACCAGCGTAAAGTCCTGCTGCAGTGGGCGACCGGAAACCGGGATCTCGATGAGACTGCCCTCCGAGAGACTTTTTTCTGCCACCATCAGCGGAAGCACGGCGATGCCAAGTCCTGTCTTTGCTGCGCTCAGGATTGCCTCCCAGCTTCCGGATTCCCAGACTGGCCTGCACGCAAGCCCTTCTTTGGCGAGAGCTTCATCGATGATCATACGGGTTCCGGAGCCTTTCTCGCGAAGCAGCAGCGGCGAGGAACAAAGCTTCTTGTCTGTGAGCAGATCCGGAAACTGCCGGCGGGCCGGGACGGAGCAGCAGGCGACGAGCCGGTCAGAGAGGATGACCCTGGAAAGAAGCGCGGCATTATGAACCGGAATCTCACAGATCGCCAGATCCAGCGTGTTCGTCAGGAGTTTCTGCTCCAGGGCAAGAGATGCCTGCGTGGTGACGTACACCTTTGCGTCCGGATACCGGATGCGGAACTGACCGATGAGCTGCGGCATGAGAAAGGCGCCGCTGCTCACACTGGCACCCACGCGCAGGCTGCCCGCGGCACCGTCGCGCATGGCGGAGGATGCGTCATCTACCAGCGCGCAGATGCGGGTGGCATATTCCAGGAACTGCTCTCCTTTTTCTGTCAGGTACAGATGACGGTTCAGCCTCTCGAAAAGTCTGACACCATATTCCTCCTCGAGCTCGCGGATTGCGACACTCACCGCCGGCTGGGAAATAAATAGTTTTCTGGCGGCCTCGGAAACGCTGTTTCCGCATGCGGTCACCTGAAGGAATATTTTGAGATTGCGGATCGTCATATCTGACTTCCTCCTGTTATGTATAAAATACCACAATTAGAAAATACGAACAATACATTATATATAACTTATGAAAAATATAACACAATAGTATTTTACATATAAACAGCTTCCGGTATATTCTTAAGACGACAGGACAGAATAATCGGGATTATCCGAGAATTAAAAAGAAGGAAGGGTATGTCGGACACGAAAGAAAAGCGCGAGCTGAGTCTGCCGGTGAGACTCCGGAAACTGTTTTTTTCCACCTTGTATCTGAGCACATTCACATTCGGCGGTGGATACGTGATTGTCTCGCTCCTCAAGAAAAAATTTGTCGACGAGCTGCACTGGATCGATGAGAATGAGATGCTGGATCTTGTGGCAATTGCTCAGTCGGCACCGGGCGCCATTGCCGTCAATGGCGCGATTGTGGTCGGATTCAAGATCGCCGGGGCAGCGGGCATTCTCGTCTCGGTGCTGGGGGCTGTTCTGCCCCCATTTGTCATCCTTACGGTTGTGTCGTTCTTTTATTCGGCGTTCAAGGAGAATTTCGCGGTGCAGGCGATGCTGTACGGTATGAAAGCCGGTGTGTCGGCCGTCATTGTGGATGTGGTATTTGATATGGCCTCCGGGATCGTGAAGGGGCGCGACGCGCTGCTTATCACTATTATGATCGCATCATTTGCCGCCAATTATTTTCTGAATGTGAATGTGGTCTGGATTATTCTGGTCACAGCCGGAACCGGCGCCCTGATCACGGTCATCAGGAACCGCAGAGGAAAAGGAGACGAGAAATGACGTACATTGAACTGTTTCTTGCATTTCTGCACATCGGAGCCTTTTCTTTCGGAGGCGGCTATGCGGCTATGCCGCTTATTCAGGAACAGGTGATCGATAAATATCACTGGATGACGATAGAGGACTTCACGGATCTGGTGACGATCTCGCAGATGACACCGGGACCGATCGCCGTGAACGCTGCGACATTCGTGGGCACACAGATCGCGGGGGTTCTCGGCGCAGTGATGGCGACAGTCGGCGTGTGCCTGCCTTCGTGCATTTTTGTGTCCGTACTCGCCTGGCTGTATGTGCGCTACCGGAATCTGAGCGTCATGAAGGGCGTCCTGGCCTGCCTGCGCCCGGCCGTGACGTCGATGATCTTCGCGGCAGGGCTTATGATCCTGATACCGGCGCTGTTCCCCGACGGCATCGCGGCAGGAGCCGAAAGCTTTCAGGTCCGCCAGCTGATTTACTTTTCCGCGGCACTGCTGTGCCTGAGGCGCTTTAAGATCGGCCCGATCAAGGTGATGATCGGCTGCGGCGCGGCAGAGCTGCTTGTCCGGCTGGCGATGATGGGACTTGTCAGGTGAAGACAGCCGGATGACCCGAAGCGCAGAGCGTCAATGTATCCCGCGCGTAAAATCTGATATAATATCTGACAGGAAAGCAATACAGAGAAGTGATTGTGTGGCGGTTTTCTGAAACAGACAGACGACCGCCGGAAAGGGAACAGCCATGATCGAAGAGGAACTGGTTAAGTCCATGCCCAGGCTTGGGTTCGGTCTGATGCGTCTGCCGAGAGCGGATGTGGAAAAGGATACGATTGATATCGCAAAGACATGTCAGATGGTTGATGCGTTTCTGGCCGCCGGAGGGAAGTATTTTGACAGCGCCTATGTGTACAACGGAAGTGAGGCGGCGGCGAAGGCGGCGCTCACGAGCCGCTATCCCCGGGACAGCTACTACATCACGTCCAAGCTGAATGTCAACGCGAAGGGGATCACGGATGAGGCGAAGGCAAAGGCGGA
>OCTW011601170.1_pt1 | contig 14158 bp, 8 predicted proteins | sample 1539671 | NCBI WGS metagenome assembly OCTW01 (sample SAMN02144230, study PRJEB22623) | gut metagenome | biome: sheep rumen | host: Ovis aries | place: New Zealand | reverse complement strand
TCCTCGACAGGGACGGGCGCGTCGTCAAGACGGTGCGCAATATCCGTCCGGGACGTTTTTTCGTCTGGGGCGGCTGGCGCGCAGCGAGCGTGCTGGAGACGGCCAGCGCCTAGCCTCGCGGTTGAAACCGTCACCTCGGGCGAGAATCACGGATCAGCGCGGGCGCTCCTGTTCCCGGAATGAATCGGGATTGCGTCCCTCGTATTTACGGAAGACGCTGCGGAAGTAGCTGCTGGAGGAAAAGCCGGTTTCTTTTGCGATGGCGGCGATCGTTTTCGGGGTTTGCGCAAGCAGCTCCTTCGCCTTTCGGATGCGCAGGCGGGTGAGGTATTCGTTTGGCGTCAGCCCCGTGTGCTCCTTGAAGAGCTGGAAGAGGCGCGTGCGCCCGTAGCCCATCTTCAGCACGAGCGCGTCGCTTGTAATCTGTTTCGCGTATTTGGCTTCCAGAAAGCGCACGGCTTCGTCCATCATCTGCGGCTGCGGCGAGGCGAGCGGCTTTGAGAGCGTGTCGGCGACATAGTACAGGATGGTGCAGCACAGCGCGCGCAGCAGTCCGCGCGCGGACGACGACAGCCGGCCGACCTTGAGAAGGCGCACCAGCTCCTTCACCGGCGGGAGCAGCCGGGAGTCAAGACGGAACGGTCTCGACGACATGGCCGCGAGGCGGTCGAGGAAGTTGTCGAGATCCGTCGGGGCGAAGACCCGGAAGTGGTGCCGCGTCGACGCCGGACGCGAGATATGGAGCCCCAGCCGCTCGCAGGGCGTGTCGGTGCCGTCCTTGAGGACATGAAGCGTGTTGGCGGGGATGACGAGCCCCGACGACGCACCGATCGTCACTTCGCCTTTGTCGTCGATTTTGTAGGTCAGGCTGCCTTTCAGACAGAAAATCAGCTCCATGTGCGGGTGTCGGTGCGGCGTCATGGCGACCGCACGGGACGACGACCACCCGGTGATGCCGGTCAGCCAGACAAGATCGATGTCCTTTCGGGCCAGTTTCAGACTGACGTTTTCATATCCTTCATTCTTCATGCCCACAGTTTACCATAAGAAAACCAAAAAATCGTTCACGGTACGATTTCTTTTGCCGGGCATGGTATACTTTCCGGCAACAGCATGCACAAAGGGATGCGTATGGAAAAACAGTTTGTCGCACGGGGCGTCATTCCGCCCATGGTCTCGCCGCTCGACCCGGACCGCCGCCTCGATGCCGCCGGGCTGTCGCGGCTCGTCGAGCATATCCTGTCGGGCGGCGTCCACGGACTCTTCCTGCTCGGCACCACGGGCGAGGCGACCGACCTCGATTATGACCTGCGCCGCGATCTGGTCCGCCGCGTCTGCGACCAGGTCGCCGGGCGCGTGCCTGTCCTGGTCGGCGTGACGGACACGGTGTTCGACGAATCCGTGCGAATGGCGGACTGGGCGCGCGCCTGCGGCGCGGCGGCCGTCGTGGCCGCGCCGCCCTACTATTTCGCCGCCGGCCAGCCGGAGCTGCTGGCGTACTACCGGCGTCTTGCGGACGCGCTGCCGCTTCCGCTGTTCCTGTACAACATGCCGTCGCAGGTCAAAGTGTCCATCGCGGTTCCGACGGTTGTCGCGCTCGCGCGCCATCCCGGCATCATCGGCCTCAAGGACTCGTCGGGCAATATCGGCTATTTCAACGCCTGCCGCTACGCGCTGCAGGACGATCCCGCGTTCAGCATCCTGATGGGGCCGGAGGAGGCGATGGGCGAAGCGGTGCTGATGGGCGCGGCGGGCGGCGTCGCGGGCGGCGCGAACATGTTTCCGCGCCTGTTCGTCGACCTGTACGAAGCCGCGGTCGCGCACGATGTCGACACGGTCGTGGCGCTGCAGCGGCGCGTCATGCGGATCTCGTCGCTCATCTACGGGATCGGCCACCACAACTCCAGTTTTGTCAAGGGCGTGAAGTGCGCGCTGTCGCTGATGGGCGTGTGCGGCGACATGCTGGCCGCCCCGCGCGAACCGTTCAACGCATCCGATCGCGAGATGGTGCGTCAGCGGCTCTGTGAACTGGGGGTGCTGCGATGAGGACGGTCGATCTGGTCATCCTCGCGGCCTATCTCGTCGGCGTGACGGTCTTTGGCTGCTCGTTCTACTTCCGCCGGAGCGCGCAGGGGACGGCCGGCTTCGTCGCGGGCGGCGGACGCGTGCCGAGCTGGGCGATCGGGCTGTCCATCTTCGCGACGCTCGTTTCGTCGATCTCGTTTCTCGCGCTCCCGGCAAAAGCGTTCGCGTCCAACTGGAATGCCCTTGTCTTTTCGTTCACAGTGCCGCTGACCGCAGTCGTCGCCGCGTTCGCGTTCGTCCCGCTGTATCGAGGTCTTAATTCGGTCTCTGCCTACGCTTTCCTCGAAAGGCGTTTCGGGCCGTGGGCGAGGATGTACGGCAGCATGTGCTTTCTCGTGATGCAGACGGCGAGGTCGGGCGTCATACTCTATCTGCTGGCGCTGCTGCTCAAGACGCTGTTCGGCTGGCCGGTGCCCGCGATAATACTCGTGGTTGGGTTGACGACCTGCGTCTATTCTATGCTGGGCGGCGTGCTGGCTGTAATCTGGACGGACGCGATTCAGTCCATCGTTCTCATAGCGGGTACGCTCCTGTGCATCGGCGTGCTGGTGTTCGCCATGCCGGACGGCATTGGCGCGGCGGTCGGTCGTATTGTTGCGGAAGGCAAGATGTCGCTCGGTTCGTTCTCGCTTTCGGACTGGGCGTCGGAGACGTTTTGGGTAACGTTCATCTACGCGGTGTTCATCAATCTGCAGAACCTCGGCATCGACCAGAGCTACACACAGCGGTACATTTCGGCCAAGAACGGACGCGACGCAGTGAAGTCTGTTTGCTTCGGGAGCTTCTTGTATCTCCCGGTCACGTTCTGCTTCGTCGCAATCGGGACGCTCCTTTGGGCTTACTACACAGGCCGTCCAGGGGCGCTTCCCGACGAGGTGGCCGCAGTCAAGGATTCGGTGTTCCCCTATTTCATAGTGCATTCATTGCCTGTAGGGGTGACGGGGCTCCTCGTCGCGGCGATAGTCGCAGCCGCCATGAGCACGGTTTCGGCGACTCTAAATTCCGGCGCGACGGTCATCATGGAGGACTGGTTTCGCCGCTATCTGAGGCCCGACGCCACTGAGCGCTCGTGCGTTGCAGTGCTTCGCGGCTCTACCGTCCTGCTTGGCGTAGCGTCGATGGCCATCGCGTTCGCGGTCATCGGCGTGGAATCCGCCCTGTCCACCTGGTGGATGCTTCAGAGCGTCCTGTCGGGCGGCATGCTGGGGCTGTTCCTGCTCGGATGCGCATCGCGGCGCGTCACTTCCGCTCAGGCCGCCGTGGCGACGCTGCTCGGCGTTGGAGTCGTCGCATGGGTAGTGTTCTGGCAGAAGACGTTCCATGCCAATCTGTCGATCGTGTTCGGCACGGTCGTTCTCTTCGCGTCGGGTCTGGGCCTGGCGGCGTTGCGGCGGAGGGCGTCGTGATGCCGGTGCGCGGTATCGTCTTCGACTACGGCGGCGTGCTCGCGCGCTGGCCGGTTCCCGCGGACTTCTCGCCCGTGGCGGAGGCGGTGGGGCTTACCTGGCGGATGTACGAGGCCGGGTTCGCCCGGTATCGCCGTGCATACGACGGCGGCGAGCTGTCCTGCCGCGACATGTACGCGCGCATCCTCGCCGACAACGCGCTCGCGGCGGACGACGCGCAGCTGGCCGCTCTGGTGCGCGCCGACGACGACAGCTGGACGCATCCGGTGCCCGAAGTCCTCGCGTGGATGCGGGAGCTGAAGGCCGCCGGTTACCGCATCGGCATTCTGACCAACATGGAGGCGGGCTACTTCGCGCGCTGCTTCAGGATCCATTTCGCGGCGCATCTCGCCCTCGCGGACGCGGTGGTCGTCTCGGGCGTCGAGGGCGTGACGAAGCCGGACGCCGCCATCTACCGCCTGATGGAGCGGCGCATCGGTCTCGCGCCCGCGGAACTCGTGTTCATGGACGACATGCCCGGCAATGTCGCGGGGGCCCGCCGTCTCGGGTGGAACGCCTTCCGCTTCACCTCCTGCGCCGCCGCGCGCGCCGCGCTCGCGCGCCTCGCCGGGACGGATTGACGACGGCTGAAAAATCGTTCATTGTACGATTCTTTAGAGTTGAGTATGATATATTTTCAACGAAAAGATGTGATCAAAAGGGTAACCGACATGTCGACTCGCACCAGACACGAACGAATCGCAGACGCGACCGCCTGCCTGCGGCAAAAAACAGGCGCTCGGACGTCCAGGATTGTCGTCCTTGGATCGACCAACACGGACATGGTCATCACCGGACGGAAGATTCCCGTTCCGGGCGAGACCGTCAGCGGAGGACGCTTCATGATGAATCCGGGCGGCAAGGGCGCGAACCAGGCGGTTGCCGTCGCCCGTCTTTCGGGGAAGAAGGGGGCATGCACGTTCATAGCCAAGGTGGGCGACGACCTCTTCGGACGCGAGACAGCCTTGCGCATGAAGAGAGACGGCATAAAGACGCACCTTGTCGTGGACCCGCGCGAACAGTCCGGAACGGCGCTCATCCTCGTAGATGCAAGGGGGCAGAACGTGATTTCGGTCGCGCTTGGCGCGAACGGTACGCTCTCGCCGGAGGACGTAGAGCCGTTCAGGTTCGAGATAGAATCCGCCTCCGCGCTTCTTATGCAGCTCGAAACCCCGATCGAGACGGTGGAATGGGCGGCGAAGGTCGCGCATGACGCCGGAGTGCCCGTAATGCTGAACCCCGCGCCCGCGCGCAAGTTGCCGAAATCCCTGTATCCTCTCATAGACTGGATCACGCCTAACGAAACGGAGGCCGAACTGCTCACGGGCGTGAAGGTGACTGATGTCGCGAGTGCGGCGAAAGCGACACGTGTGCTGACGAGGCGCGGCGTCGGGCATGTCGTCGTCACGATGGGCGAGCGCGGCGCATACTGCGGCGACTGCGGGAAGCTCTTCCCGTGCCGCAAAGTCAAGGCTGTAGACTGCGTGGCGGCGGGCGACACCTTCAACGGCGCGTTTGTCGTCGCGCTGGCGGAAGGCTGCGCATGCGCCGAGGCCATCGACTTCGCACAGAAGGCATCGGCCATATCGGTTACTCGCCCAGGCGCGCAGTCGTCTGTCCCGTTCAGAAACGAAATCGACTAACAGGAATCGACTATGTACTACTGCAATAACTACACTCTCGCTGTTACGCTATGCGTTGTCACCATGTTCTGCTGGGGCAGCTGGGGAAACACCCAGAAGCTGGCCGGCAAGACATGGCGATATGAACTGTTCTACTGGGACTATGTGATCGGGCTCGTGCTCTTCTCGCTGCTCGCCGGATTCACAATGGGCTCGCTCGGAGGCGGCGAATGGAGCTTCGCCCGCAACCTCTCCGCCAGTTCCGCTTCGCAGTGGGTCTGGCCGTTTCTGGGTGGAATTGTGTTCAACGCCTCGAACATCCTGCTGTCGGCCGCTATTGCCGTGGCGGGCATGTCGGTTGCGTTTCCTGTGGGCGTGGGGCTCGCCCTTGTCGGCGGGACGGTGGCGAACTGGTTTGTGGACGGGAAGGGCAATCCATATCTCATCTGGACAGGTCTGGCCATTATCGTTGCGTCCATTGTATGCAATGCCCTGGCGTTCAAGGCTAAGCAGTCGGCGTCGGGCGGCGCGGCAGACGCCTCGTCAGTCAAGAAGGGTCTCTGGCTTGCCGTCTGCGCCGGCCTTCTCATGAGCTGGTTCTCTCCGCTCGTCAACCGCGTCGTCGACATGGACTTCGCAAATGCCGCGCCGGCGGCGGGACGCATGACGCCCTATTCGGCGTTCTTCGTCTTCACGCTTGGCGTGCTGGCGTCGAACTTCGTGTTCAACACGATCATGATGAAAAAGCCAGTTGCGGGCGAACCTGTCAAAGGGGCGGACTGGTTCAAAGGCGGCGTCCTCGTCCATCTCGTCGGCATCCTCGGCGGCTCCATCTGGGCGACAGGCACGCTGCTTTCGTTCGTCACGGCCGGTACTGCCGGCGCGGCGATCGCCTATTCGCTCGGCCAGGGCGCGACGCTCGTCTCGGCGCTCTGGGGAATTCTCGTCTGGCGCGAGTTCAAGGGCGCACCGAAGAAGTCGGCGGTTCTCAATTTCGCCATGATCGTCCTCTTCCTCGCAGGGCTCGCTCTTCTTGTCGCCGCTGGCAAGGCGGATGCAAAGCCCGGGAAGGAGCCCGTCAAAGTAATATTCGACACCGACATGTATACCGACTTCGACGACGCCGGGGCGCTTGCCTGCCTGCACGCGCTCGCCGACGCCGGGGAGTGCGAAATACTGGCGACGGTGGCGAATACCCGCGATTGCCTGTCGGTCGCGATGTGCGAGATCGTGAACGCCTACTACGGACGGGCCGATATACCGGTCGGCTGCCAGCGAGAAGGGGGCAAGGCCGGCGCAGGCGCGCGTCATCGCGAACTGTATGCCGGGACCGTCGAAAAGTATGCCAAATGGGTCAGACACGCCAACTCCAGCGATGCGCCGGACGCGAACGAAGTCTATCGCCGCGTTCTTGCCGCGCAGCCAGACAACAGCGTCGTCATCTGCTCCGTCGGCTTTACCACCAACATGCGTCGTCTTCTGGAAACGCCGGCGGACGACATTTCGCCGTTGGACGGCAAGTCGCTTGTCGCGCAGAAGGTTCGGCTGTGGGTCGCCATGGCCTGTCGCCATCCTCAGGGCCGCGAGTTCAATTCCGCAGGAGACACCGAGGCCTCGCGCATTGCCTTCGCGAACTGGCCGACGCCGATCGCATTCTCCGACTGGAACTACGGGTGCGACGTTTTCGCAGGTCGGGCGCTCGCCGAGTCCGCCGCGGATGGCAATCCAGTGGCCGATGTGTTCCGCGCGGCGCTGCCGTCACGCGCCGAGGTCGAGGCCGATCCCGCCCAGTGGAGCAGAAAGGCGTATGGTCTTGGCGGCCGCGCCGCTTGGGACGAGACTGCTGTCATCGCGGCCGTTCGCGGCTTGGAACCTTATTTCGGAGTGGAGAAGGGGCGCTATGCGATGTCTGATGCGAAGGGGAACAACGTCTGGACGCCAGATCCGGCCGGTTCGCACCTGCGCCTGACCGAAAAGCTTCCGAAAGCGGAAGTCGGGCGCGTCATCGACGAGCTCATGATGCGCAAGCCGGTTTTGAAAACAAATAAATAAGAAGGAGAAGACAGCTATGAACATTAAGCAGTTGACAGTAACATGCATAGTGGCTTTGACGGGTCTTGCCCCTGCCCTTGCAGACGAAAACGTTGTGACGTTCTCCCCGACGGGATCGTCCACGCATACGACGGAATACGTTGCGAGCGATGTTTCGCTGCCCGGCGCCTCGGACTTCACATGGGAGGCGTGGGTGAAGCCGTCAGATCTGACGCTTGCAGAGAACAGAATCATGGGCCAGACGGACTGGACGAGTGAAGGCCGCCTGATCGTCGAAGTCCGCAAGGGCAACAACGACACCGGCGGTGTGCCCAAGCTCGCGCTCATGTATCGAGTGGGCGGCGCGAACAAACGCCTCGTCTCCACGACGGAACTCGTAGCGGATACATGGTATCATGTCGCCGTGACGCGCATCGGCACAGCCTTGTCGATATATGTCGATGGCGCCCTAGAGGCGTCGGCATCCGACTATGCGGGACCTTTGCCCTCCGTTCCATTCACGTTCGCGAACGCTTATTCCGGCTCGTTGGCGGAGGTGCGCGTTTGGAATTACGCGAGGACGGCTTCGGGAATACGGGAGGCGATGCGGCGGCGCTTCGATAGCGCGCCCTCCGGTCTTGTCGGTCGCTGGCCGCTCGAATCGAATGTGGGGAATAGAGTTACAGAGAAGAATGCTGCTGTCGTCGGTTATGGTTCTGCCGTTTCCTATGGCGTCGACTCAGGCCTGACGCTTTCGGCGAACGAGGTCGCGTATGGCTATCTCGCCATCAACTCTGCTTGCGTTAACCGCTATGGAATTGATTCATCTGGCACGTGGACTTTTCTTAACACAGTCGCCACGAATGGCGACGGACATTGCACATCGCCCTATTCGGTCAAGTACCGTAACGGAACGGTGTATGTGCTGTCGGTCAATACCGAACCAGAAGACACTTCGCTTCTCATGTACACACCGGGTGGTGAATTTCTAGGGACAGCTGCGACGACGGTGGATGCTGCGAACAGCAGACGAACGGGAGATTCGTTTGCGATTTCGCCTGATGGACAATATGCCTATTGGACTCTAGCCGCTGGAACTATGAAGCACCGTCTGGCTCGTATAGTCTTGAGCAGTGGGGCGTTGGCGCTGCAGTGGATCTCCGGCTTAACTACACCGCGTGGCATTGACTGCGACTCTTCTGGAAATATATACGTTGTTTCACAAGGCGACAACGCTGTTTACATGTACTCTCCGTCCGGGACGTTGATGCAAACATATTCGTGTGAGTTTATCCCGAGGGCGTGTGCGGTTGACAGTGACAACGGGCGGTTGTTCGTTGTCGGCACAACAACAGGATATGCCGTATTCAATCTTCGAACCGGGATGACTTTGGCAAGCGGCGAATACGACAGAACTCTGAATAGCCACGAGATGGCATGCTGTCAAGGAAAGGTTTATGCTGCCAGTTGGAATTGGGGCGGTGTCGCAACGATGGAGTTGAACGGCAGCTCTTGCAGTTTCACCAGAGTGTTTCAGCAGGGGGGAATTGAAGGGCTGGATGTCGTTACCTTGCCTGGCAAAAATGCGGCTAAAGCGGGAGAGGCGTTTGTCGTGGAGCGGCTCTACGGCGTGCATCGGTATGGGATAGCCGAGAACGGCACATGGACATATCTGAACACTGTGGCGGAAGTCAGCGACGGGCGTCTTCCACCGTATCCGACGGGCGTCGCCGTGCATGAAGATATGGTATATGTCGCGGCGTGCCAAACGAACTATAACGCCAACGGAGCCTTGATCCCCGACAACGGTACCAGCATAGTCGTCTATACGCGAGATGGCGCGTATGTGAAGACGCTGGTGAGTGGGCTGGCCGTCCAGGACTGTCCGATTGCCGTTTCCGGTGATGGTGCCTACATTTACCTGGGAGCATACTGGGGAGCGAATGGCAACGTGCGCGGCAAGGTCTACCGCTATTCAACCACAAATGGAATCGGCGGCGAATACTTGAGTGGTTTCAATCGGCCGCGCGGCGTTGCATGTGTTGGATCGACAGCCCTCTATGTGGCGGCGCGCGACGACCACAAGGTGTACAAATATCTGACGGGCGACAGCCCGAACTTGATTGCGACATACGAGCTTCCCGCCGTGTCGAATGCTGCTTTTACGCCTGTCGGGCTGTTGCGGCGCGACGGCGAGCTGTATGTAACTGGGTTCGGGCAGATGGCCGCCGTTTGCGGCGCGCATAGCGAAACCCAGATTCTTTGGTCGGGTGCCGCAGGCGGCTCGCAGTCGTACGGTCTGGGCGCCGCAGGCGACACGATCTACTCGCTCGCGTTTGGAAACAGTACGCTTTTTACCGTCTCGGAAAACGCGGTGTCGCATGCACTGACCTTTACGCGCAAAGACACATTTAGACAGCCGTATGCCATGTGCATAACGGAGCCGGATAAAAAAGGCTTAGCGATAATAATCCGCTAAAGCTCAGAAGACGAGAATGGACAGGGTTCTCCTTATCATCGGGTGGCTCATTGTCGCCGCCTCGGGCAGCGCATATGCGGATTTCGTTCGCATGCCCGCGAATCGTGGCGGCACGGACTGGCTCAAGGTCGGGCTGTGGGCCTATCCGATGGCTGTGGATTGGGATGGAGACGGGAGGTTGGATATCGTCGTTACGACCCCTTGTGTTCCGTACGAGGGAACTTATCTGTTCCGCAACCAAGGCAACGGGCTGTTTGCCAAGTCGGTTAAGCTTTCCGATCATTCTTCGCAGAACGTCGTCATGTCCAGAACCGATGGGCGTAATGTCGTTTTGTCCCCGACTGGTGCAATCTGGGATTTCAATGGCGACATGGCAAAGAAGTTGTGGCGGCCACTTGACGGAGTGCCTGAGAATCCACATCCGCACAAAGTCCGCGGCAATGTGCGGCGGTTTGTCGACTTCGACGGCGACGGTCGGGACGACGTGATCATTGGCGTTGGATGCTGGCGGGACTACGGTTGGGCGGATGCCTACGACGAATGCGGAGTCTGGACCAACAAGCCGATTGAGAGCGCCATCTACTGGTGCCGCAACACGAGCGGCAAAGGCCCAGACGCCAGATATGCCGCGCCTGTCGAGGTGCGTCTTGCGGATGGCTCGCCGTTCGAGACATACGGCAACCCTTCGCCGATGCTGGAAGACTGGGACGGCGACGGCGATCTTGACATCCTCTGCGGTTCTTTCATCGACAGCTTCCATTACTTTGAAAACATCGGCACGAGAGGCGAGCCTCTCTATGTCGCGCGGGGCAAGGTTCTTGCCACGGACGGAAAGCCGCTGGCCGTCGATCTGGAGATGGCCAAGCCGACCGCCGTTGACTGGGACGGCGATGGTCGGCCGGACATCCTCTGCGGAGACGAGGACGGCCGCGTGTGCTGGATGCGCAACACAGGCAGGATGGAGCGAGGCGCGCCGATATTCGAGCCGCCGCAGTATTTTCGACAGGAGTCGGACGATCTCCACTTCGGTGCGCTCGTCACTCCGTGGGTGATCGACTGGGATGGCGACGGAGACGAAGACTTGATCTGCGGCAACTCGGCGGGACGTCTCGCGTTCATCGAAAATCTCTCAGGCAGGGGTGTGGCTTCTCCAAAGTGGGCAGAACCGAGATTGCTCAAGTCGGAGGGGCGAGAGATAAGAATCCTGGCCGGCGAAAACGGTTCGATTCAGGGGCCGGCCGAGGCCAAGTGGGGGTACACCGTCCCCTGCGCGGCAGACTGGGACGGGGATGGATTCCCGGATATTGTCGTAAACTCGATTTTCGGTGATGTCGTGTGGTATCGCAATACAGGACAAAACGGTGCGCTGGATATGGAGCGCGTCCGCCCCGTGGAAGTTGAATGGGGCGATGACGGACAGCCGGAGCTTGCTTGGGGCTGGCGCAAGCCGGATGGCAAGGCATTGCTGACGCAGTGGCGCACGACGCCTGTTGTCATAGACTGGAATCGTGACGGCCTGCCCGACCTGATTATGCTGGATCATGAAGGCTATCTTTCTTTTTTCGAGCGTTTCAGAGATGATGCCGGGGCACTTCGCCTAAAGGCACCTAGAAGAATCTTCGCCGAAGCCTCCGGTGCGCCTTTGCGACTCAACGCCAGGGTCGTGGGCGGTCGCAGGAAAATATGCTTCTGCGACTGGGACGGCGACGGACGGCTGGATCTGATTGCAAACGGAGTGAATGCGGAGTTCAGACGAAATCTTGGCGAGACAGGGGGTGTCACCCGTTTTGCACCAGCGGTTGCGCTCGGTGCGCGTCGTCTGGCCGGACACACGACAGCGCCTGCGCCCTGCGACTTCGACGGCGACGGGATGCCCGATCTTGTTCTGGGGGCCGAGGATGGATTCATCTATTTTCTGCAAAACGAAACCGCGCCGAGATCGTTCGCGCCTGTGGAGATGCGACGCCTCGAAAGCGGGAACGCCGGAACGCGAGACCTGAAGGGCGGTCTCTGGGCGCATCCTCTGCCCGGTGACTGGAACGGAGACGGGATTCCAGATATTGCCGTCGGCTACCCGGACACGATTTGGCGCGGCATTTTTTTGTTCGAAGGCACGAGGAGCGGAGTATTCCGACAGCCTCGACGGGTCGCCTCTGGAACGATGGCGCTCAATGCAACGCTGTCTGTCGTCGACAGCATTCCCGTGCTCGGAAACAGCCAGGGTTTTTATTGGGACTTCATCAGAAACGGCTTTGAGCGGAAAGCATGCTTCACGCCGAATCCATCGCATCGTCCGAAAGTTCGTGAGAACGAATACGGCGGTGCCAGAAGCATGACCGTGCAGCTGGCCGACTTGGACGGGGACGGATGTTCGGACATCGTGGAGTGGTCTCGGGGTGGCGTCTGGTGGCGTCGCAACATGAGCGGATGTAATGCCGTCGACGCTGTTTTTGGCGCGGAAGAATCCCTTCTTGGCACAGATGGAAAGCCCTTGTCTGGTTGTGCTTTTCCGGTCTTCGCCGATTTTGACGGTGACGGCGACCTTGACATTCTTTCCGTTTCCGGCGTTGATCGTCTTTCCTACTATGAAAATGTCGGATCTCGAACCAAACCTGTCTTTGCGTCTGCTCGCGCAATCTGCGATGGCTCGGGTGCACCGGTCGAATTTTTCCTCTGCCTGCCCCGTGCCGTGGCGTTAGATTGGGACGGCGACGGTCTGATTGATATAATATGCGGAGAGGAGGACGGTCGCGTGTCATTCCTGCGCAACGCAGGGCGGGCTGGTGGCGGAGGTGTTCCGGTCTTCGATCAACCGGTCTATTTTCGGCAGGAGGCCGACGGCCTCAATTGCGGTGTCCTCGCCACGCCTTCTGCGTGCGACTGGGACGGCGACGGCGACATCGACATTATATGCGGGAATTCGGCAGGGGAGCTGCGATTCATCGAGAATCTTTCGGGCCCGGGTGTAGCAAAGCCAGTATGGGCGGAGCCTGTCGCGCTTTCATGCAGGGGTTCGGGAGGAATACCGTCTAATCATGCGGCAAATGATCCGATTCGGATTGTGGCTGGCAAGACTGGTTCCCTGCAGGGACCTGGCGAGGCGAAGTGGGGCTATACCGTGCCGTGTGTCTGCGATTGGGATGGCGATGGACTCCCAGATGTGCTGGTCAACACTGTATGGGGCTATGTATATTGGCACCGCAACGAGGGAACGAGGCAGAGCCCGGCGCTTGGTCCTGCAATGCCGATTGAAGTAGAGTGGAATGGCGCACAGCCGAACCTTCCGTTTGAGTGGCACAACAAGCCAAACGGCAAAGAGCTGATGACGCAGTGGCGGACGACTCCGTGTGCCGTTGATCTTAATGCCGATGGTTTGGTGGATTTGGTGATGATGGATTCCGAAGGATATCTTGCATTCTTCGAGCGCGGCAAGCGAGCCGATGGCACGTGGTTTCTCAAACATCCAGTGCGCGCGCTTCTGGACGAAAGGGACGGCCAACCGCTTATGTTCGCGGTGAGAACGAATGGTCGTCCTTATGGACCAGGCGGCACTCCGCGCGGTCGTAGCGGTCGGCGCAAGTTGTGCTTCGTCGATTGGGATGGGGACGGGCGACTTGACTTGATTGCAAACGAAAAAGTCAGCGAAGGCGGATTCGCGGTGGAACTGTGGCGTCAGACGGAGTCGCGTGACGACAAGTGGGTGTTCAGAAACGAGGGGCCTCTCTCCGCGACACGGCTGGAAGGTCATTCCTGTGCGCCTACGCCCGTAGACTTCGATGGCGACGGAACGCCGGAGCTTGTTGTCGGTGCCGAGGATGGTTTTCTGTACTTTCTGCCGAACATGTGTCAGTCGGAGGAAGTGCCGGGCGCAGGCAGGTTAACAAGACAAACAAGGAGAGGTGATGATTAACACTATCGGCAGGCTTTGGTTTCTTTCGCTCGTCGCCGCGATGGGCGGGTTTCTGTTCGGCTACGACACGGCGGTGATCAACGGAGCCGAACAGCAGATCCAGTCGGGGTGGGGATTGTCGGGTCTCGTCCACGGCTGGGTGATGAGCGCCGCGCTATGGGGCACGGTGGCGGGTGCGCTGTGCGGCGGCAAGGTGACGGACCGGTTCGGGCGGAAACGGACGCTGTTCGGGGTGGGCGTGCTGTACTTCGTCTCGGCGGTCTGGAGCGCGTTTGCCGCCGGGCCGTATTCTCTGATGGTGGCGCGGTTTGTCGGCGGCCTGGGGGTCGGCGCATCGTCTATCGCCGCGCCGGTCTACATTGCGGAAATCTCCCCTGCGGAGAAACGCGGGCGGATGACGGCGCTTTTCCAGTTCAACGTGATCTTCGGCATGTGCATCTCCCAGTTCGTCAACTGGTCGTTGGGCGGCATGGGCGAGAACGCATGGCGGTGGATGCTGGGCGCGGAGGCCGTGCCGGCGCTGCTGTTCACGGCGTTGTGCCCGTTTCTCGTGGAAAGCCCGAGGTGGCTGGCGGATGTGGCGGGG
>OCTW011582426.1_pt1 | contig 14158 bp, 8 predicted proteins | sample 1539671 | NCBI WGS metagenome assembly OCTW01 (sample SAMN02144230, study PRJEB22623) | gut metagenome | biome: sheep rumen | host: Ovis aries | place: New Zealand | reverse complement strand
CCCCGAAACCGAAGTAATGGTGGCTTCGACGGGCGTTATCGGCGTCCACCTCAACATGGAGACGTTCGAGACGGGGGTCCCCCTCGCCTATAAGGCCCTCTCGCGCGAGGGCGGCGCCGACGCGGCGCGCGCCATCATGACAACCGACACGCATCCGAAAGAGGCGGCGGTCTCGTTCTCCGGCGAGGAGATCGGCTACCCGGGCTGCACGTTCACCGTTGGCGGAATGGCCAAGGGCTCGGGCATGATCATGCCGAACATGGCTACCATGATCGCCTGCATCACGACCGACGCGCCCGTTACCTCCGACATCTTGCACGAAACGCTGTCACGTGTGGTCTCGAGAACGTTCAACAAGGTGACGGTCGACTCCGACACGTCGACGAACGACTGCTGCTACCTTTTCGCAAGCGGCGCCGCTTCGAACGGGGCCGAGCCGTTCGCCCGGGGCTCCCGCGCGCTCGATGTGTTCGAACGCGCGCTCTACGCGGTTTGCCGGACCATTGCCCGCGATATGGCTGCGGACGGCGAAGGGGCGACGCGCCTGATAACGGTCCGCGTTTCCGGAGCGCAAGACGATCGCGACGCGGATCTCGCCGCACGCACCGTTGCGAACTCGCCGCTCGTCAAGACGGCTGTTTTCGGGCACGATGCGAACTGGGGCAGAATCGCTGCAGCGCTCGGCCGCTCGGGTGCCCGTTTCAGCCAAGCCGACGTTTCCATCGACATGATGGGCATGCCGGTCTTGCGCAAGGGCCTCCCCGTGCCTTTCGACGAAGAGGAGGCCTTGCGACGATTCGAGCGTCCAGAGATCGATATCGAGGTCGACCTGGGCGCAGGAGCATCGTCAACCACACTTTGGACGTGCGATTTCTCGCACGAGTACATAACGATTAACGGAGATTACCGAACATGAAGTTTTCGAAGGACACGCGCCCTAACGGCGTAACCGATAAAGAGACCGCCCAGATGCTTGCCGAGGCATTGCCTTGGATCAAGAACATTACGGGAAAGACGGTCGTGATCAAGTACGGCGGAGCCGCCATGGTCGACGCCGAGCTCCGCGCCGACGTCATGAGCGACATCATGTTGCTGAAGCTGGTGGGAGTGAACCCCATCATCGTCCACGGCGGTGGCAAGGACATCACGAAGGCCATGGACCAAGCGGGCCTGCCGGTCGAATTCAAGGACGGCCAGCGCGTCACGACCGAAGAAGGAATGGACATCGTGCGCACGATCCTGGCGGGCAAGGTCAACCAGGAGCTCGTACGCGCCCTCAACGAGCACGGCAACGTGGCGGTGGGGGTCAACGGAATCGACGGCGGCACGATCATCGCCGAGCCGGCTTCGCCCGAGCTCGGACGCGTCGGGCGCATCAAGCGCATAAACGATTCGCTGCTCCAAGACCTCATCGACGCCGACTACATTCCGGTCATCGCCACGGTCGCCATCGGCAACGACGGCGGGTATTGCAACGTCAACGCGGACGTCGTGGCCGGCGAGATCGCCGCGGCCACGGGCGCGACGAAGATCATGTTCCTGACGGACGTTGACGGCCTCTACCTCGACTTCGATGACAAGGACACGCTTATCTCCCAGCTCTCGGCCGACGAGGCTCGCGATCTCATCGCCGGCGGCACGCTGTCGTCCGGCATGATTCCGAAGCTTCGGTCTGCCATACGCGCCATCGAAGGGGGAGTCGGTAGCGCCTACATCGTCAACGGGACCATTCCCCATGCCATCCTCCTCGAGATGCTCACGGTCAGCGGCGTGGGAACGGCCGTGTACGCGGAGTCCGAGGACGCTTCGAACCCGAATGCCACGCTGGGCAATTTCGCCAGAAAACTACTCGAGAACAAATAGGGGTAGGTGAATAGCATGACTCTCGAACAACAACGTCAGCTCGAAGACGCCTATATCATGCATACGTTCGGGCGCAAGCCGGTCGAGCTCGTGTCCGGTTGCGGCATGCGCGTGACCGACGACGCGGGCCGCGAGTATCTCGATTTCATCGGCGGCATCGGCGTCATAAGCCTCGGGCATTGCCATCCCGCGCTCGTGGAGGCGCTGTCGAACCAGGCATCCCGCCTCATGCACGTGAGCAACTATTACTACATCGAAGGGCGGGGAGAGCTCGCGAAGAAGCTTTCCGACCTGCTTAACGAGGCGGCGCCCGAGGCGCAGCGCAAACAGTGGCAGACGTTCTTCGCGAACTCTGGTGCAGAGGCGAACGAATGCGCAATCAAGCTCGCGCGCCTTTATGCGCGTCGAAAGGCCGAGTCGCGCGGGGAGGCCCGCTTCCCCCGGCTCATCGTCACGCTCGAGCGGAGCTTCCACGGCCGCACGCTGGCCACGCTCGCGGCGACGGCGCAACCGGTCAAGCAAGAGGCCTTCCAGCCCCTTCCCGACGGGTTCGTCGCAGTTGCCCCCAATGACGTGGACGCGCTCAAGCGGCTTTTCGCCGACAGGGGCGATGAGATCTGCGCCATGCTCGTGGAAACCGTCCAGGGCGAGTGCGGAGTGTATCCCTGCAGCGAGGAGTTCCTGCAGACCGCACGCGACTTGTGCACGGAGCACGAGGCCCTGCTCATGCTCGACGAGGTGCAATGCGGCATGTATCGTTGCGGGACTTATCCGTATGCCTTCCAGCATTTCGGAATCATGCCCGACGTCGTGACCATGGCGAAGGGCATAGGCGGCGGCATGCCCATGGGAGCCTGCTCGGCTGCGGCCGAGGTCGCCGCCGTGTTCGAGCCCGGCATTCACGGGTCGACGTTCGGCGGCAGCAACCTCGCCATAACCGCCGCGAACACCGTCATCGACACCGTTGCCGCCGAAGGCATCGCCGAAAACGTGGAGTCGGTCGGAGCCTATCTGCGCGAGAGGCTCGCCGAACTGCCGAGCGTCGTGGAAACGCGCGGCCTTGGCCTGATGGTCGCCGTCGACCTGCTCGACGAATGCGACGCGCATGCGATAACGATAGCGGCGCTCGATGCCGGTTTGCTGCTCAACTCGACGGGGCCGCATACCCTGCGCTTCCTGCCCCCGCTCGTCTGTACCCGTGAAGATGTGGACGAGCTGGTCGAAAGGCTTGCTACGCTGCTGTAGAATAACGTCGGTTTCTTTGCCGTGATAAAGCGCGGTTAGATGTAACAGGAGGAAAAACATGACTGAAAAAGAGAAGGTCGTACTCGCGTATTCCGGCGGCCTCGATACTTCGATCTGCATCAAGTGGCTCATGGACGAGCACAATCTCGATGTCATCGCGGTTATCGGCGAAGTCGGCCAGGAACACGAAGGCCTCGAGGCCATTCGTCAAAAGGCCCTGCGCACCGGCGCAATCGAGGCGTACGTCGTCGACATGCGCGAAGAGTTCGTAAACGAGTACCTCACGGACGCCATCCGTGCAAACGCGCTCTACGAGAACAAGTACCCGCTGCTCTCGGCCCTCTCTCGCCCGGTCATCTCGAAGCACCTCGTGCGCATCGCCCACGAGCACGGCGCCAAGTACATTGCACATGGCTGCACGGGCAAGGGCAACGACCAGGTCCGTTTCGAGACGAGCGTCTGGCTGCTCGACCCGTCCATCAAGATCATCGCCCCCGTTCGCGAGTGGCCGTTCAAGACGCGCCCCGAGGAGATCGAGTGGGCTGCCGAGCATGGCGTCGAGGTGCCGGTCACGAACGCCAAGCCGTATTCCATCGACGACAACCTGTGGGGACGCGCAATCGAGTGCGGCGTTCTCGAAGACCCCTGGAACGAGCCGCCCGAGGACATCTACACGATGACCGGCTCTCCCGAAGCCGCCCCGGACAAGCCCGAGTACGTCGAGATTGGCTTCGATGGCGGCATCCCCGTCTCGCTCGACGGCAAAGACATGAGCTACATAGACATCATCTACAAGCTCAACGAGATTGCCGGACGCAACGGCTACGGGCGCCTCGACATGATCGAGAACCGTCTCGTGGGCGTCAAGAGCCGCGAGTGCTACGAGCAGCCGGCCGCGCTCGCCCTCATCACGGCGCATAAGGCGCTCGAAGACATGTGCCTCGAGCGCGAGGTGCTGCACTACAAGCTCGGCATCGAGCAGAAGTGGGCGGAAGTCGTCTACTACGGCCAGTGGTTCGCGCCGCTGAAGATGGCGCTCGACGGGTTCATCAACGCGACCCAAGAGCACGTGACCGGCACGGTTCGCGTGAAGTTCTACAAGGGCAACTGCACCGTGGTCGGCCGTCGCAGCGACTACTCCGTCTACGACTACGCCCTTGCGACGTACGACAAGGAGGACAGCTTCGATCACGAGGCGTCCGCCGGCTTCATCGAGCTGTTCGCACTGCCTGCGAAGACGTGGGCGCAGAACCGTCAGCTCAATGCCGACAAATAATAGGCAGGGATAACACCAGACAAGACGCGACCCGGGCTCAACCTGGGTCGCGCTGTTCGAGAAGAGGGAAATTATGGCGCTGTGGTCAGGTCGTTTCACCGAAAACGTGAGCGAGTTCACGCAACGGTTCGGCGCATCGCTGCCCGTTGACAAGCAACTCTATGCGCAGGACATCGCCGGTTCGAAAGCCCATGCGCGCATGCTCGGAGAGCAAGGCGTCATCAGCAAGGAGGACGTGGCTGCGATTCGCGACGGCCTCGACCGCATTCAAGAGCGCATCGAGGCGGGCGAATTCGAGTTCGATATCAACGACGAGGACATCCACATGTCCATCGAGAAGGCGCTCATCGCCGACATCGGCGATGCGGGAGCCCGTTTGCATACGGGCCGCTCGCGCAACGACCAGGTCGTGACCGATACCCATCTGTACGCCAAGCAGCGTTGCACCGACCTCATGCAGGCGAACCTGGCGTTGCGGCAAGCGCTCGTCGATTTGGCGAAGGAGCACTTCGACGTGATATTGCCGGGCTATACGCATATGCAGCATGCGCAGCCGGTTTTTCTGTCCCATCATCTTCTTGCATACGTGTGGATGCTCTCGCGCGACTTCAAGCGCCTTGCGGCAGCGCGGGAGGCGGCCGACGTCAACCCGCTCGGCTCCGCGGCGCTCGCGGGGACGACCTATCCCCTCGACCGTCGCATGACGGCGGAAGAGCTCGGATTCTCCGGCGTGACCGCCAATTCGCTCGATGCCGTTTCCGATCGCGACTTCTTGCTGGACCTTTCGTACGCATGCAGCGTTTCGTGCGTCCATCTCTCGCGCCTGGCCGAGGAAATCGTCCTGTGGTCGACGGCCGAGTTCGGTTTCATCACGCTTTCCGACGCGTTTTCGACGGGTTCGTCGATCATGCCCCAGAAGAAGAATCCCGATTTCGCAGAGCTGATTCGCGGCAAGACCGGGCGCGTGGTGGGCGACCTCGTCGCACTGCTCGTGACGCTCAAGGCGTTGCCGCTTGCCTACAACAAGGATTTGCAGGAAGACAAGGAGGGCGCAATCGACGCCGCCCGCACGCTCGAGGACTGCTATACCTGCATGACGGGCATGGTTTCCTCCATGACGGTGAACGCGCAGGCTATGGAGCAGCAGGTCGGCAAGGGGTATCTTGCCGCGACCGATATTGCCGACTACCTCGTGAAGAAGGGCCTTCCGTTCAGGCGCGCCCACGAAGTCGTCGGGCATCTGGTGCTTCTGTGCGAGCAACGGGGCGGATGCAGGTTCGAGGACTTGTCGCTCTACGATTTCAAGAACGAATGCGATTTGTTCGAGCCCGATATCGTCGACCAGCTCGACATGCGATTCATCGCAGACGCGCGCCTGACCGAGGGCGGCACGGGCCGAAGCGCCATACGCGAGCAACTCAAGCTGGTTGAAGAGACGCTTGTCGAGGACGGCCGGCGGATATAAGCCGGGCGCGTAGGGGGAAGTCGCCCGGATGGGGCGCTATTGGCAGCTATACGAGACGTGCTGAATCGAGAGGAGTTGCGTGGGTTCTCGTTCCCTGAAAAGAAGGCCGGGCGTGAAGAAGCGCCGCCCGATCGCCGGCGTGCTCAGCGCGCTGGCCGTCGTCCTCGCCGTGGGGGGCGCCATGACTTTCGGCGTCCTTTTTGCGGTTGGGTCGTGGTTCGAGGATTTGCCTGACTACCGGTCGCCTGACGCGTTCAGCAGCTCGAAGCCGACGTACGTATACGCCAGCGATCGCGAGACTGTTCTCGCGCGCTTCCAGCTGGAGTACCGTGAGCCAGTTGAAATGGACCAGATCAGTCCCTATCTGGTAGACGCCGTGCTGGCAGTCGAGGACGCGCGCTTCTACGAGCATCCGGGCATCGACGCCTACGGCGTCGTTCGCGCGCTCGTGAACAACCTGCGGGGCGGCAACCTCGAAGGGGCGTCGACGATTACCCAGCAGCTCGTGCGCAACACGGTCCTGGCTGGCGAAATGGACGAGATTTCGATCCGCCGCAAGGCTCGCGAGGCGTATCTCGCACTTGAGCTCGAGAAGATGTACTCGAAAGACGATATCCTCCTCGCGTACCTGAACACCGTGAACTTCGGTGCGGGCGCGTATGGAATCGAGGCGGCGGCGCAACGCTACTTCTCGAAGCCGGCGTCCGAGCTGACGCTTGCAGAATCTGCGCTGCTTGCCGGCATTCCGCAATCGCCGACCTACAACGACCCGCTGCAGTATCCCGTGAGTGCCGAGAACCGTCGGTCCATCGTCCTTCAGCGCATGCTCTCGGAGCATGTGATCACCGAGGAGGAGTACCGGGCCGCCGATGCGTCGCCCATCGAGCTGAACCCGAAGGAGATGGCGGACGACGGAATACTCGCCTATCCGTATTTCACCAGCTACGTTCGCTACCTGCTCTACAACGACTACGGGCTTACCGACACCGACATCCTCAAAGGCGGATTGTCCGTGTACACGACGCTCGACGTTGACAGGCAGGAAGCGGCGGAAGAGGCGGCCGAAAGAAAGCGGAATTCGCTTCGCGGCTCGATGGAAGTCGCCATTGCGATGGTCGAGCCTTCGACCGGCAACATCCAAGCGCTCGTCGGCGGCTCGGACTACGAGGAAAGCGAGGTCAACCTCGCAACCGGACAGGGCGGCGGGGGACGGCCGTGCGGCTCGACGTTCAAGGTGTTCACGCTCGTCGAGGCCATCAAGCGCGGAATCGACCCGAACAGCACTTACCTCGACTGCACGTCGCCCGCGACCGTGGACGGGTACACGTTGACGAACATCAACAACGTGAACTACGGCACTCAAACGATCGCGGGTGCTCTGGCGGTTTCGTCGAACACGGGGTTCGTGCGCCTGATCTCTTCTCTCGGCGTCGACGCAGTCGCCAACACCGCCCATGATTTGGGGGTCACGGCCGATTTGCACGAGCAGTCGGCTGGCGCGACCCTCACGCTCGGCGTCGAGAACGTCACCCCCCTCGAGATGGCGAATGCGTTCGCCACGATTGCGAACGGGGGAGTGCGCCACGACGCTTGCGCCATAGCGACCATCGAAGACAGCAACGGCAACGTGATCGTCGACGCCACCGATCCGGACGGTCGCGCCGAGCGCGTGCTCACGCCCGAGCAGGCCCATGCGGCTCAGGAAGCCATGAAGACCGTCGTCAGAAGCGGGACCGGAACCGAGGCGTCGCTGTGGAACGGGCAGCCTGTGGCGGGCAAGACGGGTACGTCGGAGAACTACAAGGACATCACGTTCACGGGCATCACGCCGCAGTTCTCGGTTTCGATATGGGTCGGGGACCCCTCGAACGAGCAATCCGTTCCCGTGGGGAGCTGCGCGGACGTCTTCAGCCAGGTCGTCGGCACCATCATGGGCAATGAGGGCATGGCGGTCGAGCAGTTCGCCGAGGTCGATAATCCTCCCTACACGCCGTACAACGACCAGAAGTACCATATAACATCAGGTGGTTACAGCTACTATTACGGTTCTCAGCAGGATTACGGATACCAGCAGCAAACGCAGGGCCAGAACAACAACTCTGACGAAGAAGCCGATTCCGGTGACGATGACGGCTCCTACGACGATGACGGCTCCGGCGCCGAAGGGCGCAACGGAGACGGGCCTTCCGACGAAGAGCAAGGCGAAGGGTCGGAATCGGATGGCGGTCCCGACGGCGAATCGGGCGATGGCTCCGAGGACGACGAGTAGTCGCGTGTCCTTTTTGCAACAACGCGCGACAATCGGCGAATCGATGATATGGTTATCCAAACATTTAAAGCGCACGCATCATTGGAAGCGAAGGAAACAATGACCAAGACCGCCTTTCGGAAACTAAGCGCAGTTTTCTGCGCTCTCGTCCTGTCCATCGGATTGCTCGCAGGATGTGCGGGCGGCCCTGTCAACGGGGCAAGCGAGGAGCAACAGGCCAATCGGACGTACATGTCCCAGGTGAATCAGGCGATGGTCGAGCTCGGCGACAACCTCGACCAGTTCGTGGACGCCGTGTCGCGCGACGACGTCGTCAACATGCGCACGCAGGCGGACAACGCCTACAAGACGCTCGACAAGCTATCGGAGCTAGAAGCCCCCGAGGCTCTCGCCGACGTGAAACAGGGCTACGTCGACGGGACGTCCAAGCTGCGCGAAGCGCTCGACGGGTACGTTAAGCTCTACACGGAAGCCCGTTCGGACGATTTCGATTGGTCGAAGTACGACGAACGCGTTGCAGACGTTCAGAAGCTCTATGACGAGGGCGTTTCGCTGCTTCAGAAGGCAGATGAGGCTGCGGCGCAGAAGGGCTAGCCGAAGCTTCCCTTACATATCGCCGCCGTTATCGTAAGAGCCGTCGCCGCCGTCGTAACCGCCATCGTAACTTCCATCGTCGTAGCCGTTTGAGCCAGAGCCGTCGTCTTGCGTGATCGTGACGTATACGACGCCGTTTTCCTCGTCGACGGTCTGATCGACGACGGTTCCGTCGGCGTAATCGCCCGACTCCTGGTACGACCGGACAATCTCGTAGTTGCCGTACTCGCTTTCGAGATCGTCTTCGGTCATGGTGCCGTTTCTGTTCTGGTTGTTGTTCTGGTTGTTGTTCTGGTTGTCGTAGCTGTAGTTGTAATTGTAGTTATACGAATTGTCGTACATCTGCTCGTTCGTGTTCGTGTACGTGGGGCTGTCCGTGTACTCGAAGTTCTTTACGGGCACGTCGGCGAGCGCGGCGGACATGAAGTTGTGCCAGAGCGAGTTGGCGGTCAGCGACGGCGATGTCGACGAGTAGTCGCGATTGCCGATCCAGACGGCGCATGTCAAATCAGGGCTGTAGCCCACGAGCCAGTGATCGCGGAACTCTTGGCCCGTGCCGGTCTTTCCCGCAACGGGCTGGCCGTTTGACGGGCCCGAACCGTAGGCGGTTCCCTCTCCGCTTTCGAAGACGCCACGCAGGACCGTGGTCACCGCGCCTGCGACCTTCTCGTCGAGGACGCGCTCGCCCGTATCGGCGTTCTCGTACAGGACCTCGCCGTTCTTGTTCTCGATTCGCGTGATGACAACCGCATCGCGATGGATGCCTCCCGTAGCAAGCGTGCTGTAAGCATCGGCCATCTCGAGCGGCGTGACGTTTTCGGTGCCGAGCGTGATGATGGGGTAGGGAGCGAGTTCCGACGTCACGCCGAGGCGGTGGGCCATCTCGCTGATCGAATCGGCTCCGATGCGGTCGGCCAGGCGGTAGTAGCCCGTGTTCGACGACACCCTAGTCGCGCTCTCGAGCGAACGCGTGCCGTAGTTGATGCTGTCGAAGTTGTGAATCTGCAGGCCGTTCGAAAGCGTGAGAGGGTCGCCGCAGTTCAGCGACGTTTTCGGGCTTATGCCCTGCTCGATTGCGGCCGCAAGCGTGAACACCTTGAACGAGGAGCCTGCGGGACGTCCGCCTTGGGTGGCGATGTTCCATTGGTCCGTATAGAAGTCCTTGCCGCCGACGATGGCCTTGACGTAGCCGTTCGTGGGGTCCATGGCGACGAGCGCGCAGTCCAGCCCGTCTTCCATCGCGTCGTATTGCGCAGCGCATGCGTCGTTGGCCTTGTCCTGCAGGCTCACGTCAAGCGTCGTGTAGATCTTCAGCCCACCCTCGAACAGGTCGGCATACGAGCAGCCGTAGATGTTGTCGGGCTGCATGAGCTGGTCGCGCACGTAGCTCGTGAAGTACGGGTACGCGTGGATGCCCTGTGCGGGCTCGTCGGGGGCGGGATCGAGCACGAGCTCTTCGGCCACTGCCTTGTCGTATTCGTCTTTCGTGATGTTGCCGGCCGCGAGCATGCGTTCGAGCACGAGGTTGCGGCGCTCGACGCAGGCCTCCGGGTTCTCTTTCGGGTTGAACCGGGTCGGCGACTGCGGGATGCCGACAAGGGCGGCTGCCTCTGCCAGGGTCAGGTCCTTCGACGTCTTCTGGAAATAGTTGTTTGCAGCGGCCTCGATCCCATAGCACCCGTCACCGTAGTTGATGGTGTTCAGGTACATGTTGAGGATCTCTTCCTTCGAGTACTGCTTCTCGAGCTCCAATGCAAGTTCCGCTTCGCGGGCCTTTCGCTCGAGTGTGATGTTCGTCGCCTCTTCAGACAGCGTCGTGTTGCGCACGAGCTGCTGGGTGATAGTTGACGCGCCCTCGAGCTGGCCGCCTTTCAAGTTGTTTATGACGGCGCGGATGATGCCCTGGGGGTCGACGCCGTTGTGCTCGTAGTAACGCACGTCCTCGACGGCGACCGTGCCGTCGGTGACGTACTTGCTCACGTCTTTGAGTTCGACGGGCTCGCGCTTTTCCAGCTGGAAGTTCGCGAGCAGGGTCGTGCCGTCGCTCGCGTACATTGTCGATTCCTCGGCGAAGTTGAACGCATCGCTGTTGATTGCGGGCAAATCGGCAATCCAGCTGTTGTATATGGCTACGATGCTTGTAACTCCGCGATAGGCTACGAAGCCGAGTGCGAGGACGATGATGAGGGCGATCCATGGAATCGCGTGGCTCTTCGATTGCCGGAACTTGCGTCGTGCTTTCATGATGGGCGCCCCCGTGTGTTTCGGTTACGGTGCAAACGTATCTATTATACTTCATGAGGTATTTCACTTGTGGAGGCCGTGGGGAGCACGGTTATCGAGAGGGGAACGCGATTGTGAACGATTCGTTGGGAAAGCCGGAGCTGCTGGCCCCAGCTGGCAACGTTTCCTGTCTTCATGCGGCAGTTTCGGCAGGAGCCGATGCCGTTTACCTCGGCTTGGACGAGTTCAACGCTCGCAGGAACGCTGATAATTTCACATTAGCTACATTGCCGGAGGCATGCGAATACGCGCATCTGCGCGGCGTGTCTATCTATGTGACGATGAACATAGAGGTGCTTCCAAGCGAGCTGCCGCGAGCGGTCGAGTTCGCGCAGGGCGCCTATCTTGCCGGCGCCGACGCGGTGATCGTGCAAGACTTGGGCCTGGCCTCCGAGATCGCCCGAGCGGTTCCCGAGCTGCCGCTGCACATTTCCACCCAGATGAACACGCATTCCGCTGCCGGAATCGAGGTCGCTGCAAGGCTCGGCGCCCATCGCGTGACGCTCGCGCGCGAGCTCGCGCTCGACGAGATTGCCGAGCTGGCCGCGTTGGCGCGGGATTTCGGCATGGAAATCGAGGCGTTCGCCCATGGCGCGCTCTGCGTCTGCTATTCGGGTCAGTGCCTCATGTCGTCCATGATCGGCGGTCGCTCCGCGAACAGGGGCCTCTGCGCTCAGGCGTGCCGCCTGCCTTACGAGCTGCACCGGGCGGACGGCAGCGGGCCGCTGCCCGCTGACGGCGAGCATTTGCTCTCGCCGAAGGACCTTTGCACTATCGACCTGCTCGACCAGCTGGCGCAGGCGGGCGTGTCGTCCCTGAAGATCGAAGGGCGCATGAAGTCCGCAGACTACGTGCACGAGGTCGTGAGCGTCTACCGCGAAGTTCTCGATTCGGGCAAGCCTGCGAGCGACAGGCAGCACGCCCGCCTGGCAGAGGCCTTCTCGCGTGGGTTCACGACGGCGTATCTCGAAGGACGGCGCGGCAACGACATCATGAGCTACGGGCGCCCGAACAATCGCGGCGTGTTCGTTGGAAGGGTTGCGCGCGTCGATGGCGACGCTGCGGAAATCGTTCCCGAAGTCGAACTCAACGACGGCGACGTTCTCGAGTTCTGGACGAACAGGGGGCATTTTGCGGCGACGCTGAAAAGCGCGCGAACGGCCAAGGACGGCTCTGTGAAAGTAGAGGTCGAGCAACGCGTCGGCAAAGGCGACCGCGTGTTTCGCGTGCGGAATGCGGCAACGGCCTTCGTGGATGATCCGCAAGCGCCGCTCGTCCCCGTCGACGGGCTTGTCTCCCTGCGCATGGGAAAGCCCGCGCACGTCGTGTTCCGCGCAACTTCGAAGGACGGGGCGCGGCATCAGGGCGAGGCATGGGGCGAACCCGTCGAGCCTGCGCGCACGCGTCCCGTTTCGGCCGACGACGTTCGCGCGCATATCGACCGGCTGGGCGGAACCCCCTTCACGTTGGAAGACGCAGCGTCCGACGACGGTTGCGCCGAGCGGCTTTCCGTCGATTTGGACGAGGGCGTCGGAATCGGCTTCTCGCAGCTCCATCGCCTGCGCGCGGAGGCGCTCGACATGCTGAAGGCGAGTATGCTCGAGCAGTACGCGGCGCGCTCCCTTCGTGATTGCAGTCCGCAGTTCGCGCCATCGATAGGCAGGAAGGCATCGTGCGATGTCGTGGCCTGGGCGACCAACCCCTCGTGTGCGCGGGCGGCGAAACGTGCAGGCGCGGATGCCGTGTACGTGCCGCTCCTGAACTTCCGCCGGGGTCAATCCGTCATGGCCGGAGCTCGTCAGGACGATCCCGAGCAAGCCGGCTATCCAAAGCGTTGCGTCATGGCGCTCCCGACAGTCGACCACGACCCGATTCCCGCGACGCGCGAGTACGACCTGCCGTTCGACATGTGGGACTACGTGCGCGAGGGGAGGCGCGTGTTCGCCGACAGCCCGGCCTCGGTGGTTCGCGCGGTCGAGTGCGGCGCCGAAGTCGAGGTGGGCCCGCATGTACCCGTGACGAACAGGGCGACCTTGTCCGTGCTGGCGGAATGGGGCGTGAAACGGGTGTGGCTATCTCCCGAGCTCACGCTCGGGCAAATCGACGATCTCGCGCGCAATTCCCCCGTCGAGCTCGGTCTGGCGGTCATCGGCGCCCAAGAGCTCATGATCACCGAGCATTGCCTGCTCATGAGCCAAGGTCCTTGCAACGAGCAGTGCGCGACATGCCCGCGCAGGGCCGTCGAGCACCACCTGCTCGACCGGAAGGGGTTCGAGTTCCCGGTGGTGACCGACATGCTCGGCCGAAGCCACCTTTACAACGGCATACAGCTCGACGTAGCGCAAAACATGGCCGACCTCATCGACATCGGGATCTCCGCCGTCATGGTGGACACGACGCTCATGGACAAGAAGTCGGCGTCGGACTCGGTCGGACGCGCCCTGCGCGCCCGCGATCTTGCGATGTCCGAGCATCGTAGCGTGGGCAAGCGCCCGAACACCACGACAGGCCATCTGTTCCGTGGGGTATCGTGATAGAATCTCCCCTTACATATATATAGTTAGAAAGGCATCGACATGCTTCCTGCAGAAGAGCAACTACACATCATCGCTTCAGGCGCCGACCGCATCGTTCCGGAGAGCGGCCTGCTCGAGAAACTCAAGCGCGGCACGCCCTTGAACATCAAGCTCGGCGTAGACCCCACTGCCCCCGATATCCATATCGGCCATGCAGTTCCGCTGAGGAAGCTGCGCCAGTTCCAAGACCTCGGCCATCAGGTTACGCTCATCATCGGTGACGGCACGGCGCTGATCGGAGACCCGTCGGGCCGTAACTCGACGCGTCCCCAGCTTACGCCCGAGCAGATCAAGGTGAACGCCCAGACGTACGTGGACCAGGCTTTCAAGGTCCTCGACCCCGAGCGCACGACGCTGCGGTACAACTCCGAGTGGCTCATGCCCCTCACCCTTGAAGACCTCCTCTCGCTTACGAGCAAGTTCACCGTGGCCCGCATCCTCGAGCGCGACGACTTCCACAAGCGTTACACGAACAACCAGCCGATCTCCGTTCACGAGTTCCTGTACCCGATAATGCAGGCGTACGACTCGGTCTGCATTAAGGCCGACGTCGAGCTTGGCGGTTCCGACCAGCTGTTCAACTTGCT
>OCTW013398772.1_pt1 | contig 14162 bp, 13 predicted proteins | sample 1539671 | NCBI WGS metagenome assembly OCTW01 (sample SAMN02144230, study PRJEB22623) | gut metagenome | biome: sheep rumen | host: Ovis aries | place: New Zealand | reverse complement strand
GAGGTTATTGTCGTTGATAGTCATTTGACTTCTAACTCCTTCTAACTCCCTCCGACTCCTTCTAACTCCTTCAACTTGAGAAAGTTGAATCAACTACTTGCCCGTCGTAAGCCATTTCCATGGCAGGAGGCAGGTGGCGGTTCACCTCGTCGTGCAGGCCGATGTCGTGGCTGGCGTGTATGAAGTAGGTGTGGTGCGCGCCTACGCGACGGGCGAAGGCAACGGCCTCGTCGAGGGTCTGGTGCGAGTGGTGTGGCTTCTGCCGCAGAGCGTTAACTACGAGTATGTCGGTGCCGGCGAGGTAGGGCAGCTCCTCGTCGGCGATGGTCTTCATGTCGGTAATGTAGGTCAGGGTAGGTGATGGGTGGTGGGTGATGGGTGATGGGTGTTGGGTGATGGGTGATGGGTGATGGGTGATGCGGAAACCGAGGATGGGCAGGTCGTGGTGCTTTACCTCGATGGGCAGTATGCTGAGGTCGCCGATGTTGAAGGGCTCATGCTTGTGAATCTCGTGCAGCCCGATGGCGGGCACGCCTGGATAGCGGTGCTCGGCAAAGCAGTAGGGCAGCATCTCCAAGAGTCCGCGGCGGGCTATGGGGTCGGCGTAGACGTTGATTTCGCCAAACTGGCAGTAGGGGCGTATGTCGTCCATGCCGCCCATGTGGTCGTAGTGGGCGTGGGTGATGAGTATGCCGTCGATGCGTCGGAAGGGCATCGGCATGATTTGCTGGCGGAAGTCGGGGCCGCAGTCTATCAGCAGGCGCGTGGTGGCGGTCTCTACGAGTGCCGAGCAGCGCAGTCGCTTGTCCTTGGGGTTGGTGCTGCGGCAGACTTCACACTGGCAGCCTATCGTTGGCACGCCGCACGACGTGCCTGTGCCGAGAAATGTCAATCTCATTTACTATTTACGGATTTACTATTTACGATTTATGCCATTAGTGGTGGACATATTCACTTTTCACCAGCGTAGCGCTAAATGATGTTTACTTCGGGCTGGATGTCGATGCCAAACTTCAGACTGACGTCGTGCTGTATGGCCTGGCAGAGTGCAACGATTTCCTGCCCTGTGGCGCCGCCCAGATTGACGAGCACCAGGGCCTGCTTGTTGTGAACGCCGGCGCGCCCTAAGTGTCGCCCTTTCCATCCGCACTGGTCAATCATCCATCCGGCGGGAATTTTTTCGTGGTCGGCGTCGATATAGTAGTGAGGCATGGCGGGATATTGTGCTGCCAGCTGCTCGTACTGCGCGCGGCTGACGACGGGGTTCATGAAGAAGCTGCCGGCATTGCCCGTGACGGCGGGGTCGGGCAGCTTGGCGCGTCGGATGTCGATAATCACCTGTCGCAATTGTTCGGCGGTAGGCTCGCCGATGCCTTGGCGCGCAAGCTCCTGGCGTATGTTGCCGTAGTCTAAGTGGGGCGTGAACTGCTGCTGTAGTGCGTAGGTGACGTGGGTGATGAGATACCGGTTGCGCCACTCATGCTTGAAGCGGCTGTCGCGGTAGCCATACCGGCAGTCAGCATTGCTGAACAGACATTGGCGTCCGGTGGCAATCTCCACGGCCTCGATGCTGCTGATGAGGTCTTTCGCCTCTGCGCCGTAGGCACCGATGTTCTGCACGGCCGATGCTCCCACGTCGCCGGGAATCAGCGACAGGTTCTCCATGCCATAGAAGCCGCTATGGATGCTCGCCGCCACCATGTCGTCCCACGGCTCGCCACTGCCGCAGCGCATCTGGCTGCCGTTGATGGTGTAGCCCCGCAGGGCGGAGCGTACGACGATGCCCTCATAGTTGCGGGTGAGCAGCAGGTTGCTGCCGCCACCTATTATAATATATGGCTGCTCACGGCGCAGGATGCTGGCCACGGCCACGGCTTCCTCTACAGAGCTGTATTCCAGAAACCGGCGGCAGCGGGCCTCGATGCCGAAGGTGTTATGTGCCCGCAGGCTGTAGTTGGTGAGGTCTTTCATAGTTCTGATGATGGGGATATCTTTAGAGCGCGACGGGCGGCGCGTTCAGTTCGACAGCTTTACCAGTTTCCAGTGGTCGTCGTTGCGGCGGAAGGTCATCTCCACCTCCAGGCCGTTGGCAATTCCGCGCATGACGAATATCTTCTTGTCAGACTTTTCTCTGGGCTTGCCGTATACGATGTTGTAGATCATCCTGTCGGGCAGGTCGGGGGCGAAGGCGGGCCATGTGTCGGGGGTGAGGATGCCCTCCATGCGCTCAAAGTCGTCGTCGGGGTCGGGGCCCGAGAAGGCAACCGTCTCGCTAAGGCTCTCGGTCTGAAACACCGAGTCGGTCACAAACTGATGATAGAACTTCAGGAACGAGGCATTGCGGTTGCTGCTGATGGGCTCTGTGGCTATCTCTACGAGCATCCATGCCCCGTTCAGGCGGCGGAATTTATACTGCATCACGGCGCCGGTGGTGAAGTAAACCTTCTCTACCGTGGCTTGGCTCACTGATGTGTCCTTGACCAGCTCCATCTGCTGCTCGTCGTCGAAGAGCACGGTGTAGAAGTCCTGACGCATGAAGAATCGCTCAATCTTCCAGTCCTTCTTCTCTACGTTGGTCACCTGGCCGTTTTTGTACGTAGGCAGGGGGAAGACCACGCGCTCCAGCTGCAGGTTGCGGTTAGCAGCGAAGTTAAACAGGAAATCGTCGAACAGCTCGTCGGCGGCTCGCGGCATGGGCGTCTCGGTGATAATCTGCTCCAAGGTGTCCTCGTCGCTGGTGGCCTGTAGCGCCGTGCTGTCAATGGTGTCAGCAGGCACGTCGTCGTTCGTGTCTAACGTCTGTTTCCCCTTGCACGAGAACATCAGTACCGACAGTACCAATGCTCCCCATAAAAGCCTGTTCATAGCTTGCTTACTTCTTTTGGCGTGCAAAGGTAGCATAAAAAAGCGAAATGAAGAAATAAATCGCAAAAAAATCCTCTGCTTAGGCTGTCATGTATGTTGTTACTCTAAACGCAGAGGCGCAGAGTTATAGAGATTTATGCCGACCAACGAGTGTGCGCAGAGGCATGCTCTCAAGACCTTCGGAATGAGCGAGCAAGCTCGAAACTGAGGTGCAGCCTAACTTCAACAAAAGTTAAAGCTACGGATTTATCTCCGATATTTGTCAGAAATGACTAATTTTGCAGCAAGTTTAATAATACAGACAGATAAATCGGGATTTACATGTCTAGACTTCTAACTCCTTCTAACTCCCTCCGACTCCTTCTAACTCCTTCAACTTGAGAAAGTTGAATAACCTTTATAAATTCCAATTTAACAGACTGAGCGATGTCCAAGGAACGTAATAAGGCAGACTCGTATCGTGAGAAGGCTTACGAGGGTGACACCAAGGCGATGAACAACCTTGGGGTATGCTACGAGCGTGGCACTGGCGTAAAGGTCAATCTGGAGATGGCTTTCGAGTGGTATATGAAGGCTGCGGAACAGGGCGATGTCTATGGCTGCTTCAACGTGGGCGAGTGCTATTATCACGGCAAGGGTGTGGAGCCGAGTGCTGAACAGGCCTTTGAGTGGTACATGAAAGCCGCAGATAAGGGCGATATGCAGTCACAGGTCAACGTAGCCAATGCTTACTATCTTGGCAATGGCACAGAGCAGGATCACCACAAGGCTTTTCTCTGGTATCGTGAGGCCGCTTTCCAAGGGCATATTCTCAGTCAGAAGAATGTAGGAGCTGCCTATTGGAACGGTGATGGTGTGGAGAAGAACTTGGAGGAATGTGTCTTTTGGTACGAACTTGCCGCCAACGGTGGCGATGCCCAGGCACAGTTTGCCACAGGTTGGTTTCTGATGACTGGCACGGGCGTTCCCAAGGATGAGCGCAAGGGCTTGAAGTGGATTCAAAAGGCAACCTTTCAGGGATTCCAGCCCGCCATCGACTATTGCAAGGAACATGGATATAAGTGGTATTAACATAGTGTATGATGAAACTGAAGAAACGAAAAATTCGCAATTCATGGCAATTCGTGTGAAATTCAGGCTAAAAGGACGCTTTGCGCGCAAAGAATCTTCGAAAATTGCTCGTTTGCTACAAGATTTTTAGTAATTTTGCAGCCATTATTTATGAATGGTTATACTCATGCACTAGAAATCGAATGAAGAAACTCTGTCGTTACATATCCGACTATATGGCCGTGCTGGTGCTGGCTGCTGCTGTGCTGGCGTTGGGCTTTCCCGAGACGCTTGGGCAGATTCGCCCCACGGTAATCAACTATCTGCTGGGCGTGGTAATGTTTGGCATGGGCCTGACGCTCAACCTCCACGACTTTCGTATTGTGTTCAGCCGGCCGAAGGATGTCGTCACGGGCTGTCTGGCACAGTTCACGGTGATGCCGCTACTGGCTTGGGCACTCACCCGCCTATTCTCGCTCGACGAGGCGCTGGCTCTGGGCGTGGTGCTCGTAGGCAGCTGTCCCGGAGGCACGGCCTCAAACGTCATCACCTATCTGGCTAAGGGCGACCTAGCATTGTCGGTGGGCATGACGGGTGTCTCCACGCTGCTCGCCCCATTCCTGACCCCGCTGCTTGTATGGGTGCTGGCGGGCAAGAGTGTCGATGTGAATGTGGCAAGCATGTTTCTCAGCATCCTCTGGGTGGTCATCCTGCCCATCGTCGTCGGTCTGTTAGTAAAATGGCTGTGGCCGCGATTCACCGAGCAGGCGACGGACTATCTGCCAGCCTTCTCGTCACTGGCCATTGCTTCCATCGTGGCCATCGTCATCGCCGCCAATGCCGAGAAACTGCTGGCGGGCGGACTGATTATCGTACTTGTGGTTATGCTCCACAACGTCTGCGGCCTCGCCTTAGGCTATCTCATCGGATGGCTGCTACGACTGTCGGAACCTAAGAAGCGCGCCATCTCCATTGAGGTGGGTATGCAGAACTCCGGCTTAGCCAGCAGTCTGGCTACTATCCATTTCGCCGCCTATCCGTTGGCCACCATCCCTGGCGCCATCTTCAGCGTGTGGCACAACCTGTCGGGTGCTGCCGTGGCCTGGCTGTATCGGAGAAAGCATAATTGAGCCACAAGAATAATTACCCCAAAAAAGCAATAAACAACACTATGATGAACATTGGAGACAAAGCTGTGAATGAGCAAGGAAAGAAAATAGCGATTTACACGCTTACTTCCGAATTGCACGACGAGCGTGCTGTCGCGGCTGTGACACAAGAGTTTTTGAACAGTTTACATATAGAATACGACTTGCGAGGTAACGACTATGCCGACTACGGCTCGCACAGCCTCGACCTCATCTACGTACGCACGGGCGGCACAGAGGGTATTTTCCTGCGTTTGCTCCCTCAGATGCAGGCACAGAGCGACAAACCGTTCTACCTGCTGACATCGGGTAAGAGCAACTCGCTCGCTGCCTCGATGGAGATACTCTCTTATCTTCGCCAGCAGGGTTTCAAGGGTGAAATCATTCATGGAAACAGCCAGTATATTCACGACAGAATCAATAATCTGTCCAGAGTGGCAGAAGCTATGAAACTGCTGCAAGGCACACGCCTTGGTATCATCGGACAGCCCTCAGACTGGCTTATCTCCAGCCGTGCAGACAAGGATAAAGTGCGCCAATGCTTAGGCATCGAACTGGTGGATATTCCTATGAAAGAACTGTTGGACACCATTGCTGCCACACCTGTCAAGAATGAGGTGACGGAGCAAACCCCTACCGACGCCATTCGCCAATCCCTACCGGTAGCCCATCAGATTTATGAAGCCTTGAAAGCCCTTGTAGTGCGTCACCGCCTTTCAGGGTTCACTCTCCGCTGCTTCGACCTGCTCACTGCCGTCCACAACACCGGTTGCCTTGCTCTGGCGCGGCTCAATTCCGAAAGACTACAGGCAGGTACGAAAACGGAAATGGGCATCGTTGCAGGCTGTGAAGGTGATGTCCCGGCTTTACTCACGATGACGATTGTCAAAGCCTTGACCGGCATCAGCGGTTTTCAGGCCAATCCGTCAAACATCGACCCGGAGACAGGCACGATGACCCTTGCCCATTGCACCATCCCTCTCAACATGGTGGAGCATTATGAGTTGGATACCCATTTCGAGTCAGGCATCGGTATAGGCATTCGCGGTCACATTACCACAGGACCTGTCACTATCTTCAAGGTCTCCGGCGACCTCCGGCGTAGTTTCGTTGCCGAAGGCGAACTGATACGCAACGAGTCGAAGCCCGACCTATGCCGCACCCAACTGGTCGTCCGTCTCACCTGTCCCGCTGATGCCAACTATTTCCTTACCCATCCCATAGGCAACCATCACATCGTTGTGCCTGGCCGCCACAAGTCGCTATTTGAGGATTACGTATCTGACTATCATACTTGATGCACAAGAACATTTACCAAATAAAAACAGCAATATGAATATTGGAGACAAAGCGCCCGAGATTTTGGGCAAGGACGAACAGGGACGGGATATCCGTCTGAGTGATTATCGTGGACGCAAACTTGTGCTGTACTTCTACCCGAAGGACAACACGAGCGGCTGCACCAGCGAGGCTTGCAGTCTGCGCGACCACTACGGGGCGCTGCAGGCGCAGGGCTACGAGGTGGTAGGCGTGAGCAAGGACTCTGCCGCCTCGCACCAGAAGTTCAAGGAGAAGCACCAACTGCCTTTCCCCCTGATTGCCGACGTGGACAAGACGCTCATGGAGGCGATGGGGGCCTGGGGCGAGAAATCGATGTACGGCAAGAAGGTGATGGGCACCATCCGCACCACCTTCGTCATCAATGAAGAAGGCATCATCGAGCAGATTCTGCAAGGCAAACAAATCAAGACCAAGGAGCACGCAACGCAGATTCTGGGGAAATAGCCTGTAGCCATTACAAGCTAATACAGGATTCGGTATGTGCAAGAAACGCAGGCCAAGAGGCTGTAGACATACTGAAGGGAGTGATTATTGATGACATCATTCTAAATATGGATAGAAATAAGCAAATCATTCGAACCAGTTATGTTGGTATAGCTGCCAACGTGCTGCTGGCCTCGTTTAAGGCCGGTGTAGGACTGGCGGCGGGTTCGGTGGCCATCTTGATGGATGCCGTCAACAACCTGACGGACATGCTGTCGGCCGTCATCACCATCGTAGGCACCAAACTGTCAGGGCGCCCTGCCGACCACGAGCATCCCTTCGGCCACGGGCGTATCGAATACTTCACGGCCATCATCATCGCCGTCATCGTGCTCATAGCCGGTGTGGGCTCGCTGATAGAGTCGGTCAGGAAAATCATTGAGCCCACCGTGCCGCAATACTCTCTGGTGACGCTGACGGTCATCGTCGCTGCCATCGCCGTCAAACTGGTACTCGGGCGATATGTAAAGCAGAGGGGCGAACAGTTGAAGAGCGACGCGCTGATAGCCAGCGGTGCCGATGCGCTGTTCGACGCCGTCGTCACACTGGGCACACTCCTTTCGGCAGGCATCATGCTGATATGGGATGTCAACCTCGACGGCATCCTTGGCACGCTTATCTCGCTGGTCATCCTCAAGGCCGGCTACGAAATGCTCGCCTCGCCCATCAACCAGCTGCTGGGCAGCCGCATCTCGCCCGAGTTTGTTGCCAGCCTGAAAGCGGAAGTCATGAGCTTCAACGAGGTTCACGGCGTCTTCGACATTATCATCAACAGCTACGGTCCTGACACCATGATAGGCTCTCTGCACATTGATGTGGCCGACACCATGACTGCCCGCGACATCCACCGGCTGACGCGCGCCATCGCCAGTCGTATCTACGAGAAATTCCATGTCATCCTCACCGTCGGCATCTATGCCGTCAGCACTGATGTGCAGGGGGTGGGAAAACTGCAGCACGACGTCATGGAGTATGCTTCACACCACACCGACGTCGATCAGGTTCACGCTTTCTTCTATTACGAAGACCGCAACCTGATAACCATCGACATCGTGCCGCAAGAGTGCGTCAAGGATGGCCGGAAGTTTGCCGACATGATGGAAACCGACCTTTGCAGCCGCTTCCCCGGCTATAACTTCTCAATCATCGTCGATCACAACTATAGCGAGTAACCGTCATCCTTCGGCTATTATTCAAAACTATTGACTCATCAGATTTCCGGCTCCCATAAATGCACAGCATGTCTACGTGACCATTGGACTTGAACGTCACACCTTCTGCTTCCAACAGCGGGCGCTGACCACCCGATGACAGGGTTGCAACTCGGCACCTGGGGTATGTTGTCAGCAATCATCCTAAGAGTTTTTCTATCTGGCGGTTGGTGGCGGTGGGGAGGATTGTCTGGAAGTGAACCTTGAGGCGGTTGTAGGACTGCTGCGGCGTGCGGTCGGTGGTACAGACGTCGCGACCGAGAAGAGCTTCGGGCGTGGTGAGCAGCGACCAGCCCCAACCGTATTCGCGGCCGTGGCGGTCGGTGGGATAGACGAAGTCCTCAGTGACGATGTAGCAGCCCATTTGTAGACGGGTGATGTAACCGTCGAAACGACTGCGCATCTTGGGACCGTCGAAGCCGCAGGCAGCACGCAGCTCACGAGTAATAAGGCTGCCCTGCTCGCGTAGCGTGGTGAGGATAGCCTCTTCGATGGTGCCCTCTTCGGGCTGCGGATGACGGCTGCGGCGGTAGTTGCAGAAGTCGGGCCACCACGCACGACTGACGAAACCTGCCTTGCCGGCAAAGAACTTACCATAGACACATTTGCCCTCGGTGACAATCTCGCCCTTCCACTTCCATAACGGCCAGTCCCATCCGCCGTCGGGCAGCACCACATAGCGGCAGTCGTCAGCCACGACATTATCTGCAGAGAAGCTCGCCACAACCCCGTCGAGTAATGGTAGGAAACCCAGCTGCTGAATATAAGCCATCAACTCTGCTGCTGTATAAATCTCTTTCATCTTGTATTCTTCTGTATCGTGTGCAAAGGTAGTAAAAATTGCAGAAAAAAGAGCATTTCTTTTGCTTTTCGCCCTACTTTTCGTAATTTTGCACCAAAGATACAGAAACATTCTTCATATGTACCGGAAATCTTATCTTAATACCGAGAATTTAGAGCGCAGCCGCGACGGCGTGGAGTATCACCCGCTGCGACCGTTTCTTCCCGAGCATGCACGGGTACTGTTCTTAGGCAGTTTTCCGCCGCAGCGCAAGCGGTGGTGTATGGATTTTTATTATCCCAATTTCATCAACGACCATTGGCGCATCGAGGGAGCGATATTCTATAGTGACCGTAATAGGTTTGTGGACGAGAAGCAGAAGCGTTTCAGACTTGATGACATCGTGGCGTTCTGCCAAGAAAAGGGCATCGCATTCTTCGACACTTCCACAGCCGTCAGACGCTTGCAGGACAATGCGTCGGATAAATTCTTGGAAGTGGTGGAGCCTACGGACGTGCGGGCTCTTATAGCCCAGCTCCCTCAACTACGAGTCGTCGTCACTACGGGCGAGAAGGCTACCGAGACGCTGTGTACGGCCCTCGGCATTCCTGCGATGCCAAAGGTGAATACGTATGTTAATATTCCTAACGTGACGAATATAGAGGGCGAGCAGCTCGTTCTCTACCGGCTGCCATCGTCCTCGCGAGCCTATCCTTTGGCTTTCGACAAGAAAGTGGAGGCATACCGACAGATGTTTGAGCGCTTTGCTAATGAATAGTGAAGAGTGATAAGTGAAGAGTAAGAAATGACAAAGGTACAATTACTTAATTACGATATGGCACCCGGTATCGTGGCCTTCAGCACCACGCGCCAGGGCGGATGTAGCATGGGCAATTATGCGTCGTTCAGCATCAATCGCTACTGCGGCGACAGCGAGAAGCACATTGCACGCAACCGCGAGTTGCTATGCCGACAGTTGGGTATCAGCGACGACCGCCTCATCATGCCTCACCAAACGCACGAAACCCATGTGGCCTGTATTGACGAAGCGTTTCTGGCGTTGTCTCCTAATGAGCGACAAGCCGCCTTAGAGGGCATTGATGCACTAATGACTAATGTATCGGATGTCTGCATCGGTGTGAGTACGGCCGACTGCATTCCTCTCCTGCTCTACGACTCGCAGCATCGGGCCGTCTGTGCCATTCACGCCGGTTGGCGTGGCACGGTGGCGCGCATCGCTGAGAAGGCGGTGCAAGCTATGACCGATACCTACGGCACCTGTTCGTCAGACCTTGTCGCCCAGATAGGCCCTGGCATCAGCCTCGACAGTTTTGAGGTGGGGCAAGAGGTGTTTGATGCCTTTACTGCTGCCGGCTTCGACATGAAACTTATAAGTAAGATGTATTCCAAGTGGCATATCGACCTGCCCGAATGTAATCGCCAACAGCTCATGGCCAGCGGAGTAACGGCAGACCGCATCCATCTCAGCAGCATCTGTACCTACAAAGCCCACGACACCTTCTTCTCAGCCCGACGATTAGGTATCAATTCCGGCCGCATCTTCACTGGTATCCTCCTGCCTACGACACAATCCCTTTAGGCTTCTACAAATGTCGCTGCATGCCTGCATGACCATTAGACTTGAATTGGGCGCAGTCTTTCAGACAGCTGAGCAGTGAGCGCACCGTCTGGCGCATCTCCACGAGCAGCTCCTTTTAACGGCCAAATTTCCATGCAATTTCTTTCTATTTCAGATAGTCCGTGCGGTCGGGGCCGATATAGTAGCCCGGCTCTGAGGGCTGGTTGTAGGCTACGTTCTGCGTGGCTACCGAGAGGCGGTAGGGAATATCCTCCATCAGGCAGTTGATACGATAGTCGGTGGGTATGGTGGTGACATAGAGTCGCAGCTCTGTAGACTCGCGGTTGCGGCAGAGCACCTCCTCGCGCCAGTCGCCCAGGAGGTCGGCGGCCAGGCAGGGGTTCGACTTCGTGCCGTTGTTAAACTGCGAGTCGTCCAGTTTCTGCACGTCGACGACGGCCTTCTGCTGCCAGTCGTACTTGGTGACGGTGGCACGGTCTAACAGCTCGCGCAGCAGGTCGCCGTCCCACCAGATGCCGAAGTTCACCGAGAGCCAGCGCCCGCCGATGACGAGCGAGTTGTCGTGCTGCGGGTCGTCGGCATCCTTGGCGGCAAAGAGCACGTCGCCCTTCATGGTGCGCACGCCGTGACTGTCCGACGACCACATCTCCGGGCCGGGGTTCGTGGGGTCGATGTCGGCGGCCATGCAGCGTCCCACGTCGCTGTTGCTCTTAATCTGGAACACCACCTCGCCGGTGCGGGCGTTGCGCAGGTCGGAGCCGTCGCGCTTGTTCTCGTGGCAGTCCCAGATGTAGAGGGCGTTGTCCTTGGGGTCGGCAATGAGGTGCATGGCGTCGCCGTGGCCGAAGCCGGTGTTGTAAAGCCCTGTGCCGTCGTGGTCGACGGCCATCGAGCCATAGGTAATCTCGTCGTAGCCGTCGCCGTCGACATCGGCCACGCGCAGGTTGTGGTTGCCCTGTCCGGCGTAGGTCTTCCACTGAGGGTCGTTGGTGTCGAAAGTCCATCGCTGGCGCAGCTCACGGCCGTCCCAGTCCCAGGCGGCTAGCACGGTGCGGGTGTAGTAGCCACGGCAGAAGATGGCAGAGGGGAGTTTTAGAGGGGAGTGTGTAGAGGTGAGAGGTGAGAGATTTCCTTGTTCCCTTGACTTGGTCGTGTTTCCCAAATAGCCCACGGCAGCGAGGAAACGGTCGGCGCGGTTGGCGCGGTTGTCGCCCCACCCCTCCAAATTGCCACGGGCGGGGTTGTAGGGCTTGGTGTCAAGGGCACGGCCCGTGAGTCCGTCGAACACGGTGAGGTATTCAGGCCCGTCGAGAATACGGCCCACCTGGTTGCGGTAGTCGGCCGTGGAGTCGCCGATGACCTTGCCCTGGCCGTCGATGGTGCCGTCGGCGGTCTTGCACATCAGTTCGCAACGCCCGTCGCCGTCGAAATCGTAGACCATAAACTGGGTGTAGTGGGCACCGGCGCGGATGTTGCGGCCAAGGTTGATACGCCAGAGTAATTTACTATTTACGGATTTACTATTTACTATTTTGTCGCCGAAGTCGAGCTTGTAGCAGTCGATGATGACGGGACCTGTGTATCCGTCGTGCGAATTGTCGCGGGCGTTGGTAGGCTCCCATTTTAGGAAAATCTCATACTGTCCGTCTCCGTCAACATCGCCCACGGAGGCGTCGTTGGCCGTGTAGCTGTATTCACCCGTATCTACCCATCGGCGGTTGCCGCCACCGGGACGACGGCCGGCCGGTGGCATCCTTTGCAGCGTGGGCACCTTACCCCCCTCAGGCTTCTCGATGGCGATAGGCAGATAGCCGGCGGGGGCCGTAGCGCTTAATGTAAAGGAGCCGTCAAGTCTCCCTCCGCGCACCTCATAGGTGGCGTCGGTGGCAAGCGGATGCTCGTCGATGAAGAAGGTGCCGCCGGTGGTCAGCGGGGCACTGTTGAGCTTCTGGCCGTTACGGTAGACGTCGTAAGCCAGGCCCTTAGGGTCGACGGTGAGCGTGCGCCAGCTGACAGCCACACGGCCGTCGGCGGTCTTTACGGCCACCACGCCACGGTTCAGTCGCTCGCGGCTCATCTTTGAAAGGTCATAGTTAGCCTGGCTCCATGCTAAAAGGGCTGCCATGAGGAGAACAGCCGAAAAAAGTAATCTGCGCATATTAGTTTTTATTAGTTGTTATGCTGCTTTTGACGCAGAAAATGTGTCAAGGTTTAATTTCCACGAAATATTTCTTGCATATTTCGCCGCAAATGATTATTTTTGCACCCTATTAACGTTGATAGCTATCTGAATGAAAGAATTTGTGATATCCGAGGCCAAGGCCGAGACGGCGGTATTGGTAGGACTGATTACCAACGAGCAGAGCGAGGCCAAGACCAAAGAATACTTAGACGAGCTGGAGTTCCTGGCCGAGACGGCCGGTGCCGTCGTCGTGCGTCGCTTCACCCAGCGGGTGGGCGGTCCGAGCGCCGTGACCTATGTGGGCAGCGGCAAGCTCCAGGAAATACGCCAATATATTAAGGACTGTGACGATGCCGTTGACGAATGGGAGTCAGAGTTTCACCCCGCCGAAGAGCTGGCTGAGGCTCCGCAGCCCGTGGGCATGGTCATCTTCGACGACGAACTCTCGGCCAAGCAGCTGCGCAACATTGAGAAGGAGCTGCAGGTGAAGATTCTCGACCGCACGAGCCTCATCCTCGACATCTTTGCTATGCGTGCGCAGACGGCCGAGGCCAAGGCCCAGGTGGAGCTGGCTCAGCACCGCTACATGCTGCCGCGCCTGCAGCGGCTGTGGACGCACCTGGAGCGCCAGGGCGGCGGCTCGGGCAGCGGCGGCGGCAAGGGCAGCGTAGGTCTGCGCGGCCCCGGCGAGACACAGCTGGAGATGGACCGCCGTATCATCCTGCAGCGCATCACCCTGCTGAAACAGCGCCTCAAGGAGATTGACCAGCAGAAGACCACACAGCGCAAGAACCGCGGGCGGTTGATACGTGCCGCTCTGGTGGGCTACACCAATGTGGGCAAGTCGACGATGATGAACCTGCTGGCCAAAAGCGAGGTGTTTGCCGAGAACAAGCTCTTTGCCACACTCGACACCACGGTGAGGAAGATGACCATCGACAACCTGCCATTCCTGCTGGCCGACACCGTGGGCTTTATACGCAAGCTGCCCTCTGACCTGGTGGAGTCGTTCAAATCGACCCTCGACGAGGTGCGCGAGGCCGACCTGCTGGTACACGTGGTAGACATCTCGCACCCCGACTTCGAGGAGCAGGTGACGGTGGTGGAGAAGACGCTGGCCGAACTGGGCTGCGCCGACAAGCCCGCCATCATCGTGTTTAACAAGATTGACGCCTACCGATGGACGCCCCAGGACGAGGACGACCTGACGGCGCCTACGCGCGAGAATATCTCGCTCGACGAGCTGAAGCAGACGTGGATGGCCCGCGCCGCCGAGAACGGGCGCTACATGGAGTGTATCTTCATTTCGGCACGCGAGAAGCAGAACATCGACGAGCTGCGCAATACGCTCTACAAACGGGTGCGCGAGCTGCATGTGCAGAAGTATCCTTACAACGACTTCCTGTATCAGATTGAAGATTGAACATTGAAGATTGAACATTGAAGATTGAACATTGAAGATTGAACATTGAAGATTGAACATTGAAGATTGAACATTGAA
>OCTW011614371.1_pt1 | contig 14166 bp, 15 predicted proteins | sample 1539671 | NCBI WGS metagenome assembly OCTW01 (sample SAMN02144230, study PRJEB22623) | gut metagenome | biome: sheep rumen | host: Ovis aries | place: New Zealand | reverse complement strand
AAAGTCGGAATTTCTTTAAAACCTTTTCAATTTTCCCGTTTTGGGATATACTCTAGCCTAGGATAAAAGGAGACATCACCATAGGATAGCGTTGGGGTGATTCTTCGATAGGCTGGAAGAAGGCAGAAAATGTATAGAACAAATTACTGTGAAATCGACCTGGACAGCATCCGCCACAATGTCGGCATCATGCGTTCCAGGCTGCAAGAGGGCGTTCAGTTTCTGGCTGTAGTCAAGGCAGATGCGTACGGCCATGGCGCCGTGCCTGTTGCCAGGGCTGCACTGGAAGCGGGAGCGGATATGCTGGCGGTTGCCATTCCGGAAGAAGGAATTGCACTGCGCATGGAAGGGATTGATGCCCCGATTCTGGTGCTCGGCGGCATTGAGCCTGCTGCCTGTGAGGCGGTATGCCTGTATGATCTGACCCAGGTGGTCTTTACTGAAGAGATGGTCCGTCTGCTGGCTGAAGCCGGTAAGAAGACGGGAAAAGCGGCCAAGGTGCATATCGGCCTGGATTCCGGAATGTGCCGGATCGGCGTGAGCCGGCCGGAGGATGCAGCTGCCCTGGCCCGCCTGATCGATGCCCTTGAGGGGATTGAACTGACGGGGTGCTTTACACACATGGCGACAGCGGATGAGGACCTGCCGGAAGCGCCGGGGGCCACGCAGCGCCAGATAGAACGCTTTGCAGCGCTCAGACAGGCGATAGATGCCGTGCATCCGGGAAAGATCATCCATCACGGGGCCAATACAGCTTCTATTTTCCGCTGGCCGCAGCTGCACCTGGACATGGTGCGGGGCGGCATCGCCCTGTACGGATGCCCTCCGGTTCCGGAGGCAGCCGATCTGCGGCTTGCCATGCGCTGGATTACAAAGGCGGTCTATGTAAAGACCATTGACAGAGGCGACCGGGTCAGCTACGGCGGCCTGTTTGAAGCAAAAGGACCGACGAGGGTCATGACGGTTCCGGTTGGCTATGCGGACGGCTACAACCGCCTCCTGTCCTGCCGGGGAGAAGTGCTGGTAAGGGGCCGGCGTGCGCCGATTCTGGGCCGGGTGTGCATGGACCAGATCATGGTGGACGTTACGGATATTCCGGACGCCGCGGTCGGCGATGAAGTTGTTTTGATGGGTGCCCAGGGCGGAGAATGCATCACGCCGGATGAAATTGCCGCCAAGATCGGGACCATTTCCTATGAGGTGCTCTGCTCTCCAAGCAAACGGGTGCCCCGGACGTATATTAATGTGTAACTATGGCTAAGACGAACGATAGTAAGAAGCTGCCGCCGCCGAGGCGGGCGAAGGCCTGGCACAAGCGCATTGCCGCGCAGTCGGGGCGCCTGTTCCTCATTCTGGTAGCGACGGTGATTCTGGGACTCATGTTTTCAGGACTGCAGACCATCGGCATTTTCTGGCTGGCAGAGCTGATCAATGCGGTGATCCTTGGGCTGTTCCTGTTTCTCTTTTTCAATGAAGGCCTGTCTGCGGGTGTCCGGGACACCGATATGAGCCGCCGGATGGAGAAGCTGGAAAAGGAAGGCAGGACGGTTTCCGCTCAGGACGATGCCCTGTGCTACAGCCCGGTGCGCAGCGTTGTGTGCGCAGTGGCAGTCCTCATTCTTCCGTTCCTGCTGGCCGTGATAGTGGGCCTGCTCAGCAAACCCTATACGTACAGGCTGCAGGATCTGCCGACGTGGCTGACACAGAATTATTCCGTGCGCAGCGATATCATGGGACCGCTTGGCGCATATATGAAGCCGGTGACATTGGATACGGTCGACTGGCTGCGGCTCGTTGCAAGGATACTGGGAATGATCTTTGTTGCCTTCTTCCCGGATCCGCAGAAGCAGGTATTTATCATCGACAGAACGCTTCCGGTTCTGTTCGTGCTCTACGGGTGCGCCTATGTGATCGGCTATCTCTGCGGGCCGTCCAGGTATGCAAAGCTGTCCAAGCAGCAGCGCAAGGCGAAGCGGGTAGCGCAGAAGAAGGCGCAGCGCCGCTCCCTTGCAGAGGAATTGACGCGTCAGGGAGCCGAGGTGCATTACGGCGAACGGACGGATGTCGTCAATAAGGAAGACAAGAACCGCCTGGTATAGGCGGCACATGAAAATACTGCAGGAAGCAGGGGAAAGCGTATGAGAATTATCGGCGGGGAAGCCCGGGGGCGCACGCTGGTTGCGCCGGCAGGGAAGAATACCCGGCCGACGCAGGACTATGTCCGGGAGTCTCTCTTCAACATCCTGCAGGGACGGATCGAAGATGTCCGGGTTCTGGACCTGTTTGCAGGAACCGGTGCGCTGGCTTTGGAAAGCCTGTCGCGCGGTGCAGCTTCGGCTGTTCTGGTGGATATGGACCGCGCTGCGCTTTCCTGCATCCGGCGCAATATTGAAAGCGTCGGCGTATCGGAACGGTGCAGGGTGCTGGCACGGGACTGCAGAAGCGCACTTTCCCAGCTTCAGATGGACGGGGAAGTATTTGACCTGGTCTTCCTGGACCCGCCCTATAAAATGACCCAGACCGGAGAACTGACCGGGGAGATGGAGCGCCTGGGGCTGCTTGCGCAGGAAGTGCTGCTGGTGATTGAGCACCGCAAGGGACAGGACCCGCACCTGCCGGACGGGTTTGAGGCGTACAGAAAGAAACAGTACGGGGACACGGAAATCACCTTTGTCCGCCGAAGGGAGGAGACCTGATGGATACGCTCTTGTACGCGGGCAGCTTTGATCCCATAACCCGCGGACACATGGAGATTATTGAACGGGCAAGCACGCTTTGCGACAGGCTCGTAGTCGCCGTCATGCACAATCCGGAAAAGACGGGGACCTTCCCGCCTGAAGTGCGCAGGGAGCTGATTGCGAAGGCCTGCCGGGCGCTGCCCAATGTTCAGGTGCTGGTTCACGGAGGGCTTCTGGTGGACTGTGCCCGGGAAGTCGGAGCGAAGGCGGTTGTGCGGGGGCTCCGGCCGCTGGGGGATTTTGAGAACGAATACCAGATGGCACAGGTCAACCGGCGTCTCGGCGGAGTGGAAACGCTGATGCTGGTAACAGGCGGAGACCAGGCGGGCATTTCTTCCAGCCTGGTGCGGCAGCTGCTTCAATTCAATGGAGATATTACACCTTTTGTGCCGGAAGGGCTTGCAGAGCCGATTAAGGAAGCCTACAGGGCTGGACGATAATAGGAGGATACCATGGACGAACGTACAACTCAGACGGAACGGCCGATGCGCAGAGCGCAGGCTCAGGTGCAGCCCCAGGACGGTCCTGCAGAGGAAACAGCGGCACCGCGTGAGGCGGGAAGCCCGAAAATTGAGGTCAGCCGGGCAGACATGGATGCCGTCCGGCAGCTGATCGGGCAGCTGGAAGATCTGGTTACCAATGCCCGGAGGATGCCGCTGTCAAGGACACTGGCGATCATTGATACAGCTGAGCTGGTGGATATGATCGGGCAGCTGCGCATGGCGCTGCCGCGCAGTCTGACGGAAGCGGAAAATGTCCTGGATATGCGGGACCAGCTGATCACGGATGCGGAGCGCCAGGCACAGGAAGCGCTGGAAACGGCAGACCGGGATGCGCGGGATGCCCGTCTCAAGGCGCAGAATTACGACAAGGAAGTGCGCGGAGCAGCCGATTCCTATTATGAAAGCGTGCGGCAGAGGACACAGCAGGAAGCGAACAGCCTGGTGCAGGATGCCAATACGCAGGCCCAGCAGATCGTGATGGCGGCGCATCAGAAGGCGTCTGAAATGATTGCCGATACGGAAATCATGCGCAGGGCCAACAACTTCGCAGAAGAAACAAGAAACAAAGCCATGCAGGAAGCAGACCGGGTCTTCTCCCAGGCCTGCATGCAGACGGATAAAATGCTGTCCGGTGCGGCTGCAGCGCTGTCCAGAAGTGCAGGAGAGCTGGCGCAGCTTCGGGATGCGCTTCTGGCGCAGGCCCAGAATCCGGGACAGGACAACCGATAAGAGCGGGTAAGGAAAGAAGGAACGAGTGTGAAAGAAGAGAATATCCTGTATATCGTGGTTCCCTGCTACAAAGAGCAGGAGGTGCTTCCGGAAACCAGCAAGCGGCTCAAGGAAAAGCTGTGCCAGCTGGAAGCGGAAGGAAAGATCAGTACATCCTCACGCGTCATGTTTGTCAACGATGGCAGCAAGGATGAAACCTGGCCGATCATCAAGAGGCTGCATGAAGAAGATCCGGCGTATTTTTCCGGCGTTAACCTGTCCCGCAACCGCGGACATCAGAATGCACTGCTGGCCGGACTGTCCGAGGCAGTCAAGAAAGCGGATATGATCATTTCCATGGATGCGGACCTGCAGGATGACATCAACGCCGTGGATGCCATGGTGGACCAGTATCACGCCGGCTTTGATGTGGTTTACGGGGTTCGGAGCAAGCGGGAAACGGACACCTTCTTCAAGCGGTTTACAGCGGAAGGGTTCTACCACCTCATGAAGGCCCTGGGCGTGGATATCGTGTTCAACCATGCGGACTATCGCCTGATGAGCCGCAGAGCGCTCCAGGGACTGCTGCAGTTCTCCGAAGTGAACCTCTTTCTGCGCGGCATTGTGCCGCAGGTGGGCTATCCCAGCACGCAGGTCACCTATGAGCGCGCGGAGCGCTTTGCAGGCGAGAGCAAGTATCCGCTCAAAAAGATGCTGGCTTTTGCCATGGACGGCATTACATCCTTCTCTGTAAAGCCGATCCGTCTGGTGCTCTGGGCCGGCGTAATCGTATTCCTTGCAAGCCTGATCATGTTCCTTTACGCCATCGTGCGCAAAGTGACCGGACACACCTCCACCGGATGGGCGAGCCTCATGGCCTCCATCTGGATGCTCGGCGGCATCCAGCTTCTGGGCATCGGCATTGTCGGAGAGTATATCGGAAAGATTTATAACGAAACCAAGCGCCGTCCGCGCTTTATCATTGAGTCCGTTCTGGATTCCGGGGAGGAAAAGAATGCCTGAGTCCTGTCTGACCCTGGTGTCTCTGGGACCGGACGATCCCGGATACCTGACACAGGAAGCCATTCAGGCGATGCGCACTGCGCATCGCCTGATTCTTCGTACGGCGCGCCACGGGGCTGCGGATTTTCTGCGGCAGGAGGGGATTGCCTTTGAATCCCTGGACAGCCTTTACGGCCAGGCTGAAGATTTTGATGAACTGACGAAGCTGGCGGCGGAGCAGATCGGAAAGGCCCTGCAGGAAGGCGATGTCTGCTATGCGGTATCGGATGTGCTGCGGGACGGCACGGTGCCCGGCATCGCCGCCAAAGCCGGATGCATCCGGTATGTAGCAGGCGTTTCTCTGGGGGAGAGCGCGGCATTTGCGCTGACGCGCCAAGGACTTCTGCTGGACCGGCTGTTTATCACCACTGCGCTGGCCCTGGATGGAATCCGGTCTGAGGCGAAATGGCCTCAGGCGATTACGGAGATCGATACAAGAGAGCTGGCCTGTGACGTGAAGCTGTGGCTTTCCGATCTCTTCGACGAGGAAATGACGGTTTATTTCTGTGAAAATGCGGGCGAGGCCTGCCCGGAGGTAAAATCCATTCCGCTTTATGAACTGGACCGTCAAAGCCGATATGACCACAGGACCTGTGTCCTGGTCCCGCCGTCCTCCTTCATGGACAGGCAGAGGGCCAGCTATGAGGATTTTGCTGATATCGTCCGCATCCTGCGCGGGCCGGACGGCTGTCCCTGGGACAGGGAGCAGACCCACGAGAGCCTGAGGCGGTACCTTCTGGAGGAGGCCGCGGAGGCGGCGGATGCCATGAACGGGGAAGATCCGGATAAGCTGTGCGATGAACTGGGAGACGTGCTTTTGCAGGTGGTGCTCAATGCACAGGCAGCTGCGGATCACGGGAACTTTTCCGACCGGGACGTGACGACGGCCATTGCGCGAAAAATGATCCGCCGGCATCCTCATGTTTTCGGAAAAGCGCATGTGGACAGCGCGGATGAAACGCATGCCATCTGGGAACAGGTCAAGCATTCGGAGCGGGGAGACCAGTCCCTTTCCCAGCGGCTTTCCGAGCTGCCCAGTGCCCTTCCGGCGCTTCTGCGGGCTCAGAAGGTGGCCTCAAGGGAAAAGGATGCGGGCCTTGTGCACGACGGGGACCGGGAGAAGGTGCTTTCCCTGCTGTCGGATGCAGAGCTGGACCGCGGAGCCCTGGGTGAAATCCTGTTCCGCCTGGCCAGAATGGCGGAAGAAAGCGGCCTGGATGCAGAGGGAGCCCTTGCAGCAAGAATACAGGAAGAGATCAAGCAGTGCTGAAGCAGGCAGTGCAGCGGACAAATAGGGGAGAAAAGGACCATGTATGATTATCTGATTGTCGGCGCCGGACTGTACGGCGCTGTGTGTGCACATGAGCTCGTCAAAAGAGGAAAAAGCGTTCTGGTGATCGACCGGCGCAGCCATATTGCCGGAAACGTTTACACGGAAAACGTAGGCGGAATTGAAGTGCACCGCTATGGCGCGCATATCTTCCATACCTCGGACAGGGAGGTCTGGGACTATGTGCACCAGTTTGCGGAATTCAACCATTACATCAACAGCCCGGTTGCCATCTACAAAGGAGAGGTATACAACCTGCCGTTCAATATGAACACCTTCTCCAAAATGTGGCACATCCGCACGCCGCAGGAAGCCCGGGAAATGATCAAAAAGCAGACCGAAGGGCTCGGCATTGCAGAGCCCCGGAACCTGGAAGAGCAGGCGCTGTCCCTGGTAGGGCCGGATATCTATGAAAAACTGGTAAAAGGGTACACGGAAAAGCAGTGGGGGCGCGACTGCCGCGACCTTCCTGCCTTCATCATCAGGAGGCTGCCCTGCAGGTTCACCTATGACAACAACTATTTCAGCGATCCGTATCAGGGCATACCCAAGGGCGGCTATACGCAGATCGTGGAAAAGATGCTTTCCGGCGCGGAAGTGCGCCTCTCGACGGAGTACAAAGACGTGGCAGGGGAGCACCTGGCCCGGAAAACCATCTACACAGGAAGCATAGACGGCTTCTTTGACTATGCGGAAGGGACCCTCAGCTACCGCAGCGTGCGCTTTGAAACGGAAGACCTGCCCATGGACAACTACCAGGGAAATGCGGTGGTCAACTATACGGAGCGGGAGGTTCCCTATACAAGAATCATTGAGCATAAGCACTTTGAATTCGGAACGCAGGACCATACGGTGATTTCCAGGGAGTATTCCCAGGAATGGAAGCCCGGCATGGAGCCGTATTATCCGGTCAATGACGAAGCGAACCTGGCCATTTACCGGCGCTATGAGGCCAGGGCCAAGGCGCTTTCGGATGTGACCTTTGGCGGGCGCCTGGGGCAGTACCGCTATTATGACATGGATAAAGTGATCCGGCAGGCGCTGGACGATGTGAGAAAGCTTGAAGCGTAAGGAGGCAGCTATGGGAAAGTATACAGGCGTTATTTTTGATCTGGACGGCGTCATCTGCTTTACGGACCATTACCATTACCTGGCCTGGAAGAGCGTCGCGGATGAAATCGGTGTGTATTTTGACGAGACCATCAACAACCGGCTTCGCGGCGTGTCCCGCATGGACAGCCTGGAGATCATCCTGGAGCGCAGCGAGCGGGTGTACAGCCAGGAAGAGAAAGAGGCCCTGGCGGAGAAGAAGAATAACCTGTACAGGGAGCTCCTTGGCAATATGACCGAGAAGGACCTGTCCGAGGAGGTGCGCACCACCCTGGATGCGCTGCGGGGAATGGGCCTCAAGCTGGCCATCGGGTCTTCTTCAAAAAACACGAAGTTCATTCTGTCCCGGATCGGGCTCGGGGAGTTCTTTGACGCCATATCCGACGGCACCAACATTACAAGGAGCAAGCCGGATCCGCAGGTTTTCCAGATGGCGGCTCAGTTCCTCGGCCTGGAGCCTGCCCAGTGCCTGGTGGTGGAGGATGCCGAGGCCGGCATCGCGGCAGCCGTGGCCGGCGGATTTGACAGCGCAGGCCTGGGAGAGGCAGCCGCCTGCGGGAAGGCGACCTATGCGATGCAGTCTTTTTCGGACCTGCTGAAAATTTGCAGAGAATGAGTTCCAATAATTCGAAAGCACCCCGTACAGGGGTGCTTTTTTGCAGGAAAAATGCATTTTTCAGATCAATTCGTGCATCGAAAACGTTTTCCGAATCGTTTTTTTGTGGACTCTGGCTCTAAAAAGTTAATTTTTTTTGGAATTTTATGTGCGACAAACCTTGACGCACTTGTTCAGAATCACTATAATACTCTCAACGACATCAGACGTCTGATGTCAGAGCAAAGATGGACCTGTGAGACTGAAAGGAAGTTGTCATGCAAACTGCAATGGCAAGGGATATTGCCGATAAGATTCGCGGCAATATCGTCCTGCGGGGGCTTGCTCCCGGGGAGCAGCTTCCTACAGAAGCTACCCTGATGACCCAGTACGGTGTAAGCCGTTCCACGGTGCGCGAGGCCATGAAGCTTCTTCAGGCAGAGCACATTGTGGAAATCCGGCGCGGACTCGGTTCGTTTGTTGCCAGCAAAACGGGAATCGGCGAAGACCCGCTCGGACTTCAGTTTGCCGAGCAGGAGCATCTGCTGGAGAACCTCATGGAGGTTCGCCTGCTGATGGAGCCGGCCATTGCCAAGGAAGCGGCAGCACGCAGGACGGAGGAAGACATAGGACGGATGGAAGAAAACATCCGCCTGATGCGCGAAGCTGCAGATGCGGAGCGCGATTACATCGACTACGACTACGGTTTTCATACTGCGGTGGTGGAAAGCGTGCACAACAGCGTGCTTGAACGAATCTACCCGGTGATCTTTGAAGCGATCACCAGGGGATATGAACAGACCTCGCATGTACATGGAAGCGTAGATCGTGCACTTGGGTACCACAGAAGCATTCTGGATGCCATCATTGATGGCGACGGGAAGAGAGCGGCTGATTGCACAAGAAGGCATATTCAGCAGTCTCTGAGGGACATTGCGCAGCATAAGAAAGGAGAGAAATCATGAAACGGTTTCTGACAATCCTCATCGCAGCACTTCTTCTCTGCAGCATGGCCAGCGCACTGGCAGAGGAAACGACGATCAAGTATTGGTTCTGGGCAGACAACGATCAGTATGCACAGACCATGCAGGACATGATCGCTGACTTCAACGCCACCAACGGCAAGGGCATCACCGTTGTCGGTGAGCAGTATCCTTGGGACGGCGGCGGATTCTCCAACAACCTTCTGACTGCTGCCATCGGCGGCGGCGGACCTGACGTAGCTTCCTTCAAGCTGACGGCTACTCCGTCCTTCGTTGGCAACAACCTCCTTGAGCCGCTCGACAAATACATCGAAGCATGGGACAAGAAGGATGAAATCAACGAGAGCCTCTACAACACCATGCGTACTGCCGGCGGCAAGGACGAGATCTACGTCATGCCGTGGAACACCCAGGTGCTGTATGTGTACTATCGTCCGTCCATGTTCAAGGAAGTCGGCATCGAAGTGCCCAAGACCTATGAGGAGTTCCTCGAGGCCTGCGCAAAGCTGACCCGCGACACTGACGGCGACGGCAAGACCGATGTCTATGGCTTTGGTATGCGCGGAAGCTCCGGCGGCCAGGAGCCCTGGGGCAGCTTCATCTATGCAGCCGGCGGCGACTTCGAGCATCTCGACAGCGAAGACGCCATCAAGGGCATGCAGGACTACATCGACCTCTTCAAGAATGGCTATGCTCCTGAGACCGCTCCGAACGACGGCTTCAGCCAGGTTATCGACGCCTTCAAGTCCGGTCTGACCGCTATGACCATTCACCACATCGGCTCCTCCGCTCAGATGATGGAAACCTTCGGCGACGACGTCGCGGCTTTCGTCTTCCCGGCTGGCAAGGGCCAGTGGACTTCCATGGGTGACACTGAGAACGTCATGTTCGCCTCCTGCCAGAACAAGGAAGCTGCTTTCGAGTGGCTGGCCTACCTCGCCGCCGGCAAGGGCCAGGAGACCTGGTGCACCGTGACCGGCAACGTACCGGTAGCTGCTTCTGTGCAGGCTCTGGACGTGTTCCAGAACAACCCCTTCATGAAGGTTTCCATCGAGGGTTCCCCGGTGGCAGGCATCCTGCCGGTGCTCGACACCACCACCGAGTGGATCGCCAACTGGCCGTCCGTCATTCAGCAGGCTCTGCTGGGCGACATCACGGCTGAGGAATGCATGAAGACCCTGCAGGCTGCCCTGTGGGAGTAATCCTATAATCATTCACCAGAGGGCGGCCTCGGCCGCCCTTTGGCTTGCAAGGGAGGAAGAACAGTGAATAAGCGGCGCGGACGGCGTCTGGAAGGCGGAATTTGGCCATATGTCCTTCTGGCACCGGCTATGATCGTGATGATCTCTGTCGTTATTATCCCGATCATCAATGCCATTGGAATGAGTTTCCAGTACTATAACCTGACTCGGCCTAATCGGACGGCATTTATCGGATTTGAAAACTATATCAAAATCCTGGGTGCCAAGCTCTTCAGGGAATCCCTCTGGAGAACCGTTATCTGGGTATTCTTCGGCGTCGGCCTGCAGTTTGTATTCGGATTTCTTCTCGCCCTTCTGCTCAACCGTGAGTACCGGGGACGCGGCGTGATCCGTGCCGTGAGCCTGATCCCGTGGGTCACCCCGGGCGTTCTGATCGCTCTGATGTGGCGGTGGATTCTGGACGGCAACTACGGTGTCCTCAATGACATTCTGAAGCGCCTGGGCATCATTTCCGGGAACATTGCGTTCCTGGCCAATAAAGGCACTGCGATGCCCAGTGTCATCACCACCATCGTATGGCAGGGCATTCCGTTCTTTGCCATCATGCTTCTGGCCGGCCTGCAGGGCATTTCCCATGACCTGTATGAGGCGGCGGACATCGATGGGGCGACGCGGCTGCAGAAGCTCCGCTATGTCACGATCCCGTCTCTTCGCAACACCATCTATGTCACAACCATGCTGCGTATCATCTGGGTTGCCAACTCTGTCGATGTGATCTGGAACATGACAGAAGGCGGACCGGCGTACGCAACGCAGACCCTGAGCGTGTACATCTACAAGGAAGCGAGCTCGCTCAACATGGGGTATGCTTCAGCGATGGCAATCCTGCTCATGCTCGTACTGCTTCTTGTCGCTATTCCTTACCTGCGCGCGACATTCGGGGAGGAGAAATAAGCGATGAAAAAGAAACAAGGGCTTGGCGTTGTAAGCGTCATTGCGATCATTCTGTTCCTGTTTTTCCTGCTGTTCCCGTTCTATTGGACGCTGGTAACCAGCCTGAAGACGGATGCAGAGCTGCATTCGCTCACCGTGGTTTACTGGCCGGAACACCCGACAATGCAGGCATACCGGTATCTGTTCCAGCAGTATAACTTCCTGCACCCCATGAAAAACAGCCTTCTGGTGGCAGTCATCACCATGATCCTGTCCCTGGCGGTTTCCACTCTGGCAGCGTATTCCTTCTCGCGTTTCCGCTTCCCGGGCCGCAAGCCGCTCATGCTGCTGTTTCTGACCAATAACATGTTCCCGACAGTCCTTCTGCTGATCCCGCTGTTCACCAACATGCGCAAGCTCGGACTGCTCTACACCCCATGGTCGCTGGTGCTTTCCTATACGACCTTTACCATTCCGTTCTCCGTGTGGCTGATGAACGGCTACTTAAACGACCTTCCCGTCTCGCTGGAAGAGGCGGCAATGGTGGACGGCGCAAACCGGGCTCAGGCCTTCCTGCGCATCGTCCTGCCTATCCTTCTGCCGTGCCTTCTGGCTACAGGCGTGTATATCTTCATGCAGTCCTGGAATGAGTACACCTTTGCGGTGCTTTTCACCAATGAAAAGAGCCGCACCATCCCGGTGGCCCTCAAAAACCTGATCGGTCAGCTGGGTGTTCAGTGGGAGCTCATTACGGCTGGCGGCATTATCACCGTCATCCCGGTCTGCATCATGTTCTTCTTTGCGCAGAAGCGGCTTGTTTCCGGTCTGACAGCTGGCGCTGTCAAGGGATAATCTGCTTTTGATAGATTGTGCATTAATTTTTGAAAAGAGGAAAAAACCATGGCACAAAATCTTACAGAAAAGGCAAAACATATCCGTGCGGATGTGCTGGATATGCTCTATGCCTGCCAGTCCGGTCATCCGGGCGGATCGCTGTCCATCGTGGAAATTCTGCTTGCACTCTATGAGAACGGCGTTATGAACGTGGACCCCAAGGATCCGCACAACCCTGACCGTGACCGTTTCGTGCTCAGCAAGGGCCATGCCTGCCCGACGCTGTATGCAGTGCTGGCGGACATGGGCTACTTCTCCCATGACGAACTGAAGAACCTGCGTCAGCTCCACAGCTTCCTGCAGGGCCATCCGGACATGAACAAGTGCCCGGGCATCGACGCTTCCACCGGCTCCCTGGGACAGGGCATGGGCATGAGCATCGGCTTTGCGCTGGCTGCAAAGCGTCCGGAGCATCATTTCAACGTATATGTTGTCACCGGCGACGGCGAAAGCCAGGAAGGCGTCATGTGGGAAGCTGCCATGGCGGCCGCTCACTATAAACTGGACAACCTCACCGTGCTGCTCGACCACAACGGCCTGCAGATCGACGGAACCAATGATCAGGTTATGAGCCTGGGCGACATTGCCAAGAAGTACGAAGCTTTCGGCTGGGAAGTTCTGACCGTGGACGGCCATGACATCGATGCCATTACCGCTGCCTGCAAGGCGCCCCGCTGCGGAAAGCCCCGTATGATCCAGTGCAATACCGTTAAGGGCAAGGGAGTCTCCTTCATGGAGAACCAGGTCGGCTGGCATGGCAAGCCCATGAACGAAGAACAGTACAAGGCCGCGAAGGCCGAGTTGGGGGTGTAACCATGGCTGAAATCAAATCTACCCGTATTGCCTACGGTGAGGCGCTCAAGAAACTGGGCGCTGTGGACGACAAAGTCCTGGTCTGCGACGCGGACCTTGCACATGCTACTATGACCGCTTACTTCGCTGAGGAGTATCCGGACCGTTTCTACAACTTCGGCATTGCCGAGGAGAACATGATGGACGCCAGCGCCGGTCTGGCCCACTGCGGCTACACCGTGTTTGCCAGCACCTTCGCCATCTTCGGCGCAGGCCATGCCTTTGAGCAGGTCCGCAATGCCATCTGCTATACCAATGCCAACGTAAAGCTCGGCCTCAGCCATGCCGGCCCCAGCTGCGGCGAGGACGGCGGCAGCCATCAGGCCATTGAGGACATCGCCCTCATGCGCACGCTGCCCCGCATGACCGTGCTCGTACCCTGCGACGCCGTCGAGATGGAAAAGGCTGTCTTTGCTGCTGCAAAGATCAATGGACCTGTGTTCATCCGTACCGGCCGTCTCCCAACCGAAGTAGTGACCGACGAGTCCACTCCGTTTGAAGTTGGCAAGTCCGTAACGCTGCGGGAAGGCACTGACTGTGCCATCATCGCCTGCGGCATCATGGTTCCCCAGGCAATGCATGCCGCTGAGACCCTGGCCAAGGAAGGCATTTCCTGCCGCGTCATCAACATGCATACCATCAAGCCTCTGGATGTGGAAGCGGTGAAGGAAGCTGCAAAGCTCGGCGCCATCGTGACCGCAGAAGAGCATTCCATCATCGGAGGTCTCGGCTCTGCTGTTGCCGAAGTGCTGGCGGATGGAAACAGTGTTGCCTTTGAGCGTGTCGGCATTCAGGATCGTTTCGGTCAGAGCGGCAAGCCGGCCATGCTGGCTGAAGAGTACGGCCTCACCGATCATCATATCGCAGATGCGGTCCGCCGTGTAATGGGAAAGAAGGCTAAATAAAATGGCTAAGATTCTCGAATATGAATACGAAGGCAAAGGCTTGACCCGCGTCTTTGAAAACGAAAAATGGATGGTGGGCATCAAGAACTGGAAGCCGGAGAATGACATCACCGGTCTGACCTGCCTGGAGCGCCACAACATCACCGACGAGCTCTTCGTACTGCTCGAGGGCCGCTGCACGCTGATCTATGCCAACGAGACCGAGGAAGGCCTCAAGATCGAGGCTGTTGAGATGGAAAAGGACAAGGTCTACAACATCCCGATGCATCTCTGGCACAATACGGTTACCCAGAAGGACACCAAGATGGTTCTGATCGAAGACAGCGCCTGCTCCGGTGACAATTCTGACGT
>OCTW013433518.1_pt1 | contig 14167 bp, 10 predicted proteins | sample 1539671 | NCBI WGS metagenome assembly OCTW01 (sample SAMN02144230, study PRJEB22623) | gut metagenome | biome: sheep rumen | host: Ovis aries | place: New Zealand | reverse complement strand
ATATGAAGAAGAGACTACTAACCCTGTTGATGCTCGTGGCACTGGCCGTAGAGGCACTGCCGCAGGCACTTATCACCCACCCCTGGCAAGGCAAGCGGGTGGCCTATTTCGGCGACTCCATCACCGACCCGCGCAACAAGGCTGCCAGCAAGAAATACTGGTCGCTGCTGCAAGACTGGCTACAGATAGAGCCCTACGTCTACGGCGTCAGCGGTCGCCAGTGGAACGATATTCCCCGCCAGACCGACAAGCTGAAGCAGGAGCACGGCCAGGAGGTGGACGCCATCCTGGTGTTCTGCGGCACCAACGACTACAACAACGGCGTGCCCTTAGGCGTATGGTGGAACGAGCAGACGACCAAGGTGGAATACGGTCATGGGCAGGTGAAGAAGATGGTTGAGCGCCGTCAGCGCACGCCGGCCATGGATGCCAACACCTATCGCGGACGCATCAATATAGCCCTCGACTCGCTGAAGCGCACCTTCCCCACGAAGCAGATTGTGCTGCTGACACCCATCCACCGCTCCGACTTCCATGCCAACGAGAAAAACTGGCAGTGCGACGAGTCGTACACCAACCAGTGCGGACTCTACATCGACGACTACGTAGAGGCTGTCAAGGAGGCCGGCAACATCTGGGCCGTGCCTGTCATCGACTGGAGCGCCTCCTGCGGCCTGATGCCCATGCTCGCCGAGCACGAGCAATATTTCAACCACCCCAAGCAGAATGGCGACTCGCCGCAGGGCACCGACCTGCTGCACCCCAACAACCGGGGCCACGAGCGCATGGCGCGCACGCTGATGTACCAGTTGCTGGCGCTGCCCTGCACGTTCTGACGGCAAATTCTGGAGGGCGCATCGCTGCGGCCTCCAGAATCACCCGGGTACTACTCATTTTGTTTTATAATTACTTTACTAACTTTTCCTTTGCGTCCAGATGGTAGGTGAACCTGATGCCGACGTAATGGTGGCGGAAGTCGTGCCACGAGGTGGTCTGCTGGTAGGCCGTCTGCTGGCTCCGGCGTCCGTCCTCGTTGTTCAGTATGTCGTCGAACTCCAGGCCGAGGCGGGCTTTGTTCTTCAGTATTCTCCAGCCGACGGCGGCGTCCCAGACGAGGATGTTGCGGTTCATGCTGCCGAAGGTGTAGCCCCGGCTGGTGTGCTCGGTGAGGGTGGTGTAGAAGACGAAGTCGCCGTAGCTGGCCTCAGCCCTCAGGCCGTAGTCATTGTTCCAGTGGGTGGTGTTCAGCCCGGGCGAGGCGGAGTAGCGCAGGCGCTCGGCGCTGATCTCGGTGAAGACGGTGGCCTTGAGCCAGTTGTAGTCGAGGGATAGGGTGATGTTTTCTTGGGAAGTGAGGGAGCCCACGCACTGCTGACCCCCCCCGCCCCCTCCCTATGAAGGAGGGGAGTAGTTACTATAGAAGTAAGGTAACCATAGCTTTTGCTCGCATTCAGTCGGAAGTTGCTTTGCAGTCGGAAATAGTCGCCGAGGGCCTGGTCGAGGTTCACGCGGAAACTCCACGAATGGCTGCCACGGACGTTCTCGGGTCGGCTGACATAGACGGTGGTCGCAGGGTCGTAGCTGAGGGCGGTGGTGGTCTCGCGGTCGCTGCGGTTGTAGCCTACGGTGGTGCTGAGCGAGGTCTGGCTGCGGGCAAGCACCATGTTATAGGTCAGGCTCACGGCGTGGGTGTGGGTGTTTCGCAGCCCGGGGTTGCCCTCAGTGATGAAGAGCGGGTCGGTGAGGTCGCGGTAGCCGATGGTTTGCATGATGTCGGGCTGGCGTGTCGTGAAGCTGTAGTTCAGTTCGAGGCCTACGGTATTGCTAAGTTTCCATGTGGCACTCAGTGAGGGGTCGAAGAAGAAGCTGCGGCGCACGGCGGCGGTGTCAAGCGCCCCGCGCCGGTAGTCCTGGCTCTCGCGCTGCCAGTTGGCCTTGACGTTCAGCATCAGTTGGATGGGCGCCAGGTTGATGGTCTGCGCGAGCTGCAGGCTGTGCCCGTTGCGCGAGTACAGGTTGTGGTAGCTGTTGGCGGCGTCGGCCGCCCCGTCGGTCGTGAAGTCGCGGTCGTTCCGGTTGCGGCTGTAGGTCAGCGCGTATTGCGCCTGCACCATCCATTGCTTCGTCAGCCAGCGGGCGTGGTGGGCTTCGGCGGTGGTGGAGAACGACGTGGAGGGCGCGGTGTAGGTCTGGTTCAGGTGCGACGAGGCGTAGGCGGTGTTGTGGGCTGTGATGGTGCGGTCGGTCTGGCCGTCGGTTTTACCGTCTTGGTAGTTCAGGGTGATGCTGGCGCCGAGGGCGCCGTCCTTGACGTAGTGCTCCCAGCCGGCTCGGGAGTTCAGGGTGGTCTGGTGGGCGGCGGTGTGGGTAGTGGTGTGTTGCGACAATATCGCAACATACGGGACGTTGGGGGCTGGGAGCTCTTCCTGGGTGGTGGACTGGCGGCTGTCTGAGCGGCTGCTGGTGTGCTCTGCGCTGGCGCTCAGCGTGAAGGTGTTCAGCGTGTCGCGCACCCAGTGCAGGTCAGCCTTCACCCGTGGCTCCAGCTTGTGGCCTCGCTGGTAGCTCTCCGAGGTCGAGCGGGTGGCGGCCGTGCCGGGGAAGTAGTTCTCGGTCTCCTGGTGGTCGTTCTGCTGGTCGTCGTCGTGGGCCACGCCGCCGGTGACGCTGTAATAGTTCTTCAGGTCGTGCGTCCCCGCCTTGCGCTGCCAGTTGTGCTGATAGCCGGCCGACGCGCCGTGCTCTTTGCCGAAGCCGTTGCCCATGTTGGCCGTACTCCCGTTCATGTTGCGGCGCCAGTGCTTGTCGACGTTGTTGGCGTTGGCAAAGACCATCACGGGGTCGGTCTTCGACAGGCGGTTCATCAGCAGTTCGCCGTCGTAGTACTTCGTGGTCTGGTAGCCAGCTTTCACGTCGCCATACCAGCGGTCGAGGAAGCGGGGCTTGATGGTCAGGTCGAGCACCATGTCCTGCTTGCCGTCGTCGCGTCCCGTGCGCTCGCTGAACTCCGACTGCTTGTTATAGGCCTTGATCGTCTCTACGGCCTCGGCCGGCAGCTGCGTCACCAGGGCGTCGCCGCCCAAGAAGCTCTCGCCGTCCATCGTGATGCGGATGGGCTTGCCGTTCCACGACATCCTGCCCTGGGCGTCCACCTCCACGCCGGGCAGCTTGCGTATGAGTTCGTCAAGGCGCGCCCCCTCCTGCAGGTGGAACGCTTCGGGGTGGAAGACAATCGTGTCGCCCTTAACGGTGAAGCGCCTCGTGCGGCCCGTCACCTGCACCATCTTCAGCATCTGCGGCGACATCCTCAGCTCTATCGTCCCTATGTCGAGCGTGTCCTTGCGGCTGTCACTGAAGGCCAGCACGGGCTTCGACTTCGAGTAGTAGCCCAGCATGGAGACCTCGATGCTGCCGCGGCCGCTGGCAAAGACGCTGAAGCAGCCCAGCGAGTCGGCTTTCAGACTGTTGATCATGGTGCCATAATCGCCGTAGCGCTGTGTCAGTTTCACCGAGGCTTCGGGCAGCGGTTCCTTCGTCTCGGCATCTACCACGCGCCCTTTGACGATGTCGGCCTGGACTGTTGTCTGCTTGCTCACGATGAGGCACAGCAGTAGCAGGATGCGGAGGCTTCCGCACCTGAAGTGTCTGGTTTTCATATTGTTTCTGGTTTCTTAGAAGTTAGCGATGATCTGGTCGAAGGTCACGGCGGGGTCGGTCACGCCGAAGCCTTCTTTCTTCAGCTTCTGCTTGCGGTGCTGCACGGCAGAGACAGAGATGACGTAGATGGCCGAGAGGGCCGTGTTGGAGAGCTGTAGGCGCGCCAGCATACACAGTCGGATGTCCTCCTCGCTGAACTGCGGGTGGGCTGCTCGCAGGCGGCTGACGAAGTTGCCGTCGGCGGTGTCGAGGGTCATCTCTATCTCGCGCCAGTTGCGGGCGTTGATGACGGTACGCTTGCCGGCCGTCGGCTCCAGCATGTCGAAGATTTCGCTCTTGTCCATGATGTGTCCGCGCAGCATGGCTATCATGGCGTCCTTCTGGCGCAGGCGCTCGGCCAGCTGCTCCGCCTCGCGCTGATGGGCGGCTCGCTCAGCCTCGTGGCGCCGTCGGACGTTGCCGAGCCAGTTGCGGAAGACGAGCAGCAGGACGAGCACAGCCAGCATCAGCACGCCGATGACCGCCGTCATCAGCCGCCGCTGCAGCCCTGCTGACTTCTTCACATAGCCCGGTGCCAGATAGGTGTCGCGGTTGACGGCGAAATTCTGCTCCTCCTTCTTCGTCTCGCTATCATACGATGGCCGCCAGTGCTTCGTGCCATCTTCGTGGTGTTCCTGCTGGACTTCCTCATACATGCCGACAGGCACGGTGACCTCTCCGAAAAGGAAGGTAGACTTAGACGCACGCAAGCTGCACATATAGGAGAAGTCGTCGTGGGGCAGGGCCCAGAGTGAATCCAGACACAGATAGACGGCGTCGGTGACCGCCGGCGACGGGGGCGCGTCGAGCTGCCGGGCCGCGAGGGCGGCGGCGTGTTCCAAGGTGCCGAAGTGGTGCAGGTCGAAGGGTGAATGGAGAAGTACGGTGTAGCCATAGTCGTTGAGCATCGTCAGCAGCCAGCGCGGCTGGTCGGGCGACTGGCGGTAGTGCTGCAGCGCCCGGCGCAGGTAGAGTTCGGGCTGGGCCGCACTGTGGAAGGGCATACGATTGAAGAACTTGTCGTAGGCGCGATAGGCCAGGGCGTGGTCGCCGGTAGTCTCGGCACAGTGGATGGCCAGATGGAAGAACTGAGCGGTCTGCATGGGCAGGATGCTGTCGTTCTGACGGCGGCTGAGTACAAAGCAGGCGCGCCCGAAGCGGCGCAGGGCGTCCTCGTCGTCGGTCGTGCCGCCGAGGCTCAGTTCTTTATAATAATGGAACACGCGCAGGCGACTGCTGTCATCGGGAGTCAGCGCGTCGTCCGACTTCCGGTCGTCCGACTGGCGGTTGAAGTTCCACGTCTCGGCGTCCGACGTCAGGCAGACCGTCGTGTCGGTGTGGCGCAGGTACCATCGCTCTTCGTAGACCATGGCCCGCAGCAGGTCATAGAGCATCAGCGAACTCGCCGTCAGCCGCGTCGTGTCGACCCGTGCCAGCAATGCCGCCGCACTGTCAGCGTCAGCAAACACCACATTCTCAGCCGCGCGGAGCAGGCGCTTCTGCGGCAAGTCGCGCAGACTCCATGCCGTGCCGCCCGCTAAGGCCAGCACCAGCATGGCGATGATGATTCCAACAATCTTTCTTTTCATGTCCTTTGTTCGGTTATGACGCTGCAAAGGTACGGCAATTCTGCGACTTCTGCAAGTGAAAAGGGTGGAAAGCACCCTTCCACCACTTTCTTGCTGACAATGAGCTACTTACGGGCGCTCCTTCCACCCCTTTTCCACCCTCGGAAGTGGAAAAACACTGACATGGTGCAAAAAAGACTCAGGCCGCAGCGCTTTTATCGTAATAATTTCGTACCTTTGTCGGCAGAAAACATAAAACCGACTATAAGCATGAAGAGACTATTGACAATGGCAGCCCTGCTGCTGAGCGCCGTCACGATGACGACAGCCGAGACGAAGACCGTGAGCTCGCCCGACGGGCGGCTCAAAGTGACCATCAGCGACGAAGGAGGGCTGGCGCGCTACGCCGTCAGCTACGACGGGCACACGGTGCTGCAGCCCTCGCGCTTAGGCTTAATGACCGACTATGCCGACTTCACCCGCGAGCTGACCATCACCCAGGCCGAGCCCAGCAAGACCACCTATGAATACCGTATGCGGCAGACCAAGCAGTCGCACGTCCGCGTAGAGGCCGAGAAGACCACCCTGACGTTCCGCAACGCCAAGGGGCTGGAGATGGCCGTCTGCTTCCAGGTGAGCAACAACGACGTCGCCTACTGCTACCGCCTGCTGCGCCCCAAGAAGGACAACCCCAAGTGCGCCGTCGTCAGCAGCGAGGTCAGCTCGTTCCGCCTGCCCGACGGTACGACGACGTTCCTCTGTCCGCAGATAGGTCCGATGACGGGCTGGGAGCGCACGAAGCCGAGCTACGAGGAGGACTACAAGACTGACCAGCCGATGACGCAGCGGTCGCAGTTCGGCCAGGGCTACACCTTCCCCTGCCTGTTTAAAGCCCCCCTGTCGTCCCCCGAGGGGGACAAAAAAGCCTCCCCCCGGGGAGGCGCGGAGGGGGCCCTGTGGGTGCTCATCTCGGAGACGGGTGTCGACGGTAGCTACGTGGGCAGTCACCTGAGCGACTTCGACCCGCAGCACGGCTACACCATCGCCTTCCCGCAGGCGGGCGAGAACAACGGCGTCGGCTCGGCCACCGCCGGCGTGCCCCTGCCTTACACCACACCCTGGCGCACGCTGACCGTCGGCACGACACTGAAACCCATCGTCGAGACCACCGTGGCCTACGACGTCGTCAAGCCCAAGTACGAGCTGCAGTGGGCACCCACACCCGGCCGCTACACATGGTCGTGGCTCATCTGGCAGGACAACAGCATCAACTACGACGACCAGGTGAAGTTCATCGACCTGGCCGCAGAAATGGGCTACGAGTACTGCCTGGTAGACAACTGGTGGGACCAGCGCATCGGGCGCGACAAGATTGAGAAACTGTCGCGCTACGCCCAGCAGAAGGGCGTCAGCCTGATGTTATGGTACAACAGCAACGGCTACGAAAACGACGCCCCGCAGACGCCGCGCGACTGCATGTCGACGGCCTTGGCCCGCGACCGCGAAATGGGGTGGATGAAGAAGATCGGCGTCAAGGGCATCAAAGTCGACTTCTTCGGCGGCGACAAGCAGGTGACGATGCAGCTCTACGAGGACATCCTCTTCGACGCCGCCCGCTACGGCCTGCAGGTCATCTTCCACGGCTGTACGCTACCCCGCGGCTGGGAGGTGATGTATCCCAACTTCGTAGCCTCAGAGGCAGTATTGGCCTCGGAGAATGTCTATTTCACCGAAGCCCACGCCAAGAGCGAGGCTTTCGAACTCTGCATGCACCCCTTCTGCCGCAACGCCACGGCCACCATGGACTGGGGCGGCACCATCATGAACAAATATCTGTCGAAAGATAACAAGAGCCGCCACCGCCGCTATACTACCGACATCTTTGAGATGGCATCAGCCATCGTCAACCAAACGGCCGTGCAGTGTATCGCCCTGCAACCCAACAACCTTTTTCCCCCTATGGGAGGGACCGAGGAGGGCTTGCCGCAGTTTGAGCTCGACTTCCTCAAAGCCGTACCCACCACGTGGGACGAGACGCGACTGCTCGACGGCTATCCCGGGCGCTACGTCGTGCTGGCTCGCCGTCATGGCGGTAACTGGTATGTGGCCGGACTTAACGCCGAGAGCGAGGCCAAGACGCTGACATTGCAGATGCCCGAACTGGCCGGACAAACCGTTAAATATTACACGGACGACACCAAGAAAGGGCCCCTGCTGCAACAGTTGAAATTTAACAAGCGCGGCGAAGCTAAAGTGGTTATACAGCCCAACGGCGGAATCATTCTCTGCAAATAACTTGTCAAAAAATGGATAATAGGCGCTGTACTTATCAAATTTTTGCCTGAAAATTTGGAGATTAACAAAATAAGTCGTACCTTTGCACCCGCTTTTGACAGTATAACAGTTTAAATAGTAAATTGTAAATAGTCAAATAGTAAATAAAGTAGGTCCCTTCGTCTATCGGTTAGGACGAGAGATTTTCATTCTCTAAAGAGGAGTTCGACTCTCCTAGGGACTACAAACGCTCCACGTTCGTCATCTGCACAGCCAAGTGCTACTGGCAACAAGCCGGGAATGGTGACGATGAACCACCGCAAGCATTGAGCAGCAGCCGCAGAACGGCAGCCATCATCGCTAAGAGGAAGTTTGCTTAGGGCAGCCGCAAGGCACAAGACCCATGAGCCGCAGAGCATAAAGAACCCAACAAATTAACAATTAAAGATTAAAAAAATTAAAATGGCAAACCACAAGTCATCGGTGAAGAGAATTCGCCAGGAGAAGACAAGACAGCTCCACAACAAGTATTACGCAAAGACCATGCGCAACGCCGTACGCAAACTGCGCGCTATGACCAACAAGGACGAGGCCGTTGCCCTCTATCCGAAGGTTCAGAAGATGCTCGACAAGCTGGCCAAGACCAACATCATCCACAAGAACAAGGCCGCCAACCTGAAGTCAAGCCTTTGCAAGCACATCAACAAGCTGGGATAATCCATTAGAATTAACACCCATAGCTCAAACGGTCGTAACCATTCGGTTGACGACCGTTTTCCTGTAATTTGGCTCAACGTCCGACGACCGTTTTTTGTAGTTTTTTAGCAGATAAGCTTCGTTTATCTGACGTTTTTTTTATACCTTTGCACACAAATTGCAAAAATCAGTAAAATGTCTGAAGAACTCATACAAGAGCAGGAGAACTACTCCGCCAGTAATATCCAAGTACTTGAAGGCCTTGAGGCCGTTCGTAAGCGCCCCGCCATGTATATTGGCGACATCAGCGAGAAGGGCCTGCACCATCTGGTCAACGAAACCGTAGACAACTCTATCGACGAGGCCATGGCCGGCTTCTGCACCCATATTGAGGTGACCATTAACGAAGACAACTCTATCACCGTCCAGGACAACGGCCGCGGTATTCCCGTCGACGAGCACGAAAAGATGCACAAGAGCGCCCTGGAGGTGGTGATGACGGTGCTCCACGCCGGTGGTAAGTTCGACAAGGGTTCCTATAAGGTCTCCGGCGGTCTGCACGGTGTGGGCGTGAGCTGTGTCAACGCGCTCTCTACTCACATGATGTCGCAGGTGTTCCGTAACGGGCACATCTACCAGCAGGAATACGAAAAGGGCAAGCCGCTCTACGACGTGAAGATTGTAGGCGACACCGACCTTACGGGTACGCGCCAGCAGTTCTGGCCCGACGGCAGCATCTTTACCACCACCGTCTATAAGTACGACATCATTGCCAAGCGCATGCGCGAGCTGGCCTACCTCAACGCCGGTATCACCATCACGCTCACCGACCTGCGCCCCGACGAGGAGGGCAACGTCCGCGAGCCCGAGGTGTTCCACGCCAAGGAGGGTCTGAAAGAGTTTGTGCGCTATGTCGACCGTCACCGCACTCATCTCTTTGACGACGTCATCTACCTGAAGACCGAGAAGCAGGGTGTGCCCATCGAGGTGGCCGTGATGTACAACACCGACTATTCTGAGAACATCCACTCTTACGTCAACAATATCAACACCATCGAGGGTGGCACCCACCTGATGGGTTTCCGCGCTGCCCTGACGCGCACGCTGAAGGCATACGCCGACGCCGACCCACAGATTAGCAAGCAGATTGAAAAGGCCAAGATTGAGATTGCCGGCGAGGACTTCCGCGAAGGCCTGACGGCGGTCATCAGCATCAAGGTGGCCGAGCCGCAGTTTGAGGGCCAGACGAAGACCAAGCTCGGCAACAGCGAGGTTTCGGGCGCCGTGCAGCAGGCCGTGGGCGAGGCACTGAGCAACTACCTGGAGGAGCACCCAAAGGAGGCGAAGCTCATCTGCGACAAGGTGGTGCTGGCTGCCACGGCGCGTATCGCCGCCCGCAAAGCCCGCGAGAGTGTGCAGCGCAAGAACCCCATGACGGGCGGTGGACTGCCCGGCAAACTGGCCGACTGCTCAAACAAAGACCCAAAGGACTGCGAAATCTTCCTCGTCGAGGGTGACTCCGCCGGTGGTTCGGCCAAGCAGGGCCGCGACCGCCACTTCCAGGCTATCCTGCCCCTGCGCGGTAAGATTCTGAACGTGGAGAAGGTGCAGTGGCACCGCGTCTTCGAGGCCGAGTCGGTGATGAACATCATCCAGTCTATCGGCGTACGTTTCGGCGTCGACGGCGAGGGCGACCGCGAGGCTAACGTTGAGAAACTGCGCTACGACAAGATTATCATCATGACCGACGCCGATGTCGATGGCTCTCACATCGACACGCTCATCATGACACTCTTCTACCGCTTCATGCCCAAGGTGATACAGGAGGGCCACCTCTACATTGCCACACCACCGCTCTACAAGTGTACCTACAAGAAGTTCTCGGAGTACTGCTACACCGAGCAGCAGCGTCAGGCTTTCATCGACAAGTATGTGGCCGGCGACGAGAACGCCACCGCCCTGCACACCCAGCGCTATAAAGGTCTGGGTGAGATGAACCCCGAGCAACTCTGGGAGACGACCATGAACCCCGAGAACCGACTGCTGAAGCAGGTGACGATAGAGAACGCCGCCGAGGCCGACGAAATCTTCTCCATGCTCATGGGCGACGACGTGGAGCCCCGCCGACAGTTCATCGAGAAGAACGCCACCTACGCAAATATCGACGCGTAAACAGAGTCCTGGTCAAAGGTAGCGGACATTGAAGGCTCTTGGCATAAAATTTGCAGCTAAAATTTTGCGGCTTCGATTTTATTTCGTACCTTTGCAGCCGCAATGGAGCGATTGGACGATGGTGTAATGGTAACACTACAGGTTTTGGTTCTGTCATTCCCGGTTCGAATCCGAGTCGTCCAACCACGAAAGCATCCCCTTCAAAGGGATGCTTTTGGTTTTCTTCCTCTCCCTTCAAAGGGATGCTTTTGGTTTTCTTCCTCTCCCTTCAAAGGGATGCTTTTGTTTTTTTTAAGTGTTCAGATTTTGTAGTCCGTATTATATTTGCTATCTTTGCAGGCAAACTAATCAAGCACCAATGATAACAAACTACGAAATACGCTACGCAGCACATCCTGAAGACGCCCGACACTACGATACCGCCCGCCTGCGCCGCGACTTCCTCATGGAGCGAGTCTTTGCCGCCAACGAGGTGAACATGGTCTACTCCATGTACGACCGTATGATTGTCGGTGGCGCCATGCCCGTCGGCGAGGAGCTGACGCTGGAGGCCATCGACCCACTAAAGGCCGAATATTTTACCCAGCGCCGCGAGGTCGGTATATATAATATAGGTGGGAAGGGCATCGTTCGCGTAGGCGACGAAACATTTACCCTTGACTATAAGGAGGCACTCTACATCGGCCGCGGCGACCGCCACGTCACCTTCGCCAGCGCAGACCCTGCACAGCCTGCCAAATTCTACTTCAACTCAGCCACAGCCCACACGGCCTACCCCTGCCGCAAGGTGACCAAGCAGGACGCCGTGGTGGCCCACATGGGCAGCCTCGACATGTCTAACGAACGCAATATCAACAAGATGCTCGTCAATCAAGTGCTGCCCACCTGCCAGCTGCAGATGGGCATGACCGAACTGGCGGCGGGCTCTGTGTGGAACACCATGCCTGCCCACGTCCATGCCCGCCGCATGGAGGCATACTTCTATTTCGAACTGCCCGACGACCAGGCTGTCTGCCACTTCATGGGCGAGCCGCAGGAGACCCGCCACATCTGGATGCACACAGAGCAGGCCGTGCTCTCGCCGGAATGGAGCATCCACAGCGCTGCTGCCACCCACAACTACACTTTCATCTGGGGCATGGCCGGCGAGAACCTGGACTATGGCGACCAGGATTTCTACGCTATCACTGACTTGAAATAAAAAAAAACTTACCATCTTATAAACTTATAAACTAAAAACAATGGCAAATTTATTTTCTTTAGAGGGTAAGAACGCCTGGATTACCGGCGCATCTTACGGTATCGGTTTCAACATTGCCAAGGCTTTCGTGGCCGCCGGCATTAAGAACATCATTTTCAACGACATCAACGAGGCTGCCCTGCAGCGCGGTCTTAACAACTACAAGGAGGCTGGCATCCAGAATGTGAAGGGTTACGTCTGCGACGTCACCGACGAGAATGCCGTGAAGGAGCTCGTCAACAAGATTCACGAGGAGGTAGGCCAGATTGATATCCTGGTCAACAATGCCGGCATCATCAAGCGCATTCCCATGCACGAGATGAAGCGCGCCGAGTTCCAGCAGGTGATTGACATCGACCTCGTAGGTCCGTTCATCTGCTCTAGCGCCGTGATTCCCGAGATGATGGAGCGCCGCGAGGGTAAAATTATCAACATCTGCTCTATGATGTCAGAGCTCGGCCGCGAGACCGTCAGCGCATACGCTGCCGCCAAGGGTGGTCTGAAGATGCTCACCCGCAACATCTGCTCAGAGTATGGCGAATACAACATCCAGTGCAACGGCATTGGCCCGGGCTACATCGCTACGCCCCAGACTGCCCCGCTGCGTGAGCGCCAGCCCGACGGCAGCCGCCATCCGTTCGACTCGTTCATCTGCGCCAAGACGCCCGCCGGCCGCTGGCTCGACCCCTCAGAGCTTGGTGGGCCCGCTGTGTTCCTGGCATCGCACGCTTCCGACGCCGTCAACGGCCACATCCTCTATGTCGACGGTGGTATCCTGGCTTACATCGGCAAGCAGCCTAAGTAATTACTGCTCCAAAGCAAATAATGCAAAAAGGCGGCTCCCCGTGGAGCCGCCTCTTTCATTTTTATTTACAAATTGTTAGTTCAGAGCATCAGCTAATTCTGCACCGGCCTTAAACTTGGCAACCTTCTTGGCAGCAATAGTAATCTTCTCCTTAGTAGCGGGGTTGATACCCTCGCGGGCAGGACGCTCGTTAACGCTGAAAGTGCCAAAGCCAACAATGGCAATCTTATCACCGGCAATAAGGGCATCCTTAATCGCTGAAACAGTAGCGTCAAGTGCCTTCTTAGCGTCATTCTTTGAGAGACCAGCATTAGCTGCAATCTTCTCTACTAACTCTGTTTTGTTCATAATTGTTGTAAATTTAATGATTTATAAATAATGAAAAAAATGTTTCTATACCGAAATCCTTGGCAAATATAGGGTAAAGTATTCAGAAAAACAACAAAAAAAGAGAAAAAATTACTTTTTTTATGAAAAATAGTTGCTTTAAGGCCCTTTTTGCTCTGAAAAAGAGATATTTTTAGTAAATTTGCAGCCGCAAAGCGTATAAAAACGCAATGTGCATGAAACAAACAACTAATAGTAAATCCGTAAATAGTCAATTACCAACGTGTTTCGAAACATACCTACCATCACCAAAAATCTGCTGGCAATAAACCTGCTGGCATTCATTGCCACGTGGGTATTACAACTGCGTAGCATTGATCTGGCAAATCTGGGAGGACTACACTTCTTTCTGGCCAGCGACTTCAGCCCGCTACAGTTTATCACCTACATGTTTTTACATGCCAATTTGTCGCACATTTTTTTCAACATGTTTGCACTATGGATGTTCGGCGTTGTAGTGGAGAATGTATGGGGCTCGAAAAAATTCCTTTTTTATTACATTTCATGCGGCATCGGCGCAGGGCTCATGCAGGAGTTAGTTCAGCTCGTCAACTTCTATTTCACCATCAAAAGCCAGGCGCCCGACATCAGCTTTGCCGAACTGTTTACAGTAGGCCATCAGCTAAGCCACCAACTCAACGGATGGACAACAATCGGGGCTTCTGGAGCTGTCTACGCCATCCTATTGGCCTTCGGCATGATTTTCCCCAACGAGCGTATTTTTATCTTCCCCCTTCCCATACCTATCAAAGCCAAGTGGTTTGTCTGTGGATATGCCGCCATTGAGCTGTTCTCGGCCCTCGGTTCCTCGGGCGATGGCGTAGCCCACATGGCTCATCTGGGAGGCATGCTCTTTGGCTTCCTCATGATACGCTATTGGAACAGTCACCCAGACTCAAATTATAACCGCTCCGGCGGTCAGGAGTTCTTCGACAACCTGAAGCGCAATTTTGAGCGTCGCCACAACAAACCCCAGAGCCAGATGCACGCCGAACGCGGGGGCTCCAAGGAGGACGACATGGCGTACAACGCCCGCAAGCGCCAGAATCAGGAGGAAATAGACGCTATCCTCGACAAGATTCGCAAGAGTGGCTATGACAGTCTGACCAAAGAAGAGAAGCAAAAGCTCTTCGACGCCAGTCGTAACACTTAAAACGCCAGCCATGACGCATAGTACGCCAGCCGGAACACATGATTAAACAGCTTAAGCAATTCACCATTAATCTGGTGGCCGGAGCAAATATAGCCACGGTCGCCATCATGCTGTTATCAGGTTATTCCGACAGGCTTAACCCCATAGACTATCCGCTGCTGGCCTGCTTGGGAATG
>OCTW011609660.1_pt1 | contig 14180 bp, 18 predicted proteins | sample 1539671 | NCBI WGS metagenome assembly OCTW01 (sample SAMN02144230, study PRJEB22623) | gut metagenome | biome: sheep rumen | host: Ovis aries | place: New Zealand | reverse complement strand
TGAATGATTATTGCAAGCAACCGCTGTATCCTTCCTGAGGGATGGACTGCGGAGACCTTGATGCAGCCACATGATTCCATCCCGTATAATCCTGACATAGCCAATGTTTTTTTCAGAGCTGGATATATAGAAACCTGGGGACAGGGGATTCAAAAGATCTGTGATGAGTGCATAGCGCTTGGCGCAGAGCTTCCTAGGTATGAGATAATTGGAACCGGAATCAGAGTATATTTCCCGGCGCTAAGGAGTGCGCTTATAGATCAGCCCAAAGTGCCAAAGGGCCATAGTGCCAAGACCGATGGCACTTTGGATGACACTTTGGCGCTAAAGATAATTGAGATAATTCGCAGCAAGCCTGATATTACTCTTGATCAATTATCAGCAGAGGTTGGAATAGCAAGAAGAACACTTGTGAGATATATGAGTGCTCTTAAGGAAGCCGGTCGTATAGAACGGGTTGGTGGAAAAAGGTACGGACATTGGGAAATAAGGGATGATATGAAGTAAGACGCCTTGATGCTTCGGATATACGGTTTATACGACAACGGCTGAAGAGGTCGGTGAAGGGCAAGGTCAATAAATGAAGCAGGGATTTGAGATTGAGGTGATTGGATTATGGTAGATATATCAAAGGCGGATTGGAAACTGTTTCGCGAAAGAGTTCCCGAATGGCAGGAGCATTATATGGAGCGATTGACAAAGAAGTATATCGAAATATTGAGTTCTCCTGGAAATGCTTCTGATCACTTTTGGGAACTTGAAAAGAGGATTAAAAATGACAAGAAGCATCCCGGGGTGATGTTGGAAATGAGAAAATCTGAGGCAATATGGGATATAGCCATATTTATAAAGAAGAACGTCATTACCTTGAATGATCTGGAAGGATTCAGTCAGAATCTGATTGATTCAATAACAGAGATAATTAATCGATAAATGTCAGAAAAACTTAAAAGGATTTTCAAGATTTTACTCGACATGAGCAAGATGGACACTTTCTGAAGCGAATCAGATTTGAATTTCGCGTAGATTATGACGCTGAAGCAGGTGGCAAGGTGTTGCTCAACGATAACGACGTCGAGACTGTATGTCTTTTGTGCAACTGATTTGTTTGAGTCTGGTGGCAATCAATTTTTGATTGTCATCAGTTTTTCATTTTTTTGCAAAAATGTTTACAAACCTCTGACACATATGATAAGAAATGTAGCACGTTGTTACAGTATAAATTTCGGTGAACAGATAAAAACTGTGTCTAACCGAAAAATATAACGACAGCTTCTGTTGACGCTCAGCGCGTATCATGCTATAATTTTCGGTGAATCGAACAAAAACGATGCTCACAGAAAAATATGGAGAATTATTATGATTATTGGACGTGAAGAAGAAATGCGTAAACTAAATGAATTGTATGATAGTGATTCTGCTGAATTGGTGGCGATTTATGGTCGCCGTAGAGTTGGAAAAACATATTTGGTAGATGAGTGTTTTGAGGGGAGAATATGTTTTCGCCATTCGGGGCTATCTCCGATTGACGAGAATGAGGTTAAATCCGTCGGAACGGGTATGAGGAATCAGTTAGAGCATTTTCATAGATCATTACAACTGAATGGTTGGAAAGATGCTTCTAAGCCTAAATCATGGTTAGAAGCATTTTACATGTTAGAGGATTTGCTTATCGAAAAGTATAATGATAAGGATAGGATACTTATTTTTATTGATGAAATACAGTGGCTTGATACGCCTAGAGCAAAGTTTATGACCGGTTTCGAGGCATTCTGGAATGGCTGGGCATGTCATAAAAAAAATATAATGGTAATTGTCTGCGGAAGTTCAAGCTCTTGGATACTGGATAATATGATAAATAATCATGGAGGTCTTTATGGAAGAGTGACATGTGAAATGAAGATTCATCCGTTTAACCTTAATGAGACAGAAAGATTTTTTGAGTCAAAGGGAATCAATATGTCAAGATACGACATCACTGAGGCTTACATGATGGTTGGAGGGATGCCGTATTATCTTAAACAATTTAGTAGAGAGTTGAGTCTGCCACAAAACATAGATGCTATATTTTTTTCATCTAAAGGACCATTACAAAAAGAATATGACAGGATGTTTGCGTCGCTTTATACCAATGCCGAAACAATGAAGAGAATAATAAAGGCAATTGGCAGTAAGAACAAAGGCATAACAAGAGCAGAACTTGTAGAAATAACCGGAATCGCAGATAGTGGTGAGTTGTCAAAGCAACTGAATGCATTGATGGCAGGTGATTTTATAATAAAGTATTCGTCTTTTGGAGACAGTAAGCGTAATACGAATTACAAGCTAATAGATCCGCTATGTATATTCTACTTATCGTTTATGAACGGAAGAAGCGATAGTAAGAGAATTAATTGGATTAATATAGAAGATAGCGCAAGAGTGATTGCGTGGAAGGGTCATGCATTTGAAAATGTATGTTGGAATCATACGAAGAAGATAAAGATGGCACTACAGATAGCTGGAGTATCTACAAGAGAATCACTATGGTTCAAAAGAGGTGATGAGTCTTCGAGAGGAACACAGATAGACCTTATTATAGAGAGAAAAGATAATGTTGTTAATATGTGCGAAGTTAAATTCTACAGTAAAGAGTTTGAAGTAGATAAAGACTATCATTTAGTTCTTGAAAATAGAAAAACACTTCTTCGTGATGTTATATCGAAAAAAGCAACTATTCATAGTACGCTAATAACCACATATGGGTTGAAGAAAAAAGGTTATTGGAGCGATTTTGTTAATGTCGTAACAATGGATCAATTATTTCTGCCTTGATACCGGGGCTTCCTTTTGTCCCTTCGCTACGCAACAGAATGTCGATACTATTTGTAAAATGAGCAAACAAAGATAAGAGAACAAAAAAGGAGGATACGAAATGTATATAGAAGACGTTAACAGAGCTACAGACTGTACACTTAAATTATCATGTCACGATCCGGCAACGAAGGCTCTGTATGATTATGATGTCAATCTTATGACTGACAAGGCTCTTCGTGCCAAGGTTAATATTTTTATGAGTCAGAAAAATGTTAGGCACTTTGTAATAATCGAAAATTTTAAATATGATAGGAAGATTATTGATTTCGAGGCTCATAATGTCGAATGCTCGCTTATATTAACGCTTAAGAGTGGCAAAATATATCGTTGGGAGGATGTAGGCATAAGCCCGGTTAATATTGGAGGGAATGAGGTTATAAGTGTTACATCAACCAAGAGTGTAATGCCATATGATAGACGTAACTATCCGCGTTTCCCTGTTGAATGTGACGGAGAGGTTAAGTGGTCTGATTCTAAATCTGAGAAATGTGTTGTCAAGGACATTAGTCAAGAAGGAATAGGTATACTGATTGAAACGACCGATGCACCGCATCATAAGGGACAACCGGCTACTGTTACGTGGACAGAGACGGCTGATTTTGATAATTCAGGGAAGGCTTCTGTAAGAACTATTTCTGTTAACGCAAAAGTAGTAAGAAGGCAGACCATGCCTGACGGTAAGATAATTATCGGAATGGAACTTGAGAAAAAATCGCTTGCTACCGGAGAATACATCAATATGATACAACGTGCCCATTATGTACGAGCATAAAATAATGAGGGAAGGAGAGCGAAAGATGAAGATTTGTTCCCCATTACAAGTAAGAGAGCATTCCTATAGTATTTGATTTGGTTAATAATTTCGAGTCCTTAAGCCCTATAGCTGAACTTCAGAATGAGTATATAAAGGCAAAGGGTGAAATAGTAAAAAATAAATATGATTACATTATAAATGGGTTTGAAGTTATTGATGAGTTGAGTGATTGTCGAGTATTAATGGAACAGATACAGAAAAATATAGAGACATCCTGGGAGCAGCCTGATTATTTTTGGGAAAGAGGATATAAACATTTAAAGGAATAGGGAATTTTGATGAAATGCCTAATGTTCAGACATTGTTGATTATTTAGAAACGAGAAGCCTAATGAAGGAAAATGGATAGGGATAGGTTAGTTAAGCATACTTTATATGAGTATTGAATGATGTGAAAAGGTATAATTCCTTGAATAATAGACAGATGTAATGTTATTATTTTATATGTAGTTTGTTATTAGGTTTGTGGAGGTGACGCTTATGAAGTTAGATTTATACATGTTTGATACATGTCCGTATTGTCGTAAAGTTATTAACGAGATTAAAATGAGTGGAAGAAAGGATATTGAGTTTCACAATATTCATGAAAACGAAGAAGATAGACAGACACTTATAAGAGTAGGTGGCAAGGAGCAGGTGCCATGTCTGTTTGTTGACGGAAAGCCCATGTATGAAAGTGGCGATATTATTGCGTGGCTTAAGGAAAACTAGATAAATGAAGCGAAAAAGTGCTAAAGAGATACTTGCGGAATCCTTTCGCGAGCTTGCAGAATTACCTGATTGATACAGGCGATGATGTAATTCTTGTTGACACGGGTCTTCCTGCGGGTACACCGGAAGAGAAGCCTGATGAGACAAGTCCCGCATTTACGGGCAAAGACATATGCTCTTATCTGTGGAACTCATACACCGCAAGGCTATGAGAATCTTGAAGCAAAGCGTGTCATGGATCTGGATAATCCTGTTCCTACGGTTCTTGCCGAGATTGACTTTAGTTCTGTTGAATCAACCGGTAAATACGTGTGCTCAATATGCGGATATGTATATGATCCTGAAGAACATGACGGAGTTGCTTTCGAAGACCATATATATTGGTCTTCTTTTTTATGTAAAATAATTATGAATAAATGTTGATATTCACAATTCTTGCAGGAGCAGTTCTTTCTCTTTGTCACGGGCAGAATAGTAGCGTGTTCGGATTAACTGTACTAGAGCTCAATGAAATACTTAAGAATTTTGATAAAGCTTATGATAAAATGACAGATATAGAAAAGCGCAACTTCATGAACAAACTAATTGAGAGAGTGGAGATATGCAACGAAAAAACAGTCGAGACCTGTTGTCTGCTCGAACGACTTCGAAATGCAAAGGATCATGTCACGTTTACGCCTGATATGGAAGATTATTATCGGATTAAGGACGCAGAGGCAGATAAAGAAAAACGATAATACAAACTAATCGTTTTTGGTCAGCTGATGATAATAGCTAAGTAATTGTTGTAAAGTCTTATCATCAGCACTTTGAGCATCGTTTATTAGTTCAAACAGGAGTGGCTCATTTTTTTTCGAAATACTGATTACATCTGGTGATATATCATTTGTCTCTTCACATAGAAAGGCTGCAGATGTTCCTAGTTTTTCAGCAATTGTCATAAGGACTTGCGATGAGGGGCAACGGTCACCTGCTTCATATCTAACATAGGATGCCGCGGTTAAGCCTATTTTTCTTGCTGCTTCCGCCTTAGAAAGATTAAGACGTTCCCTTGCGGATTTTAAACGTTCCGGAACAAGTGTATTAGATGATGAATGCATGACAAACCTCCTTGACAATTACCAATGGTAACACTATAATATTACCATTGGTAATATTATATAAATCCAGACTATGAATGTCAAGGAAGGTGACGGATTATGAAATTGGAAGTAGAGATGACGGAAGAACAGCTAAACTTGAGTTATTCAAAACTGGATGAGGAACCGAAGTACAGTCTCTTTTATAGGTCTTTGGGAGCTTTTACACAACCCCGAATTTAATTGCCTCGAATTCGAGGCAATTAAAAAGGAATCAGGGGATAACGGTTTTGTAATGACCCCTAAACGATGGATAGAAGTTACCGGAGCGGTGGGAATTGTCAGTAAACAAGGACGGTATGCAGCAACATATGCTCACAGAGATATTGCATTTGAGTTTGCGTCTTGGATTTCTCCGGAATTTAAATTGTATATCATAGAGGATTATCAGAGGCTTAAAAATGATGAGAATAGTAGATTATCTCTTAATTGGAACCTAAATCGTGAAATAGCCAAATTGATAAAAGACTTGAGAGAAAGCACAGGGATGTCACATAAAGAGTTTTCAGAACATACAGGCATACCTGTTCATACATTGGAAGACTTGGAAGCGGGAAGGGAGAGTTTATGGCAAAGAATAGAATAATACGAGTACAGGACATTCCTATCACGGTGTCTGAAGCTGATATGGATGATTATATTTGTATAACTGATATGGCAGCCGTCAAATCTGAAAATTCGCGTGCTGCGGATGTCGTAAGAAACTGGCTGCGGAATAGATCCACGCTGGAGTTCCTGTCAACTTGGGAGGAAATCTATAACCCGGATTTTAAAGTGTTCGAATCTGAACACTTTAAAAAACAGGCTGGACTTGTAGTATTTACACCTAGCGTGTCGGAATGGGTTGAAAAGACCGGAGCAATCGGATTATTTGTACGAAAAGGGCGCTATGGCGGGACTTTTGCTCATAAGGATATAGCGTTTGAGTTTGCTTCCGCTATAAGTCCGGTATTTAAGCTGTATCTGATAAAAGAGTTTGAGCGGTTAAAAGAGCAGGAGAATGATCTGAAAAAGATAGAATGGGATGCCAAGAGGTTTCTTTCAAAGAATAACTATCTGATTCAGACAGATGCGGTAAAGAATTATCTTATTCCGGTGCGCAATTATCGGGAGGATCTGCAATGGCTTCCATATGCGGAAGAAGCGGATCTGCTAAACGTTGCACTATTTGGGTTTACTGCAAAAGCATGGAGAGATGCCAATCCGGAGCTTGCAAAGAAGAGTAACGTAAGGGATTTCGCTACGATAAATGAATTGACCGTCTTATCTAATCTTGAAACGCATAACGCTCAAATGATCAGAGAGCGAAGAAGCAAAGAAGAAAGGTTTAAAATCTTGAAGGATATTGCTGATTATCAGATGCAGGTGCTCCGTGAGGCGGAAAATATCAGTAAGCATATCGAGGAGAAAGAAGATGAAGAAGAATCATAAATTTTATAGACATAAAAAAAGAAACGAGCAACTCTCTCGGCGAATAATCGCTTACCAGACAAAAACCCATTTCATTTAAAAAGGATAATACTATGGTACAGGAAAAATGTCAACAGACATGCCACATACAAAGAAAACAACGAGTACGTTGAAGAAAAGTATGGTTTTAAGCTTTATTCTGCCTTTATAGCACAAGTTAAGCGTGAATGTGGTATAAGAAAAAATGGGAGAGAACTATAACTTGTCTAAATCGGACGATTATGAGCCTAGAGAGGTGACACCTGAAAAGCGTGCTGCCATCATAGATGCTTTAAAGCACTTCAACATGATAGAAGAGACAGAAAATGCCTTAGTAGAGGCTAAAGCTAAGAAGCGGTCGATACTTGCATGCTGAGAAATTTTGAGAAGATTATTGGATTTAAAGAAGGTGAGGTGATAACAGTGGATATAATAGCAAAACCGTCTGAAGAATTACTTGAGAAATATGAGCAGTTAAAAGATTATTTGCAATCACTTGAAAGCGTGGCAGTAGCTTTTTCAAGTGGAGTGGATTCAACTTTTTTGCTGTTTGCTGCAAAGGAAGCACTGGCAGATAATGTCATAGCTGTAACGGCAAGTTCATGTTCCTTTCCTAAAAGGGAGTTGGATGAAGCAAGAAAGTATTGTGAAGAAAATGGTATCCGTCAGGAGATTTTTCAATCAGAGGAGCTTGAGATAGAAGGCTTTTCTCATAATCCGAAAAACAGATGCTATCTTTGCAAACATGAATTGTTTAAGAAAATACAAAAAATTGCTGAGAACAATGGTATTAAAGCTGTTGTAGAAGGATCAAACCTCGATGATAATGGTGATTACAGACCAGGTCTTCAAGCCGTGGCAGAGCTTGGTATAAAAAGTCCGCTTAGACACATAGGCTTTACAAAAGATGAGATACGTATTTTGTCTAAATACTTTAAACTTCCCACATGGGATAAACAGTCTTTTGCATGCCTTTCTTCCAGGTTTGTATATGGTGAGACAATTTCAGAAGAAAAGCTTGGTATGGTAGATAAAGCAGAACAACTGTTGTTAGATCTGGGATTTCATCAGGTTCGTGTTAGAATTCATAATATGATAGCAAGAATAGAAATTATGCCGGAAGAATTCGGGAAACTGATTTCGGAGAACGTGCGTAAACAAATTACTACAAAGTTTAAGGAATATGGATTTGATTATGTGACGATGGACCTTATTGGATATAGAACAGGAAGCATGAATGAGGTTCTTAAGTAGTAGAACAAATTTGCGACTTGTTAATTGGATTTTTTTCTATAAAACAATGTGAAAATGGCGGCAAGGGCGCAAAATATGGATATACATATAAGCATCTGCTGGTATCCGTAGACTCCATTATTATTGGATATGAAGCCTACGAATATGGCAGGTGCTATTGTTGTGCCTACTTGTCTTACCAGAGCAACAGTAGCTATAGCAGAGGTGGAGTCTTTTGCCTCAACATTTTCAAGAATCATATAATTAGTAGGTGAACCCATAGCAAATCCAAGTCCAAGCCCAACTAGAGCAAGTCCTATAACAAGAGATATAGTACTTGGATTAATTGATACGTATAAAGCCAGGTACAGATAGGAGCCAATCATTAAGAGAAGCCCTGATATAAGGACAGGTTTTGGACCGAATTTGTCCACGAACTTACCACCCAGTGGCGGTCCTATCATAGATGTAATACCTATGGCAAGCATATAGTATCCACCTGAACCTGTCGGTGCATTCATGATGAATTCAGCATATTCGGGAACAAGCATCATGGCAATTATTATGCACCCTATGAAAAACGACGTAATCATTGTTATAACAATAGGCTTTTTCTGCAAAAATTCAATATGAAAAACAGGGTTGTTGACTTTCCTTTCAACTATTATAAAAATCACGGTAATTGTAATTGAAAGAACAAGCGGTATCCATACAATAGGACGGATTATGGATTCTTTTATGTTAAAGAAGTCTAGCTCCTTTAATCCCAGAAGCAAAAGAAGTATCTGTGTAATAAACAAGACAGAGCCTAAATAGTCTGTTTTAGAATCGTTTATCGTAGCACTGCTATGTAAGAACAATCTTGTTAGAATAAATAGTATGATACAAATTGGAGCAGATAGATAGAACATAATTGCCCAATTATCGATTCCAACCAATTCAACAATGGCACTTCCGATACCGGAACCTAATACATTGGATATTCCGGATACGGCAGCGGCAATGCCAAGCGCAAATCCCCGCTTTTCTTTAGGAAAGGATGTTCCAATCTCAGCATTTGCAACGGGAATCATTCCGCCTGCTCCCGAAGCTTGTATTACTCTACCAATTAGCAGCAGAGGGAAACCACCAAAAACGGACGAGAGACCACATAATATGGCTCCGCTCATAAATATAAGAATGCATATGGAGAATACTTTGTTTCTGCCGTATTTGTCAGCAATTTTCCCAATAATAGGAATTAGTGCAGCATAAAACAAGGTATAGATATTAATCATCCATATACCTGTACTATCATCAATAGAGAAATCTTCTTGTATAACTGTCCTTACGGGCGCAATCATTCCAACAAATAACCCGCCGATAAGAAGTCCAAGACAGTATATTACCAGTATTATTCTATAATTATTCTCACTTTTTATTCTCTTACTCATATTTTCCATAAATTTCACCATATAGCAATTAAGATTATACCACTTAAATAAAAAAAGTGAATACTTGAGAATTCAACTCATTTTTCTGTAGCTTGTTTTATGTTATAATACCTTTTAATTAATGGGAGAATACATATGTCAACAAAGTGGAAAATAATATCAATTATAATCGCAACTCTATTATTTCTGGCTATAGCGATTCTTTCTGTTCGTGGTAGATATCTTTGGATGGTAATACCGGATTATGATTATTACTCCATAACTGAGAATAACAATCTTGATAATGAAGTGAGTAATAATAGAGAGAAAATCAATATAACTTCCAATAATCAAAGCGTTATAGAGATAAAAAGCGTAGATTATGACGATACAAGGGATTGCTATGTTGTAGAGCTTAATCCAATTAAAACGGGAGAAGTAACACTTAGAGTAGATAGTCCTGGAATGAGTTTTAAGAATAGTATAACTGATTTTAAAGTGCTTCCTTTTGGTATTATCATGGTTAAGGGAGATATAGGAAGCATAAGTAATGTTGACATCATTCGAGTAGAGATTCTTGTTTTGTTTATCCTTATAGGAATTAATATTGGATTTTCATTATATAGACTGGTTAAGGAGGACAGATACTCTTATACGATAATGTATTACATTGGAGCTCTTGTATATATTATTGTTAACATATTCATGTTTTCGCTTCTTATAATAGTGGATAATCCTGTTGATGATAAACTAGCCTATCTGGTTAGTGATTTTGTAAATGATGGTATATACTTTGTATATCTGTTGTTCCCGATTATTATAATACTTGCGGTATTTCTTGTTATTAGTAATCTGGTGCTAATTATTAGAGAGGGTGGCGGTGTTAGGAATTTGCTGGGGATAGCCCTGGCCATGTTTCTTGTGATAACAACTCTGGGAATTGATTGGATATCAAGTATGTTCGCAGAGCAATCATATATAGTACTGTTTTTTGCTACAATATTCTATGGACTGCTTACCTATTTTGAGTGCATAATGATTGGGACATTTATTGCAACAATTATTTCCCATCATCATGTTCCCAGGAAAGAAATGGATTATATTATAATACTTGGCTGTGGACTTAGAGAAGATGGAACACCTATTCCGCTGCTTCAGGGCAGAATAGACAGGGCGCTATGGTTATATAACAGACAATTAAAGAAGAAGGGAACGGAGATGATGTTCGTGTGTTCTGGTGGTCAGGGTCCTGATGAGATAATATCTGAGGCCTTGTCTATTAAGAACTATTTACTGTCTAAAGGAATCAGGGAAGAACTTATTCTTATTGAAGATAAATCCACATCTACCTATGAGAATATGAAGTATACTCGGGAAGTGATTGAAGAATATAGGGAACAAAACAGAATCAACAGATTACAGAATATTGCTTTCTCAACTACTGATTATCATGTATTTAGAAGTGGATATCTTGCCAGAAGGCTTGGAATTAATGCAGAAGGAGTAGGTAGCAGAACAAGGTGGTATTTCTATCCGAATGCATTGATTAGAGAATTTGTTGCAAATGTAAGTAATCAGCGTAATAAGCATATTGTAAATTCTCTTGTAATATGTGTCGTATGTATAATGATTTGCATTGTTAGTATAGTAACATACATGGGGTATTATGGATGAATATAATCAATAATACATCACAGAATCAGTTAGAATATGATATAATCAAGAATAGATTCTAAGAAAGGAGTGTACCTGTTATAAGGTAGATTAATTAGTTATGAGTAAGAAAGAAAAAGGAAAGGGATTTTTTGCAGAGTTCAAGAAATTTATTCTCAGAGGAAATGTTATGGATATGGCTGTCGGTGTCATTGTTGGTGGCGCATTTACAGCTATTGTTACGTCACTTAATAAGGATATACTATCTCCAATTATTGCACTTGTAGGTGGAACGGACTTCTCATACCTTACACTTACGTTGGGTACAGATGAGAGTGCGCCTATTCTATATTATGGTAATTTCATTACTGCAATTATTAATTTCTTAATAACTGCCCTGGTAATATTCCTTATCGTTAAAGGTATTAATAGATTAAGCGATAGAGTTGCAGCACGCTTTAAGAAGGAAGAAGAAGCAGCACCAACAGAGAAAGAATGTCCATATTGTAAGACGATGATTAAGATTGATGCTACCCGTTGTCCTAATTGTACTTCTCAATTGCCACAAGAAGAGGTTGAAGCATAGATGGCTAAAGTTGTTGTTGGCATGTCAGGTGGTGTAGATAGCGCTGTGGCAGCATATTTACTTAAAAAAGAAGGATATGAAGTTATAGGCCTTACTCTTCGCACATGGGAAGAAGAAGAAGGAGGAGAGAGCCGTTGCTGTGAAATAGATGATGCAAGAGAGACGGCTAGAAGAATTGGAATAGAATATCATACCCTTAATTGCCTGTCTGAATTCAAAGATAAGGTAGTTGAGCCATTCGTCAACAACTATATAGACGGACGTACTCCCAATCCTTGTGTTGTATGTAACAGGAAGATTAAGTGGGAGAGGCTCATATATTTTGCTAATGTGATTAAAGCAGACTATGTTGCTACAGGTCACTATGCTAAAGTAGTAAAGCTTGACAATGGCAGGTATAGTGTCCGTCAGGCTTCTCACTATGAGAAAGATCAGACATATATGCTTTATAAGCTTTCTCAAGACGATTTGTCAAAAACTCTTATGCCTCTTTATGATTTAACTAAGGATGAAGTTAGAGAAATAGCTAGAGAAATAGGTATAGACGTGGCTGATAAACCAGACTCTCAGGAGATTTGCTTCGTTACAGATGGAAAATACTCTGAATTTATAGAGAAAGAAGCAAAAAATCGTGTGCCTGGGGAAGGAAATTATGTTGACATAGAGGGTAATATATTAGGGAAACACAAAGGAATCACTAATTATACCGTCGGTCAAAGAAGAGGTCTTGGACTTGCAATGGGCTATCACGTCTTTGTGAAAGAGATTAGACCTGAAACTAACGAAGTTGTAATATGTAGAGAAGAAGACTTATATAAAGATGAAATAACCTGTAGAGATGTGAATTACGTGGGTATATCACCGCTAAAGCATAACGAGAAAGTGAAGTGTTATGTTAAGATAAGATATCATCATAAAGCACAGGAAGCGACTATAGAGTTGATTGGCGATGACAGAATAAGTGTAACATTTGAAGATGCGGTTAAAGGAGCAGCCCCTGGACAGTCTGCAGTATTCTATGATGAAGAAAATACAGTACTGGGTGGCGGAATTATAGAATAATTACTAGTTATATGAGGAAAATGTTATGAATATCAATCAGTTAAAATACGTAATAGAGATTTCTGTGGCTTCTTCTATGCGAGAAGCTTCCAGAAAATTATATATATCTCAACCAGCCTTATCTAATAGTATTAAAGAATTAGAGGATGAGCTGGGTATTTTAATATTTGAAAGAACTAATAAAGGTATTTCTGTTACAGAAGAAGGCAGAGATTTTATTGATTATGCCAAGAAAGCTGTCAGTCAATATGAGATTTTAGAAGATAGATATTTAGATAAAGACGTGAATAGAGAGCATTTCTCTGTCTCAGTACAACACTATAATTTCGCTATTAACGCATTTACGAATATGATTAAGGATAGTAAACTTGATAAATACACATTTTCCATAAGAGAGACCAGGACAAGAGAAGTCCTAGAAGATGTCAGAAGCTTTAAGAGTGAAGTTGGAATTGTGTCATTCTCCGGTTCTAATGAAGAAGTGCTAAAGAAACTTCTCAAAGATTATGAGCTTACGTTTACACCCCTTATGAAGAGAGATACATATGTGTATGTGTGGGAGAATCATCCATATGCTAATAAGAAGATAGTATCACTTGAGGATATGAAAGACTACCCATGTGTGTCTTTTGATCAGAGTGATAACAGCAGTTTCTATCTATCGGAAGAAGCCATGGGAGATTATGAATTTGATAAGCTTGTTAAGTCAGACGATAGAGCAACGACTCTAGAAATCATTGCAGGACTTAATGGTTATGCCATAGGTTGTGGAATGCTTTCTGATGAAGATGCTATTCTCAAAGGTATGGTGGCAATAAAGCTAAAGGAACAGGATCCTTTGACAATCGGCTATATAACAAGAAAGGGGAGAGATAATTCTATATATGGAAAAGCATATATTGAAGAATTATTAAAATACAAAGAATCAAGCGACAATTAATATAGAGATACCTGCGATAACTAGAACTTATCGCAGACGATAAATCTAATATAATTTACAATGGATGTAAGTGTAATTATAATGTTTCTATGATAAAGCTGAACGCAATCAGCAATAGGCTTTTTCGAAACGTTGAACGAAGGTTCGGTTGAGAAAAAGGTATTTTGTAATCGCGTTCGGAGGAATGAAGATTAGGAGGATATTACAATGTCAAACATTTACAAAGGAACACTTGGACTCATTGGCAACACACCTCTTGTTGAGGTTACGAACATCGAGAAGGATTTGGGATTAGAAGCAACTATATTAGTTAAGCTTGAGTACTT
>OCTW011599250.1_pt1 | contig 14180 bp, 9 predicted proteins | sample 1539671 | NCBI WGS metagenome assembly OCTW01 (sample SAMN02144230, study PRJEB22623) | gut metagenome | biome: sheep rumen | host: Ovis aries | place: New Zealand | reverse complement strand
CCCCCAACCCCTCCCCTTGAGGGGAGGGGAGCGGCTGCGCCTTATCCGCTGGCGGTACTGGACTTTTAAGAAAAGAGTAAGTTTTTTTAATAATAGGAGTCTAGACGTTAGTCTCGTAGTTGATAGCCATCGCTCAAAACTAACGTCTAAACTCCTAAACTCCTAAACTCCTAAACTCCCAAACTCCTAAACTTCTAAACTCCTCAACTCCTCAACTCCTTAATTAGAATTGGTTTCCGCCGACGAACTTCTTCCCGTCGACGATATTGATGCCCTTGTGGGGATAGGTGAGGCGCTGGCCCTGCAGGTTGTAGACCTGGGAGTCGCGGGGCGTTGTCGAGGTGCTGGCCTGGCGGATGGCCTCGGGAGAGGCGACGGTCAGGCGGGCGCGGTCGGCGTTAAGGAGTCGTCCGTCCTTGTCGATGAGCATCACGACGACGCTGACCTGCTGCGGGTCGTCGACCGTCGTGGGCAGCTGGAACGTGTGGTCGTAGCTGTAGAGCGTCTCGGCCTCCAGCGCGCGGGGAAACACGTTGCGGAGTCCGCTGAAGTCGCTGGCGGGCTCCGTGCCCCGCGCTACGTCCTGGAACCACATGTCGTCGGCCGCGATGTTGCCGGGGCGCTGCTCGAATCCGTAGCATGCCTCCGTGCCGCCGGCGTAGGCGTTCAGTTGGTCGTAGCCGCTGCGCTCGCCGCTGACGCCGAGCTCGTCGTAGGTGTGGTGGACGTTGTCCTCGGTGACGACGAAGAAGAGGCGGAGCCCTGAGCCGTCAGTGGGGCGGGTGGGGAAGATGGCGGTCGTCGTCGCGATGCGCTGCGTCGACGGGTCGTAGCTGGCCTCGAGCTGTATGCCCGTGTCGTAGTCGTTGGTCTGCTTCAGGCTCTCAAAGCCCTCCACCAGGTAGAGCGGATCGCCGGCGTAGTCGGCCTGGCGGTTGATGACACACGAGGGGAATCCCGTCAGCCCGTATTGCGACATCACCCATCTGAGGTAGTCCTCGCCTCGGATGGCCATGGCGTCAGGATGCGAGCCGGGCTTGCTGTTGTTGTGGATGGCGATGCCGATGAAGTGATCAGGGTAGAGCTGGCTGAGGTGCTCCATGGCGCCGATGCCCCGCACGCACCAGGCGCACCACGTGCCCGTCATCTCCTCGACGACGATGCGCCAGGGCACGGCCGTCAGCCGGCCGCTCAGTCCGGCGCTGTCGGCCCCCGCCTTGATCCATGCGTCGTAGTCGGTGCTCTGGAATCGGTCGAGGGTGATGCTGTCGGACAGCTCGAAGCGCAGGGGCTGGCCGCGATGCAGGGTGGCGTCGAAGTGTTGCTCGAGGGTGGTGTCGGGCGTGCGCAGTCCGATGGTGAATCCCTCGACGTCGTCGTCGCTGGTGGCGAAGGCCGTGCCGCTGACGGCGATGCGCCCGTAGCCGTTGTAGGTGCGGTCGAAGTCGAGCGTCATGCCGACCGTCGTGGGCACCCCGGCGAAGATGTCGTCGACGTAGAGGCACATGCAGTCGTTGCTCTCGTTGACAAAAGCCACGCGGATGGTCTGCCCGACATAGTCGGCGAGCGACACCTCATGGTCGGTCCAGCGGTGGCTCTCCGCCGTGCTGCGGTAGAGCGTGGTGCTGAAGGACGACGGCTGAGGGTCGGACGAGGAGGGCGCCACGTAGACGGTCAGCCCGTCGGGGAAGTCCTGGGCCTGCGCCCTCGACCGCCAGCGCAGCACGGCCTTCGGGCTGCTGACGGTCATCGGGGGCGTGATCATCCAGTCGCTGGCCCGCCCGCTGTCTTCATAGTAAGAGGTGGAGACGGCGGCGCGGTTGCCCTCGCTGCCTTCGCTCACGACGATCCATGGCCGCCCCGTCTCGAAGCCCATCTGGCGCATCTCCTTCTGAGGCGTGCGCTGGTCGTGGTCGATGAGGGTGAAGGCGGCGGGCATGCCGTCGTCGAACGATGTCTGCAGATATTCTGTCTGTGCCTGTGCGCCCGTGGCGATGGCCAGCATGGCGGCCGTGATGGCTGCGTGGTGTAGATAGTGTTTCATACGATCAGGTCTTTTCTTTTTGTTCTTTTGTCGTGCAAAAGTACTACTTATTTGCTATTCAAGCGGTGCGAGCGATGTATTATTATTGCATATTTTGTAAAGTTTAACGGAACTGGAGCACGGTCTAACTGATTATTTTGTACTTTTGCACGGATTTTTAAGCACACTATTATTTAAGTAACTACAAACTATGAGAAAGAACAACTACTTGTTTGGTGCGGCCCTCATGGCCGCAACGCTCGCAACGGCTCCGACGACGGCCGTCCTTGCTCAGGACGAGGTGGCGCCAGAGACCGTCGACCTCGAAGTGTGGTACGTTCATGGCATCCAGGGCTCGGCCCAGCAGAACGTGCATCCTACGTTTCGCGTGAACAACCTCGGCAAGGCCGTGCAGAGCTTCACCGTCGAGGTGACCCTGAACGACAAGGCCGCCTTCACTGAGGAGATCACCCTCGAGGCACCCCTGGCCTACAACGAGTGGGCCGACGTGACGACGCAGCAGACCGTGACGCTGCCCTTCGGCGAGACATCGACCGTGGGCATCACCATCAAGGCCGACGGCGACGTTGACGAGACGAACAACTCGGGACAGACGACGGTCGAGATGCCCTCGGTCCTTGAGTTCCCCTATACGTGGAATGTGGAGACCTGCCAGCAGGACTTCGATGCCCCTGGCGGCGACTTCTGGTTCGGACTGCCGGGCTGGGAGTGGAACACGGAGCAGGAGGCCTTCTATCTCTATGGCAAGGGCACCAACTGGATGTCGGACATCACGTCGCAGGTGGTCAACTTCCCCACTGACGCGAAGGTGATGATCAGCTTCGAGAGCGCCATCTCGCTGGACGGCACGATGACGGTCAAGGTGGACTACGGTGGCGGCGAGGTGGAGACGCTGACTGCCGACCTCACCGGCAACGGCGAGTTCGCCCAGTACTTCGTCTCGTTCACGGCCAAGGGTCCCGCGCGGGTGGCCTTCTCGCCCCGCATGAACGACATCATGCAGTATGGCGGCGTCTACGTGCGCAACATCAATATGCTGAGGGCCCAGCGCGACATGGCGGCCGGTAGCATCCTGCAGCCTGCCACGAGCCAGGTGGCCCTTTCGGACGAGCCCGTCAGCGTCACGGTGCGCTTCCGCAACGTGTCGCCCTTCGACATCGAGAACCCCACGTTCTGCTATGACGCCGGCAACGGCCAGGAGGTGCGCGAGACCTATGAGGGCACCGTCCTCGGCGGCGCATCCGTCGACTATACGTTCACGAAGGGTTTCGTGCGCACCACTGAGGGCACGGTCCGGCTGAAGGCCTGGTGCGAGGTGGCCCGCGACGCTAACCCGGACAACAACACGGTCGAGAAGGAGATGACCTTCTACGTGGCACCGTCGTTCCCCTATCAGACGACCTTCGACGAGGGTAACGACCTGTGGTCAGCCATCGGCAACGGTGCCTGGGGCTTCGCAGCCATGACCGACGGCAACAACGTCATGGTCGGCCAGCAGGGCACCATCGTCACCCCCGCCATCAAGATGCCTGCCGGCGTGGCCCGCGTGTCGTTCTACTATGGCAGCGTGAACCGCGCAGGAGCTAACCTGAAGCTCTACATGGGTCGCGGCACGGGCGAGGCCGACCTGCAGGAGGTGCTCTTCGACAAGGACATCACCAACGGCGGATGGCTCAACGGCTATCATCTGCTGAACATCGAGGAGCCCGGCAACTACTATTTCGCCTTCCGTCTTGAGGGCGCACAGGATCAGGTCGTCATCGACAACTTCAAGGTCGACGCCGAGGAGGACCTCTGCATGCACAGCGTCGGGTTCGACCGCGAGAGCGGCTTCAACCTGACTGAGGCCAAGGTGACGCTGAGCTATGTCAACCATGGCGTCACGCCGCAGAAGGACATCGCCGTGCGCTACTATATCAACAGCACGACTGAGAACTATGTCGAGGAGACGGTCAAGGACGTGGTGATGCCCGGCGACACCCTGAGCTACACCTTCCAGAAGCCCGTCAACGTGTCGGCCACCGACTCGGTCTACACGGTGCTGGGACAGATCGTCACCAAGGTGGGCAACGACCAGGTCAACGACTTCATCCAGGGCGCAAGCATCCAGAACTTCAAGCCCCTGGGCGCTCCCTACTATTATGACTTCGCTGACGACGTGCGCAACAGCCAGTGGCTCATGCCCGAGAACGACGGCAACAAGTGGGGCATCGAGGACTACTACTTCACCTACGACGGCAGCCGCGCACTGACCCACCACCACAGCCAGTACACCTACACCGAGCCGGCCGACGACTGGGCCTACTCGGAGTGCCTGGAGCTCGAGCCGGGCGAATACTACGTCTCGTTCTTCCATCGCGGACGCACCTATTTCAGCGGCGAGGAGTACAACCAGAGCTATGAACTCAAGATGGGCCGCGAGCGCACGCCCGAGGCCATGACCATCGACGTGGCCCGCTATGAGAACGTCGACATCTACGGACAGAGCTTCCAGCGCAGCATGGCCCGCGTGAAGATCACCGAGGGCGGCCAGTACTACCTGGGATTCCATAACTTCAGCCCCGCCAACGACGGCGAGACGCGCATCGACGGCGTCAGCATCGAGCGCGTAGAGCCGGGTCTCCAGCTGCCATATGCCAGCAATTTCGCTGAGGGCACGGAGGGCTGGACGCTCTACAATGCCGGTGCAACCGACTACTTCACAAAGTGGGAGAATGCCGACGGCATGATGACCGTCACCAATGCTTATTACGTGGAGAATTTGCTCGTCTCGCCGAAACTGGCCGTCAAGGCTGGTCAGACGGTCGTCGTCGAGGTGGAGTATGCCATCGTCGACGATGCTGAAGTCGAGAATCTTGCACTTGACCTCTACACAGGCGAACTGAACAGCGACGAGCACATGACGGTCGTCGCCTCGGGCGCCAAGGACCAGAACGTGCTTACCTATCAGTTCACGGCCGACAAGGATCAGGACCTCTACGTCGGACTGCGCACCAACACTGACATCGTCGACGGCGACTATGGCTACAATGCCTATCAGGTCAACGTGAAGTCGGTGAAGGTGTCGCTCGACATCACCGACGGCATCAACACGGCCCTCCGTCAGGAGTTCTCTTCCGACGAGTGCTTCGACCTGCAGGGACGCCGCGTGGCCCAGCCGCAGCGGGGCCTCTACATCCGCAACGGCCGTAAGGTTGTCGTGAAGTAAATAATTATTCGCAGACGTTTAAAGTTATTTAATGGAATTTGCTTGCAAATGTGGCGATAAATGCGTTACTTTGCAAGCAAATTCTTTTTTATTCATTAAATAGTATAAAGCATGAACAGAGTGAAAGAAGCACTGATCCTGGCCGTCGGAATGATTGCGCTGGGATGGTTTGTGAAGGCTGGCATCGACAACTTCGCAAACAAGGACCGCAAGGTGACGGTCAAGGGACTGGCCGAGCGCGAGGTGCCGGCCGACAAGGTGACGTGGAGCATCAGCACGAAGGAGACAGGCAACGACCTGCCGACGCTCTACGACCGCATCAACGTGCAGAGTGAGAAGATCAAGCAGTTCCTCGTGCAGAACGGCCTCGACGCCAGCGAGATAACGGTCAATGCTCCGAGCGTCACTGACCTGGAGGCCCGCGAGTGGGGCGACAACCAGAAGCCGTTCCGCTACATCGTGACGACAGCCATCACCGTCGCCACGGGCAAGGTGGAGCAGGTCAACAAGGCAATCTTTCGTCAGGGCGAGCTGCTGAAGCAGGGCGTGGCCATCGAGAACAGCTATCCCAACTACGAGTATGCCTCGTTCCAGCAGATGAAGCCCGAGATGATGCAGGAGGCCATTAAGAATGCACAGAAGACGGCCGAGCAGTTTGCCGAGGCCAGCGAATCGAAGCTGGGCAAGATCCAGACGGCCGGCCAGGGCCAGTTTGAGATTGAGAACCGCGACGAGAATACGCCGCACATCAAGAAGCTGCGCGTGGTGACGACGGTCACTTACTCGCTGCGCGACTAAACACTCTAAATACTCATCAGCGTCTGCATGAATTCCTGCAGGCGCAGCAGGCCATAGGCGCCGTCGACGCACGACACTTCGTCGTAGCGATCGACGGCGTCGGGCGTTATACCATTATAATATATAAGGAAGGGGACGGGCTCGCTGACGTGGGTGCGCACCTCGACGGGCGTCGGATGGTCAGGCAGCACAGCCAGGCAGACGGGCTCCGGCCACTGGCGCGTGGCCTCGTAAATGGGGCCTACGATGCGGCGGTCGAGGTTCTCGATGGTGCGGAGCTTCAGGTCGAGGTCGCCGTCGTGGCCGGCCTCGTCGCTGGCCTCGATGTGCAGGAAGACGAAGTCCTGCTCCTTCAGTGCGCGGAGTGCGGCCTCGGCTTTGCCCTCGTAGTTGGTATCGCTCAGTCCGGTGGCGCCAGGCACCTTGATGATGTCGAGGCCGGCGTAGTGGCCGATGCCGCGGATGAGGTCGACGGCCGAGATGACCGAGCCGCGCTTGATCTGCGGATACTGCTCCATGAGGGTCTGCATCTGCGGGCGGTAGCCGCCGCCCCAGGGCCAGATGCTGTTGGCCTTGACGGGGCGCGAGGCGTTGAAGGGGTGGCTGGCGAGCAGGGCCTGCGAGCGGAGGATGAGGTCGTTGAGCAGGTCGGCGGTCTGCTGGGGGGAGAGGGCGTTGGCAGCTGCAACATTGTTGCAGCTCACCGGACGGGAGGGGGCGGGGATGCTCTCCGAACAGGAGGGGGCAGGGGTGCTCATCGGGCTTTCGGCCGCGGGGCGGACGAGGAGGGGGCGCCAAGGCTCGCCGGGATGGTCGTGGGGCGGGGCGCACTCGATGAGCTTGGAGCCGCCGCGGATGATGAGCAGGTGGCGATACTGGATGCCGGTGATGAAGTGGACGCGGTCGGTGCCCAGCTCGCGGTTGACGGTAGCGGCCAGATGCTCGTCGAGATAGCGGATGAGCAGGTCGCCCTCCTCGGTCTTGAGGTGGCCGCCGTGGTGGTTGACGATGGTGCCGTCGTCGCCGACGGTGATGATGTTGCAGCGCAGGGCCAGGTCGTCTGCGTTCATCTCATAGCCGATGGAAGCCGCCTCGAGCGGTCCGCGACCCTCATAAACCTTGTTGAGGTCGTAGCCCAGGATGGCCGTATTGGCTACCTCCGAACCCGGCTGGAATCCATCGGGCACGGTCTGTAGCCGTCCGCAGCGCCCCAGTCGGGCCAGCATGTCCATGTTGGGTGTGTCGGCATGTTGCAGCAACGTCTTGCCGCCGAGGCGCTCTACGGCATGGTCGGCCATGCCGTCGCCGAGGATGATGATGTGCTTCATAAGCCCTTAGATGTTTGCGATTGACATGATGTTGGCAAATACGCCGGCGGCCGTGACCGAGGCTCCGGCACCATAGCCCTGGATGAGCATGGGATATTCGCGATAGCGCTCGGTGGTCAGCATGACGATGTTGTTCGAGCCCTCGAGGTTGTAGAACGGATGACCGGGGCTGACGGCCTCGAGCGAGACGCTGGTGTGGCCGCCCTCCATCTTGGCTACGAAGCGCCATCGCTTCTGCTCCTTCTCCAGCTCCTGGCGGCGCAGCTCGAAGTCGGCGTCGAGCTCAGGCAGATGGCGCCAGAAGTCGTCGAGCGACCCCTCGAAGAAGGCGTCGGGCATGAACAGATGCTTCTCGACGTCGTCCTGCTCAACCTTGTAGCCGGCCTCGCGGGTGAGGATGACGAGCTTGCGTATGACGTCCTTGCCGCAGAGGTCGATGCGCGGGTCGGGCTCGGCATAGCCCCGCTCCTTGGCCAGCCGTACGGTCTCGGAGAAAGGCACCTGGGCCGAGATGGTGTTGAAGATGAAGTTGAGCGTGCCCGAGAGGACGGCCTCGATGCGGAGGATGCGGTCGCCGGAGGTGAGCAGGTCGTTGATGGTGCCGATGATGGGCAGACCGGCGCCGACGTTGGTCTCGAAGAGGAACTTGACGCCCCGCTTCAGGGCCGTCTGCTTCAGTTGTGCATAGCCGTCGTAAGGACCTGAGGCGGCTATCTTGTTGGCCGTGACGACCGAGATGTTGTGGTCGAGCAGGTCCTGATAGATGGCGGCCACGTCGGCCGAAGCCGTGCAGTCGACGAACACCGAGTTGAAGATGTTCATACCGATAATCTCATTCTTCAGCCGCTCGACATCGCTGGGCTCAGCGTTGGCCAGCGCCTCGCGATAGTTGCGCAGGTCGATGCCGTCGCGGTTGAAGACGGCGCGCCGCGAGTTGGAGATGCCCACCACCTTGAGTTTCAGCTGTCGGGTGTCCTTCAGCTTCTTGTATTGCGCGTTGATCTGTTCGAGCAGGTTGCCGCCGACGGTGCCGACGCCGCAGACGAAGAGGTTGAGCACGTTATATTCGGAGAGGAAGAACGAGTCGTGGATCACGTTGAGCGACTTGCGCAGGAACTTCGCATCGACGACGAACGAGATGTTGGTCTCCGATGCACCCTGGGCGCAGGCGATGACCGAGATGCCCGAGCGACCGAGTGTGCCGAAGAGCTTGCCGGCGATGCCCGGCGTGTGCTTCATGTTCTCGCCCACGATGGCGATGGTGGCCAGTCCGCGCTCGGCCTGCATGGGGAACATGGCGCCGGTGACGATCTCCTTGGCAAACTCGATGTTGAGCACCTCGACGGCGGCCTCGGCGTCCTCGTCGCGCACGCCGATGGACGTAGAGTTCTCAGATGAGGCCTGCGAGACCATGAACACCGAGATGCCATGCTCAGCCAGGACGGAGAAGATGCGGCGGTTGACGCCGATGACGCCCACCATCGACAGTCCGGTGACGGTGATGAGCGTGGTGCCCTTGATGGAGGAGATACCCTTGATGGGCTTCTGGTCGTTGTCGATCTTCTGCTTGATGAGGGTGCCCGGGTGAGTGGGGTTGAAGGTGTTCTTGATGCGGATGGGTATGTTCTTCACGCAGACGGGGTAGATCGTGGGCGGATAGACCACCTTGGCGCCGAAGTTGCAGAGCTCCATGGCCTCGAGATAGCTGAGCTCATTGATGGTGTAGGCCGTCTTGATGACGCGCGGGTCGGCCGTCATGAAGCCGTCGACGTCAGTCCATATCTGCAGCTCCTCGGCGTCGAGGGCAGCGGCGATGATGGCGGCCGTATAGTCCGAGCCGCCGCGGCCCAGGTTGGTCGTCTCGCCGGTGTCGCGGTCGCGGGCTATGAAGCCGGGGACGACGAGGGGCCTGCTGCCGATGTTGCAGTTTGTCGCGTTCTTTGACGAGCAAAGCGGCAATGCCGAGCGGTCAACGCAACAGACCTGACGCACCAGCCGATAGGTCAGCTCGGCGTCGAGCACGTCCTTGCCCTGCTTCTTGGTCGTCTTGATGAAGTCGCGCGAGTTCATGCGCACGCCGCCGACGAGCTGGGCCACGATGTGCGAGCTGAGGCGCTCGCCGTAGCTGACGATGGCCGCCTGCGACTTGGGGCTCAGGTCGTGGATGAGGTAGACACCATAATATATGGAATGGAGCTGGTCGAACATCGTGCTGATGGTCTGCTCCAGCTGTTGCCGCTGCTCGTTGTCAGCGAAGATTCGGTCCACCATGTCGATATGTCGCTGGCGCATGGCGTCGAACTCCCGTCGCCATCCGTCGTCGCCGGCCAGTGCCCTCTGGGCCGTGGCTATCAGCCGGTCGGTGATGCCGCCGAGTGCGCTCACCACGACCACGACAGGCGTCTCTTGCTGAGTGACGATGTTCTTAAGACTGAGTATGCTTTCTACGCTTCCTACGGAGGTGCCTCCGAATTTCAGTACCTTCATTCTTACGTTTCGTTTTTGTTTCGCGGGTGCAAAGTTACGAAAATAGTGAGAGAAATAAGAACAATTCGCGTTTTTTTTGTACCTTTGCACTCAGATATGATTACAGAATACCAACTTCGCGTTCTGCCGCAAGTAGCAGCCGATACTGACAGCCTGCGCCGCTTTATTGCCGACGAGCAGGGCATAGCCTACGGGCAGATCAAGGGCGTGCGCATCCTGAAGCGCTCCATCGACGCCCGCCAGCGCACCATCTTTGTCAACCTGAGAGTTCGCGTCTATGTCGGCGAGGAGCCGCAGGACGATGTCTTCGAACCCGTCAGCTATCACGACGTCAGCGACCGCCCCCAGGTCGTCGTCGTCGGGGCCGGCCCGGGCGGACTGTTTGCGGCCCTGCGCCTGATCGAGCTGGGCCTCAGGCCCGTCGTGCTGGAGCGTGGCAAGGACGTGCACGAGCGCAAGAAAGACCTGGCGCAGATCTCGCGCACGCAGCTGGTCGACCCCGAGAGCAACTACTGCTTCGGCGAGGGTGGGGCGGGGGCCTACTCCGACGGCAAGCTCTACACCCGCTCGAAGAAACGCGGCAACACGGACAAGATCCTGCGCGTGTTCTGTCAGCACGGCGCCTCGACCAACATCCTGGCCGACGCCCATCCGCACATCGGCACCGACCGCCTGCCGCAGGTCATCGAGGCGATGCGCAACACGATTATCCGCTGCGGCGGCGAGGTGCACTTCCAGACGAAGATGACCGAACTGGTCATGAAGGGCAACACTGTCGTCGGCGTCAACGCGCAGCCCACCTCTCACCACTCACCTCTCACCTCTCAGTTCTTCTCCGGCCCCGTCATCCTGGCCACGGGCCACTCCGCCCGCGACGTCTACCGCTATCTGGCCGCCTCGGGCGTCGAGATAGAGCCGAAGGGCATCGCCGTGGGCGTGCGCCTGGAGCATCCCTCCGCGCTGATCGACCAGATACAGTATCACCGCCGCGAGGGGCGCGGGCAGTGGCTGCCCGCCGCCGAATATGCCTTTGTCACGCAGGTCGAGGGCCGTGGCGTCTATTCGTTCTGCATGTGTCCCGGCGGCTTCGTCATCCCCGCCGCCACTGGGCCCGAACAGATCGTGGTCAACGGCATGAGCCCCGCCAGCCGCGGCACCCAGTGGAGCAACTCCGGAATGGTCGTCGAGCTGCGGCCGGAGGACCTCGAAAGTGAAGAGTTAAGAGTGAAGAGTGAAGAATTTGCTACCGCCCAGTACGCCGATTCTATGGCGGTAGCAAATTCTTCACTCTTCACTCTTCACTCTTCACTAAAAATGCTTGCATTCCAGGAACGTCTCGAGCGCCTCTGCTGGCAGCAGGGCAACCGCCGGCAGACGGCCCCGGCGCAGCGCATGGCCGACTTCGTCAGCGGCCGCCTCAGCGCCGACCTGCCCAAGAGCTCCTACGCCCCCGGCCTCGTCGCCTCGCCCCTGCACTTCTGGATGCCCCGGCCCATCGTCAGCCGGCTGCAGCAGGGCTTCCGCACCTTCGGCCGTCAGGCCCACGGGTTCCTGACCAACGAGGCCGTGATGATAGCCGTTGAGACCCGCACGTCGAGTCCGGTGCGCATCCTCCGCTCGCCCGAGACGCTGCAGCACGTCCGCCTCGAGGGCCTCTTCCCCTGTGGCGAGGGCGCCGGCTATGCGGGCGGCATCGTCTCGGCCGGCGTCGACGGCGAGCGCTGCGCCGAGATGTGCGCGCAGTACCTCGAAGCCGCCTTCTGAGCGGCCCTCAGCCATCGCTGACGCCCAGGTCTGAAAATCGGAAAGTGCCGCTTCTCGATAGTAATATAGGGGTATATTACCTTCGAGAAGCGGCACTTTCGTTCTTATTAACCATCATTTCGGAAAAAACGAAGCGGGCAAAGAAAAACATGGATAAAAGTGTTGCCGTTTCGTTTTTTTTTCGTATCTTTGCACAAACAACCACCAAATAATCATTGAAGCTATGAACAAGGAGGAGAAATTTGTCATCACCATCAGCCGACAGTTCGGCACGGGTGGTCATGAGATCGGAGCAGAGCTGGCGCGCCGTCTGGGCGTGAAGCTGCTCGATAAACAGATATTGAACGAAGTGGCCCGTAAGTTCTGTACCGTCGAGGAGGCCGTGGAGAACATCGAAGCCCGCAACCCGCTGTGGCGCGACGACTTCACGCAGTTCTACCGCTCGTATATGGCAGGGGCCGAGTATAACGGACAGGAGCACGACCAGACGTCGCGCCGTCTCTTTGAGGCGCAGGCTAAGAGCATCCGCCGCATCGCCAGCGAGGAGTCGTGCGTCATCGTCGGCCGCTGCGGGTTTCACATCTTCCGCGACCACCCCAACGCCCTGAAGATCTTCGTCCATGCCGACGACGACTGCCGCAAACGCCGCATCGCCACGAAATACGATATCTCGGAGGCCGACGCCGCAGCGATGATCGTCGACAACGACTACAGCCGCGAGCTCTACACGAAGACCTTCACGGGCAGCGACTGGCAGGACGCGCGCAACTACGACGTGACGCTCAACGTGAGCAAGTTCGGCGTCAACGGTGCCGTCGACTTCCTCATGAACTGTATTGAATAAACAGGGACGATGGCATTCGGAAAATGGATTGGCGGCTATCTGGGATGGAGTGCCGCCGGGCCCCTCGGGGCGCTTCTGGGATTCGTCGTCGGGGCCATCTTCGACGCCGTCACCGACGGAGGGACCTCTCGCTTGTTAGGCTCCGACGACTTCTCGTCGTCATCGGCCGACAGCGACTATCAGCAGGCCCGCCGGCAGCAGGGCGACCGCAACAGCTTCCTGTTGTCGATGCTCGTGCTGGCCTCCTATATCATCAAGGCCGACGGCCGCATCATGCACTCCGAGATGGAACTGGTGCGCCAGATGCTGCGCCAGAACTTCGGCGACGTGGCGGCCGAGCAGGGCAACGACATCCTGAACCGCCTCTTTGAGGAGCAGAAGCAGATGGGCCAGGCCGCCTACAAGGAGAGCATCCGCCGCAGCTGCGTGCAGATCCAGATGAACATGGACCAGTCGCAGCGCCTGCAGTTGCTCTCGTTCCTCGTCATGATAGCCCAGGCCGACGGCCGCGTCGACCCCGCTGAGGTCGCGGCGCTGAAGGAGGTGGCCCAGTGGCTGCAGCTCTCGCCCGACAATATCGACTCGATGCTCCACCTGAAGGGCGACTCGCTCGAGGATGCCTACAAGGTGCTGGGCGTCAGCCCCGATGCCACCGACGACGAGCTGCGCAAGGCCTACCGCCGGCTGGCCCTTGATCATCACCCTGACCGCGTGGCCAAGCTGGGCGACGACGTCCGTCAGGCTGCCGAGAAGAAGTTTCAGGAAATCAATGCGGCGAAGGACCGCATCTGGAAGGCCCGCGGGCTGTAAGACCCCGAAAAGGGGGGAGGCCCCCTCTATTTTTATTTCATTAGTATCGAATCTCAATATGACTCTGAATGCGATTGATGATATTCATTCGGGTGCCCAGTTGAGCGCCCTCGTGCAGGAGATCGGCTTCCTGCCCCTGCTGCGCAGCAGCGTCAGAGGCTTCTCGGCCGAGGAGGTGGTGGCCGACGACTGCCGCTATGTCGTCTTCCCTGACGGCGGCTGGGACTGGCCGATGTGGAAATGGAAAGGGCCCATCGTCGCCGCGGGCGACTGCCTCTACGGCAAGTTCTTCGACTCGAAGGCGGGCTTCGTCAGCCGACAGTGGTGGCCCGACTTCTGCAACTGGCGGCGCAGCCGTTATCCTGCGCCGGCCGAGAACTCCATCGAGGACATCATCCTCACCACACTGGCTGAGCAGGGCAGCCTCATCACCCGCCAGCTGCGCGCCGCCTGTGGCTTCACGGGGCCGAAGATGCGCAGCCGCTTCGACGGCTACGTCACGCGTCTCGAGATGGCCTGCCGCATCGTCACCGAGGACTTCGTCTATCCCGTCGACAAGCATGGACACGAGTACGGCTGGGGATGGTCGCTGCTGACCACCCCCGAGGCGCTCCATGGCCCCGACGCCTGTCGCTGCGACCGCACCCCCGAGGAGTCGCGCCGCCTGCTGGAAGACCATCTACGCCGCCTGCTGCCCGAAGCCTCGGAGCGCCAGATAGCAAAGATACTTGATTGAGAGGCAGGTAATAATAAATGCTTGATTGAGGGGCAGGTAATAATAAATGCTTGATTGAGAGGCTGATTATAAGTTAGAGACCCCACCCCCAACCCCTCCCCTTGAAGGGAGGGGAGTAGCCTCCCCCGACCCCTCCGAAGGAGGGGAGTGGCTACCGCCCC
>OCTW011566070.1_pt1 | contig 14181 bp, 9 predicted proteins | sample 1539671 | NCBI WGS metagenome assembly OCTW01 (sample SAMN02144230, study PRJEB22623) | gut metagenome | biome: sheep rumen | host: Ovis aries | place: New Zealand | reverse complement strand
TGACGAACAGTTTCGTCACCGTGTATCTGGGCTGCTGGTCGTCCCTGTACGATGCCATCCGCCGGACCAACGAGGCCCTCTCGAACCTGAAGACACTCGGCACGGCCCTTCCGGAAGGGGACCGGACCCGGCTGGAAGGCGAACTCCGCCTGATGCGGGGCTGGCTCTATTTCGAACTGGTGAAGCGCTACAAGGAGGTGATCCTGTATGACGAGGACCTGTCCGCCATCTCCGTGGAGAAAGCCCTCTCTTCGGAGGCCGACGGCTGGAAGTTCATCAAAGATGACCTGACCTTTGCGGTCGAGGCCCTTCCCGAGAAAAGCGCCGCCAAGGGCCGCCTGGACAAGGGCGTCGCCTACGCACTGATCTCCCGGGCCATGCTCTATGCCGGTGACAATGATGCGGTGATCGCAGCGGCCGATGCCCTCGCCGGCCTGGGTTATTCCCTGATGGCCGACTATGCGTCCGTCTTCACGGTACCGGTCCAGTCCGGAAACCCGGAGAGCATCCTCCAATACAGTTTCTCCTATGCCGACAATGTGACGCACGAGTTCGACTTCTACTACACCCCGGGCGGCGACTACAAGCTGGTCGGCCAGCAGGGCGGCGGCTACGGCACGCCTACCCAGGAGATGGTGGAATCCTACGAACTCGCCACCGGCGGTTTCCCCGACTGGTCTCCCTGGCACGGGACGACGACGGCCCAGCCGCCCTACGATAAGTTGGAACCCCGTTTCCAGGCGACGATCCTGTATAACGGCGCCCCGTGGAAGGGTCGCCGGATCGAGCCCTGGATCGGCGGGACCGACGGCTGGTGCCAGTGGAACAAGGAACCCAAGCCCGAAGGCCGCACGACTACCGGCTACTACCTCCGCAAGGGCGTGGACGAGACGCACAACCTGGCCGAGCGCAGCCAGAGCATCCAGCATTTCGTCCTTCTGCGTTACGGCGAAGTCCTTCTGAACAAGGCCGAGGCCTGTTTCCGGAAGGGCGACACGGAAGGTGCCAATGCTGCCGTGAAGGCCATCCGTTCCCGGGTGGGACTCCCGTACACGAACAAGTCCGGGGATGCCCTCTGGCAGGCCATCCGGCAGGAGCGCCGCGTGGAATTGGCCTTCGAGGGCCTCTGGTACTGGGATCTCCGCCGTTGGGGCGATGCCGCCGAAGCCTGGCCCCGCGGCCTGAACGGCTACCAGGTGCACGGACTCAAGATCGAGCCCACGGCCGTGGACGGCCAGTACAAGTACACCTATGTCTCCGTCGATGACCGGGACCGGAACTTCCCCGAGAAGATGTACCGCTTCCCCCTGCCCGAGGGAGAACTGAACTCGAATCCGCTTGTGAACCAGTACCCTGAATGGAACTAACCATGAAAAGCATCCGATATACCCTTCTGGCCTGCCTGGCTTTCTGCCTTGCAGCCTGTCACCAGCCGGAGCCTGTGGCTCCTACGGCCGACCGGCAGGGGATCACGTCCCTGTCCGCCTACTTTGCCTTCGGTCCTTTCGAGGGACAGGAACTGGGACGCCTGGAGATTTCCGATCCCGACGTGGACCGTTACGAGATCCCCATCCCGTGGTACTTCCCGGAAACATCGGACGATATCACGACGCCTTATATGACGAAGGTGCGCGTCCGCGCCTCCCTGCAGCCTAACTGCATCATCGAACCGGCCCTGACAGTGCTGGACCTGACGGAGGAGAATCATTTCCGCTATACCGACGCCACCGGCGCCAGCCGGGACATCATCATCACGGGCAAACGCGTGAAATCCAACAAGTGCGAGATCGTCTCCTTCGCCCTCAAGCAGCCGCAGATGAACGGCATGGTGGACAAAACGGCCCGCAAAGTGTCCCTGATTACGGCAAAGGACCTTTCCGTCGCCGAGGCCACCGTGACCCTGTCGGCCCATGCCACCATTTCCCCGGATCCTGCCGAGCCGCATAACTACAACGAAGGCTTCACTTTCACCGTAACGGCCGATGACGGTGTGACCAAGGCCGAATACCTGGTCGTCAAGGAAATCCCCGAGAAGATCGACTACGGCGTGAATGCGACGAGCGCCGAGACCCTTTTCAACCTGGATCCTTCCTCCGGCATGGGCCTTCCCGGCTACAAGGCGGTGGCGAACGTGTCCATGGGCGTGATCGACTCCGACCTGATCGTGAACATGGGCGACGGAACCACGCCGCGCTACTACAACAAGATCGTGGGTACCTACGGCGGCGAGATCAAGATCGGTTCGGCCGTGCCGACCGGTGCCATCGCTTCCGACGAGAAAGACCATCTGCTGATCTGCAATCTCGCCGAGGCGGGACAGCAGTTTACCATCTGGAAGACCTCTTCCGTGAAGGAAGCCCCGACGGAACTGATTTCCTTCCTGAACGACCAGGACATCCAGCTGGGCCTGGAGATGAAGGTCATCGGCAACATCGAGGAAGAGGCCTCCATTTCCGTGACTTATCCCGGCCTGGCGGGGGTGACGCAGAGCAGCCGCTTCCGCTCCATCCATATCGTGGGTGGCCAGGTGGTATCCAACGAGCTGAAGGATCTCTCCGCGACGGGATTCTTCTGGGGCTCCGGCGCTTCCGGCAGTACCTGTGTGCCGGCCGCTTCCGCGGGCAATGACGCGGGCTGGTACAGCTGCGTCTATTCCGCGAACCAGTTGACCTGGTTCAAGCCCGACCTGACCATCGGCAAGCAGCTCAACGGTTATGGCGACGGCTCGGACGATGTATCGGGCGGTGGAACTTACGTGGATAGCAACACATCACCAAACAACCTGGATACCAAGGGCTTCAACAACGCCCGCTACCTGGCGCTCTTCGTTTCCAACCACTTCCCGAAGTGGTGGCCGGGCCCGCAGCTGTATGTCTATGACATCACCAGCGGCTCGCTCCAGGGCGAGAACATCTGGAACAGCCCCAGCCTGGTCTTCTCCAAACCGTTCATGTACAACCTGCAGTACAATACGGGTGGTCATGACGGCAACGGCGCCTGCGGCGATGTGATCCTGGCCCCTTCGGCCGACGGTTACATGCTGTATATCTACTACTACGACCATTATTCCCAGATGCTGGGTGGTTTCAGCCTGGATTGTATCAAACGATGAAGCGCGTGAATCTCTTCCTGCTCCTGTGCCTGGCGGTTTCCTGCAGCGGAACCGCAGGCACGGACATGCCCGAGTGGCGGTGGCCGGACAAGGAGCCCGTAGAGGTTCCCGAACCGCATCCGGCCATCACGGAGCTCGGCTGGACCAACGTTTCGGCCACCTATGCGGCCCTTCCCGAAGGGCTCTGCATCTACCGTTCGCCGGAAACGCTGGACGGCCAGAAAGCCATCGCCTACATCGCCGTGGCCGACCTCTCGAAGATCGCCTGGGACGTCCGGAGCATCGACGATCCCTCTATTCAGGGTACGGACGATCCGCTGAAGACTCCCTCCGAGTACTATGCGGAAACGGCGGCCCCTGTCATCGTGAACGGCGGCTATTTCTTTGCCGAAGGCGGCAAACGTTACAATGCCAGCGTCGCCGTCAGCGGCGGAAAGACCTACGGGGTGAATATCAACTATGCCTCCATGGACTGGGAGACGATGTACTATCCCACCCGCGGCGTCTTCTATGAGAAGGACGGCCTCTTCAAGACCGGATGGACCTACTGGAGCGGCGGTGCGAAGCATTACCTCTATGAGACACCGGCGGCGAATTCCTGGTCCCGCGACCCGCTGCAGGTTCCCGATGCGTCCTTCCCGGCCACGGCCTCCGACTTTGCTCCGCAGACGGCCATCGGCGGCGGTCCCGTCCTCCTCAAGGGCGGCGAAACCGTCAATTCCTGGGAAGCGGAACTCTTCTACGGGGAGGGGGCCGATGACAAGATGCCCGAGGCCCGGCATCCCCGGACCGCCATCGGCGTAACGAAAGACAACCTGATGATCCTGTTCGTCTGTGAAGGACGCGGGATGACGGAAGGCGTTGCCGGAATGACGTTTGCGGAAGAGGCGGCCGTGCTGAAATCCCTGGGCTGCGTGGAAGCCCTGAACCTGGACGGCGGCGGCTCCACCTGTCTGCTGGTGGAAGGAAAGGAAACGGTCAAAGTGTCCGACGGTTCCCAGCGGGCGGTCGGCTCCGTGGTTATATTGAAAGCGAAATGAGAAGACTGACAATCATATTGGGTGTCCTGCTCCTCCTGCTACCCGCCTGTACGCCGGAAGATACCGGATACAAGTGGCGTGACGAGTGGAACGATCCCGACACTCCCAAACCCGGGGAAGAAGAGAAAGATCCCGACCTCCCCGAGATCAAGGGCAAGCCCCGCTACGTCTGGGTGGACGCTGCGGCGAATTTCTCCTATTATGCCAATGATGCCGGCTATATCGTCGAAGATTGCAAGCGCATCGCCCGGATGGGTTTCACCGACATCATCCTGGATGTCCGTCCTACGAGCGGCGACGTGCTCTTTACTTCGTCCGTGGCGCCCGCGTGCAAGAAAGTCGCCGCCTGGGTGAACGGGAAGTATCGCTGGGTGGAGCGGACGGAATCGTTCGACTACCTGGCTGCCTTCATCGAGGCCGGCCATGCGGCGGGCCTTCGGGTCAATGCCGCCATCAACACGATGGTCGGCGGATACAAGACCTCCCTCGGCGAAGTGGGCATGGTCTATGACCAGCCTGAGCGGAAGGCCTGGTGCGCAGTGGACAATCTCTCTTCCGGACTGACCAACGCCCTGGACGATCCCGAAACCGGACCCCGTTTCCTGGATCCGGCCAATGCCGACGTTCAGGAATTCCTCTTGACGCTTCTCGGCGAACTGGCCGCCTACGAGGGCCTGGACGGCATCGTCCTGGACCGCTGCCGCTACGACGACTACGGCATGGATGCCGGTTATACGGATGCCGCGAAAGAAGGGTTCATCAAGTATCTCGGGGACGAGCCGTCGGCCTGGCCGGTCATGCCCCGCGGACAGAGCTATCTCTCGTCCAATCCGTCCACGCTCCAGCGGAACTGGCTTACCTTCCGTTGCAAGGTGATCCATGATTTCGTGGCGAAGGCGGCGGACAAGGTCCATGAGGTGAACAAGGACGTCCGGTTCGGCGTGTATGTAGGTGCCTGGTTCTCCTCGTATTACACCAGCGGGGTCAATTGGTCCAGTTCCAACTATAATCTGAAAGCCAACGAGTCCGCCTACAAGTGGGTTTCCAGTAACTACCAGAAGACGGGTTTCGGAGACCTGCTGGACTTCATCTTCCTCGGGGCCTATGCCGGGACGGACGGTGTCCACGGTTCCTCCGAATGGACGATGGAGGGCTTCGCCAAGCTCGGTGCCAAGCGCCTGTGCGGCGACGTTCCTTTTGCGGCGGGTCCCGACATCGGCAACGGAAGCGGTTTTGAGAACGGAAAGCAGGAGGCCTTGATCCCGGATATCGTGGGGACGATGCTCGGGAGCGCCGACGGCCTGTTCATCTTCGACCTCTGTCATATCCGCATGTTCGACTATTGGGATGCCTTCCAGGAGGGCATTGACGCTTATCTGAAAACACTCAATTAATAACCCTATAACTTCAAGTATTATGAAAAGAATCCTTTTGATTGCTTCCGTGCTCGTGGCGGCCTGCGCTGTCTCCTGCACCAAAGAAACGAAGGTGGAAGATGCCGTGACCATCAAGTCCGACGATGCGACCGTCCCTGTGGAAGGCGGCGTCGTTTCCATCGCTATCAATTCTACGGTGGCCTGGACTGCCAAGGCCTCCGAATCCTGGGTGACCATCTCTCCCTCCAGCGGCGAGGCGGGTGATGCGACCGTCAAGGCGTCCGTCCTCAAGAACGGGACCAACGACAGCCGGACGGCTACGGTGACCTTCACTGCCGGCACCAAATCGGCGACGTACACGATCACCCAGTCGCAGCTCGACGCCATGAACATCGCCACGACCGAGTATGTCGTCGAGGCCGAGGGCGGCACCGTGGAAATCCCCGTTTCCGCCAATGTGGACTATTCCGTCATCGTTCCCGATGCCGTCGACTGGATACATGTGACCTCGACCAAGGGAATGGTCGATACCAAGATCACCCTCACGGTCGATCCGACGCAGATTTACGACAAAGATGAGGCGGGTGTGCCTACCTTCAATGCCGATGCTCTGGTCCGTACTGCGAAAATCACGGTTGCGGGCGCCGGTGAAAAGCAGGTGACCATCGGCCAGAAGGCTTTTGTCCCGTACTTCGAGTACGAAGGCGATCTTGCCGGACTTCAGTGGAGTTACTATGAGCAGGTACCTGTGGTCTTCCCGCAGGAAGGTGGTACTTTCGTCATCAACGTGAATACCAACATTGACTGGCGTGCCTATTTCTCCCGTTATGATGCCAGTATCGATGCCGGTGTTGACGTCATGGAGAACGGCTGGGCGAAACTGTCTTTCGACAAGGAAGCCAGCACGATCACCATTGAGATGGATCCGAACGATTCTTATTTTGCGCGCGAAGACTATCTGTATACGGTAGGCCTGTTCGATGGTGTAGAGGACGGGAATTTTGGCGGACTGGGCTGGTTCCAGCAGGCCGGCAAGCAGGTCGAAGGGGCTTCCGCCGAGTTTGTCTGGAGCAAGACGCTCTCTGAACTGGGCATTCCGGAGGGGTACAATCGCCTGGCATACAAGACTTACAATGGCGATGCCCTCCTGGTCTCCGATGGTGAAAAGGTCCATGCCATCAGCCCTGCCGACGGCACTTATTGGAAGGCCATTACCTGGAGTATCAAGCCTACGTCGATCTGCAGTGACGACGCTGGCAATGTGATTGTCGCCCCCGACTATGCTTTCGAGAGCGGATCGACTTACACGGTGTACTATGCAGAAGATGTGAACCAGGAGCCGGTGAAACTGTTCGACCACACGGCCGATTTCAGTGGTACAATCGGCGGTTGGCGTGTTCGGGGTGACATTTCCAATCGGGCTGTTGTCACCGGCTTCGTCGGTGGTACGCGCTACTGGGCCGGCTGGGAAATCGACAAGAAGCAGATTTCCATGGATAATTACTATGCACAGGAAACTGGCGGTCAGGCCCGCGGACCGATTGCGGTGGACGGCGATGCATGGACTCCCGAGAGTGGTGCGGTCATGTCCCTGGGTCCTCGGCTGAATGAAGGTATCTTCTACCGTGCCTATGATACCGACCAGCGGCTGTACTATCTGGCTGATGCTTATACACCTAACTGGCTGACGCCCTATAATTGGCAGATGGTTTCCGAAGCGGGTGCCGGCGGCAATGAGAACCAGAATAATATGGCGATCGCCGACTACAAGGGCAAACGGATCATGGCTTACACGCAGGGCTTCCACTTCGACTACTCCGTCAATGCCAGCATCTATGTCCTGGATGTGACCAATGCCAACGATATCAAACCGCTGGTGACCATCAACCCGACGGCGGATATCGAAATTATCTCCGACTTCACCGGTCAAAACAGTGCGGACGTCCTGCTCCATCCTACGGACGAGTGCCTGGAGCTGTACGTGGTCAATTCTGGTCGTAGCATCATCGGAAAATACAAGATTGTCTTCTAGCCGATGCGTCTGCTGAACAGTTTCTTAATCGGAGCGCTGGTTTCCCTTCTGGGAGCCTGCGCTCCTGTTTCTAAGGAGGCGGCTCCCGTCCGCTTCCTCTGGATCGACGCTTCGGCCAATTTCTCCAGTTATGCGGACGATGCGGATTCCATTGCGACGGACTGCAAGCGCATCGCCGAGATGGGCTTTACGGACATTGTCGTGGATGTCAGGCCTACCTGCGGGGACGTGCTGTTCAAGAGCTCCGTGGCTCCGGCGCTGACAAAGGTTCCGGCCTGGTTCGGCGGGGAGATCGGCTTGAAGGAGCGGAAGGCGGACTTCGACTATCTCCAGGCCTTCATCGACGCTGGCCATGCGGCGGGCCTCAAGGTCCATGCCGGGGTGAACATGATGGTAGGCGGCTGGCGGATGGGCAGCAACTTCATCACGGGCATGGTGTACGACCATCCGGAGCGGAAGTCGTGGTGCGCCGTGGACCTGCTTCCCGACGGTACCTTGGCGAACCAGGCGGACAATTTCGCCGTCCGTGGGGGCTGCTTCCTGGATCCGGCGAATGCCGAGGTGCAGGATTTCCTCCTGACGATGCTGGGCGAACTGGCCTCCTACAAAGGCCTGGACGGCATTGTCATGGACCGCTGCCGCTATGACGACTATGCGATGGATGCCGGCTATACGGAAACGGCCCGGGAGCAGTTTGCGGCCTATATCGGCCGGGAACCGGAGCGCTGGCCGGTCTTTACGGAACCGGGACACATCTTCCTGGACAAGACGCCGGATGCGTTGGAAACGGAGTGGCTCACTTTCCGTTGCCAGGTCATCCACGATTTCGTGGCACGCTGCGCGGACAAGGTGCATTCCGTCCGGAAGGACCTGCCGCTGGGCATCTATGTGGGTGCCTGGTTCTCAGAGTATTACCGGAGCGGCGTGAACTGGACGAGCCCGAAGTACGATCTGGCGAAGGAGGAACCCACTTTCACCTGGGCGACACCGGCCTATCAGGCGACGGGCCTGGCGGACCTCGTGGACTTCATGCTGCTCGGGACCTATTGTCCGGCGGCCAATGTCCATGGGGATACGGAAAAGACCATGGAAGGCTTTGCCCGTCTGGGCCGGAAGCGGCTCTGCGGCGACGTGCCTTTCTATGCCGGACCGGATATCGGCAACGAGAAGGGCTTTGAAAAAGGCGGCCAGGCCGCCCTCCTGCCCGAGATCGAAAAGACCGTCCGGGCCGAGGCCGACGGATTCTTCCTCTTCGACCTCTGCCACATCCGGGCTTTCGATTACTGGGACGTCAGATTTTGAGTTTGATGCCGGCCTTGGTCAATCCCCAGGCACAGGCGATATAGACGGCCGCCATGAGGGCGCACTTCCCGACGCCCACCCAGCCGGTCAGCCACTGCGGAATGGTCGGATTGACAAAGATCCACAGCGCAACGAACAGATAGGGAATCATATACACCGTCAGGGTAGCGGTTCCCGCAGGAACAAGGGGTTTGAACCAGCCGGTCCAGCCCCTTTTTTCCATGTAGCGAAGGAGCGTGTACAAGGCCACGGAAATGGCGCAGACGAAGAGGCACCAGGGGAGTGTCCCGAGGTTCTTGGAGATGATCCAGCCGGTGTGGACCGCCATTCCCAGGACGGCCAGGACGGCTGCGGCGGCAATCCCCAGGCCGATCCGTTGTCCGGAGGGACGGTCGGAAAGCTTCCAGTCCGCGACGGTGAGCATGACGCCGCCGAGGCCCATGATGGGACCGTAGCACTTGCCCAGCTGGAGCGCATCGGCAAAATCGGCCAGGATATTGGGGCCGACGAGCTGGCTTCCGTCCCGCATGGGAATGACGGACAGGTTCACCAGGCAGACACCGACCCAGATGAGGGGAATGATCCACCGGCGTTCCCGGCACAGCAGCCAGACCATGGCGCAGAACAGGTACATCCAGCCGATCTGGCCCAGGATGCCCCACCAGAGACCCTGGAAAAGACCTCCGTCCGTGGACCGGAAACAGAGGGCGAGGGCGATGAGGAGGATCACGCCGGAAAGCTTGAGCCACCGGGCGGGTTTCCAGTCCTTGGGGTACTGGTTCCAGGTAAGGAAGAAGCCCACGACCATCAGGAGGACCCACAGGCCCCGGTTTCCGGTCATCTCCCGCGATTCCTGGTTGCAGATGAACGCGCCCATCACCAGCAGGGCCAGCGTCCGGCTGAAAATGTGTTTCAGCGTGCTTTCCGTGGAATAGCCCTTCTCCCTGCGGCGTTCCAGCGCGTAGGGAATGGACATGCCCATGGCGAAAAGGAACATGGGGAACACGATGTCGGAAAGGCCCATCCCGTCTTCCATCGTGGCGAAATGCTCCAGCCAGTGGGGAACGTTGAACACTTTCCAGAATTCATTGACAAAGACCATCAGAAGCATGGTCAGCCCCCGGAACATGTCGATGGCGAGGTTTCTCTTATTCATCTTCAGGCAGATTGACCCAGGTTTCATTGGCCCATCCCACGCTGCGTCCGGTGCCCCGGACTTCGCCGCGGACGCCCTTCTCCTGCAGCTGACGGAAGCCGGGGTCGGAGGGCTTGAGGTCCAGGAAGGGAAGGAGGTAACAGCCGTGGTCCAGCAGGACGGACTGTACTTCGGAGGCCGGTACTTCGGACGGATGCCGGCCGGTCTTCACGGCGATGGCCGCCAGGGCGCCCGCAGCCTGTCCCAGGCCCATGACAACGGGCTGGAGACGGGTGCCGCCGTTCATCTCCCACGAGGTGGAGATGGCCTTGTCGGCGACCAGGAAGTCCTCTACGTGGACGGGAACGAGGACACCCATCGGCACACTGAAGGAAGGAATTTTCCCGAACCAGAGATGGGAAAGCTCCTCCCGGCGGGGATTCTGGATGTGGTGATGGTCCACGGGATAGTCTCCGACGGCGATGGCGCGCGTGTACAGGTCGTAATCATAGGGATGCTTAGCGGCATCGACGGTCATCGTATCCCTGCCGGCGATCCTCCGCGCTTCCCGGTAGTAGGGATAGAAGGGGAGACCGTCTTCGGTCGGATACACGTCGTCGGTAATGCCCAGGTTCTTGTATCCCAGTTCGTGCTGGAGAAAGTAGATGAAGCCCAGCGTGCGGAGTTTCGCCTTCCGCACCACTTCATCCCGGCCTTCCGCATCCATATCCAGGTATTCCGCGAAATAGTCGTTCGCGAAAATGGGCCAGTTGATCATCAGGTATCCGTCCGGCAGCCGGCCGTACGAGAGCATCATGTCCGGGCTCCAGAGCTGCTGCCCATAGGGGTTGAATCCGTCCCGGTTGTCCGCTAAGGGATTGTCGCAGCAACTCCGGTACAGGTCGATGTCATAGCCTTCCGGCTCGGGAATGCTTACGTCGTGATCGTATTCCTTGACGATGGCGACATAGGTAAGGTCCTGGGCGCTGACCCGGTCCTGGAGCTCTTCCGCGCCCACTTTTTCCGCGACGTCACCCAGTTCGGTCCCGTCGATGAGGACCTTGGTCCGGACGGTGGAACCGTCGGACAGTTTGAGCGTCCATCCGCCGGATCGGCGCTGCACGATATCGGTCGGAACCGTCCCGAAACGGGTCTGGACACCGGCCTTGTCGGCCATGTTTTTGAAAATCTGAGCACCGACGGCCGGATTGAAGAGGATGTTGGACACCCAGCCGGACTTGAGGGCTTCGTACCCGCCGTAACGGGTGGCCAGCGAATCGGCGAATTCGCCGAAAAGACCGCCGCGCAGCCGGTAATTGCCGTCCACGGCACTGACTCCGGCGGACGTGAGCATGCCGCCCAGCCAGGGCGTGGACTCGACGACGAGGACCCGGGCGCCGTCCCGGGCCGCTTCCACGGCCGCAGCCGTTCCTCCTGTTCCGCCTCCGACGACGATGATATCGTAATCGGCCGTGCAGGAAAGTATGAGAAGAGGCAGGACGAGCGTCAGGATTCTTTTCATGATTCCTTCTTCTCCTTGGAATCTTCGGAGGGCTTCTCCGGCTCGTCGCCGTGCGAATCCTTGTACTTGAACCGGCGGATCTTCTGGGTGGCCGTCTTTTCGAAGGGCTCCTTCATGGCATCGACTTCACCGATCTTGGAGTTCTTGCCGACGGTCTTGTTCACCCATTCCAGGACGGCCTTCTTGCGGGCTTCCAGCTCCTCGAAGAACTTGTCCTCACCGGCCTGGTCCCAGTTCAGGACGTTGTCGTCGAACTTCACCAGGGCGACGAGCTTGCCGTCGCGCTCCATCACGAGGGACTCGTTCACCCCCTCGATGTCGTTGATGACCATCTCGATCTCCTCCGGATAGATGTTCTCGCCGGAAGGGCCCAGGATGGTGTTGTTCAGGCGTCCTTTGATATAGTACCAGCCGTCTTCGTCCACGGTGGCGACATCGTTGGTATGGAACCAGCCGTCGTCGTCCAGGACCTGGCGGGTGCGGGTGGGATCCTTGTAGTAGCCCAGCATGACATTGTTGCCGCGGCACACGATCTCGCCTTCGCCGGTCTCGGGATTGACATTGTCCAGGCGGACTTCCACCCCGTACGAGGCAATGCCGATGGATCCGATGCGCTTGGGCTTGTCGACCATCACGTTGCACACGAGCGGAGCCGTCTCCGTGAGGCCGTAGCCGACGGCGTACGGGAAGCGGCAGTTCTTCAGGAAGGTCTCCACGGTGGTATCCATCTTGGCGCCGCCTACGCCGAAGAAACGCAGTTTTCCGCCGAATGTCTTCATCAGCCGGGAGTGGATGAGCATGTACAGGAGCCAGGGCATGTGCTCGTGCAGCCAGGAAAGGACACGGCTCTTCTTGACTGTCGGAACAATGCTGTTGCGGTAGATTTTCTCCACCACCAGGGGCACGGAAAGCATGACCGTCGGCTTCACTTTCTTCATGGCGGGAAGGAGGATGCTCGGGGTCGGCGGCTTTTGCAGGTAGTAGCAGCAAGCGCCCACATAGAAGGAATAGAGCGAGGAAACGCTCATCTCATAGGCGTGGGCGATCGGCAGGATGGACAGGAACCGGTCTTTCTTGAAGCAGGGCTGCGCCTTGAAGGAAGCGGCGAGATTCTGCGTAATGTTCCGGTGCGAAAGCATCACGCCTTTGGCGTTGCCGGTGGTTCCGGACGTGTAGATGATCGTGGCCAGGTCGTCAGGCTGAGGCACCGAAGTCCAACCGTCGCACTGGAAATCGTCGTCGTTCTTCTTGATGAAGTCGAAGGTCTCGATGTCGATGACGAGGGTCATCCGTTCGTAGCAGGCCGGGGATATCTTGCCGCTCAGGCGTTTGGAAACGAAAATGACCTTGGATTCTGAGTGGGTGAGGATGTTGGTGACCTCATTTTCGGAGCTGTCCGGCAGGATGGGGATGGCGACGCGCCCGAAAGCGGTCGCGGCAAAAAAGGCGACAATCCAGTTGGGCATGCTCTGGGACAGGATAGCTACCTTGTCACCGGCGCTGATCCCGTAGCGGGACATCCGCTGGGAGAGCTGGTCGCACTTGATGCGGAACGTTTCGTAGGTATAGGACTGACCGCCGTCCACGAACTGGTAAGCGGTCCTTTTTGCATAATTGGACGTGGCGTACTCATAGACCTTCCGCAAGGTCGTGCAGTGGTTCTCGCGATACCTGTACTTTCGCCAGGGCTTATAGTATCTTTTCGTTTTCTTGGCCATAGGGGAGTGGGTCTGTTCAGTTAAGGAACGATGAATCCGTCCTTGTGCTTGCCTTGGAGGCCAAGCGGACGGTAATGGTCATAGATGCGCTGCATATCGGCCTTGGGGTCGTCGGTGAGCTCGATGGGCTCGCCCACGCTGATTTGCTTCCGGCCCCAGTCGTAATAGCCGAGATACACCGTGGATCCGGTTTCCCGGGCGATGAGGTGGAAGCCGGACTTCCACCGTTTGGTCGCCTCCCGCGTCCCTTCCGGGGCGATGGCGAGGTGGAATTCGTCCACCGAATCCATTTCGTGGATCAGGCTCCGGACCATGGATGCGGCGCTCTCCCGGTCCACGGGCACCGCTCCGCAGGCACGGAGGATGGGTCCCAGGGGCCAGAAGAAGAATTCCTGCTTGATCATGATATGGGCCACCTTGCCGAACTGCGTGTAAAACAGGTAGCAGATGAGGAAGTCCCAGACCGTCGTATGCGGGACGCCCAGGACGATGGCTTTCTTTTCCTTCATGGGACCGCCGACGCTCTTCCAGCCCAGCAGGCGGAGGCAACGTCCGCAGAATCGGGCCCAGCCCGGTCTCACGGTTGATTTGATTTTTCCCATAGTCAAATGTTTACGTCTTCGAGTTCCTCCTCGCTGCGGAGGTTCTCCATGATGAACCGCTGGCGTTCGCCGGTGTTGTCGCCCATGTAGAACTCCATGATCTCGGAGATGGATTCCTCATCGGCCAGCTTGACCGGATCCAGGCGCATGTTCTCTCCGATGAAGTCCACGAACTCGTGGGAGGAGATTTCGCCGAGACCCTTGAACCGGGTGATTTCCACACCGGTCTTGAGTTCCTTGATCGCCTTCTCCTTTTCGTCGATAGAGTAGCAGTAACGCGTGGTTTTCTTGTTGTGGACGCGGAACAGGGGCGTCTGGAGGATGTGGACATGGCCGCGGCGG
>OCTW013426425.1_pt1 | contig 14183 bp, 11 predicted proteins | sample 1539671 | NCBI WGS metagenome assembly OCTW01 (sample SAMN02144230, study PRJEB22623) | gut metagenome | biome: sheep rumen | host: Ovis aries | place: New Zealand | reverse complement strand
GAACCATTTTATCTACAAGCAGTTCTCATCGGCGGACGTGGAGCGTCTGTTTGACTTGTACGACATCTCGGATTCGATCATTTCCTCGGTGGTGAATATCGAAGCGGCGGTAGTGAATACGCTTCATCGCCGTTCGCAGCATTTTGTGCTTTTCGATCACAACACGCCGGTACCGATTGTGAACCGCTACGACACGCCGCAAACACTCGGACAGGACCGTCTGGCTGCGGCTGTGGGCGCGAAGAGTTTGTGCCCCGACGAGAACCTCTTGATCATCGACGCCGGGTCGGCTATCACGTATGACTTTGTGTCCGACAAAGGGGAATACATGGGCGGAAACATCGCTCCGGGACTGAAGATGCGGTTCACGATGCTGCAACGAATGACAAAGAAACTGCCGCTGGTGGAAGTGGAGGAGAATGAACTCATTCCGCTTTTCGGCAAAAACACCCGCGACGCTATTGCTGCCGGAGTGATACGAGGGATAGCTTATGAGGTAAAAGGATACATGCGGACGCTGAGTGAGAAAGTGCCGCATTTCCAGACCTTTCTCACCGGCGGAAACGCACCCTATATTCTTAATAACGTACGCACGTCGCGTACGGAGAAACGGGACATACGGGTAGAGAAGAACTTAGTGCTAATAGGATTGAATACAATACTGATTTTTAATAAGACCGCGGCGAAGCCGCAGAAAGAGTAAAGACCGCTCCGCAGAAAGAGTAAAGACTGAAAATGAATATAAAATTTAGAACTATATTTTTGCTGATAGCTGTTGTGGTGACTGCTCATAGTATGGCACAAAACATGACCAGTTCGCCTTACTCGCGCTACGCATATGGAGACCTCAACGAGAACGTCCCCACGGCATATCGCGCGATGGGAGGTATCGGGCTTGGTATGCGAAACAACCGCGCCATCAACCCCTCGCAGCCTGCTTCCTATACCTCATGCGATACCTTGACCTTTATGTTTGATGTAGCTGCGAGTGCAAACTGGAGCAGGTATCATGATTCCGGAGGAAAGAAGAATAAAGCCAACGGTAACCTCGAATACGTGACGATGCAATTCCCGCTCTTCAAACGTTGGATCGCGATGTCGGTGGGTTTGTTGCCGTATAGCTCTGTGGGGTATAACATCGAGTTGCGTGACTCCACTGCCGGCGGAGATTACCATTATACCAAGACCTATACAGGAGATGGAAATATCAGTCAGGTCTATGGGGGTTTGAGTTTTAATGTGATGAACTGGTTTGCTGTGGGCGCGAACGTCTATTATATGTGGGGCGATCTGTCGCATATGCGCACGCTCACTTTTGACGAGACCGGCATGAACCCGACGATTCAGGCAGAGATCCTGAGCGTGAGCAACGTGCGTCTGCGTTACGGCGCGCAGTTCTTCCATACCTTCGGAGATCATAGTTTTAATGTCGGTGCCATCTTTGAAAACCGCATGAAGTTGCATAGTGATCTGATCGTGGTGGAGACGCAGACGGAGGACTCCATCCCCGTTTACCGCGACGGATGGCAGCTGCCGATGGTCTGGGGCGTGGGAGCCAGCTATAACTGGGCAAACCGACTGACGATCGGTTTTGATTTTGAGCGCCAATGTATGGCGTCGGCGATGTATAACGGCCTGCGTGGCGATAATCCGTATAATGGTCTGCAGGACAAGAACCGCTATGCTTTCGGTGTAGAGTACCGTCATAACCCGATGGGGCGTAAGTATGCTGAGCGGATGTTGTGGAGAGCCGGTGTGAGCGTGCAGGACGAGTATCTGAGTATGATCGGCTCCAAGCGTATTACCGCGGGTATCGGTATCGGTTTTCCGCTCTATACGATAGGAACGGTCATTAATACCACTATCGAATATACCCACCGCGGCTCTTCCGCCGGTTTGGAGGAGCACGCCCTGCGGTTCACCATCGGCGCTTCGATTGCGGAGAACTGGTTCTTCAAGCGCAAATTGTAGTTTGGCACAGAATTTGAAGAAATCGACATATCGAGATATCAAAATATCGACAACAACAATTAAAATATAAATAATTATGAAACTGAAAACTATCCTTGTAGTAGCGTTGGCAGCCGCTGTTCCGGCGTTGGCATGCGCTAAGAAACCGAAGAAAGCAGCGGAAGAGGCTCCTGCTCAGGCGCCCGCTGTAGTGGAGGAAGATCCTGTAATCACGGAGGAATGCGTAATGAACGTATCGCTCTTCCACGAAGCAGTAAAAAACAAAATGTACGCCGACGCGTACGGACCGTGGTGGGAGGTTTATACCACTTGCCCGAACGCTAACAAGTCCATCTATTCCGATGGTTCAAAAATCGTAGAGGCGCTGTATCAGGCTACTTCGGATCCCGCAGAGAAAGAGCGTCTGGCGAAGTTGGCAGTAGAGATGCAGGACAAACGTATCCGTTTCTTCGGCAATGACCCCAAATATCCGAAGGCATATATCCTTGGTGAGAAGGGTCTGGCATACCTCGATTTCTTCGGAGATGCGAAGATCGCTGAGGCTCGCGAGTGTCTGCGTCAATCGGTAGAGGGCATGGCTGCCGGCAGCAAGATCCTTGTTCTTGTAAAATTAGTGGACGCTTCGTACGCGCTCTACAAACAAGACCCGAACGACAAGGCTGAGCAGTTCATCGCGGATTATGAGTTGGCAAGCACCTATCTGGGCGAGCAGGCATCCAATACCAACAACAAGAACGCCGAGATCGCAGGCAAACAGAAAGATTATGTAGATAATATCTTCGCTGTTTCCGGAGCTGCTGATTGCTCGAAGCTGGATGAGATCTACGCTGCAGTAGTGAAGGACAACCTGTCGAACCTCGATATGTTGACCAAAATCGCGAAACTCTACAAACGCGTTCGTTGCACGGAGAGCGACGTTTATTTCGCAGCATGCGAGGCCGCTCACAAACTGCAACCGACCGACGAGTCTGCAGCAGGTTGCGCTTCGATGGCCGCAAAGAAAGGCGACTACGAGGCAGCTGTGGCTTACTACGATCAGGCCATCAAGTTGGCGATGGTAGAGGACGAGCTGGAGGACGTAGCTGATTATCAGTACAACGCAGCGTTCTATTGCTACAACAACCTCAAGAAATACGCAGAGGCGCGTAAGTACGCGTTGGCTTCCATCGCTACGCTGCAAGGTCTGGGTATGAACAAAGGTCAGGGCCGTTGCTACATCATCATCGGAATGTGCTACGCTTCGACGCAGCTCTATCCGCAGGATGCTAAGGGAAGGATCTTGAACAAGACCGTTTACTGGGCTGCTGTAGATAAGTTCGTGAAAGCAAAACAGATTGACCCGTCGGTAGAGGCACAGGCTTCCGAGTTCATCTCGTCCTATAGCAAATACTATCCGACCAAAGAGGAGCGTTTCGACTTGCCGAACGAGTTCTCAGGCTCCACTTATTACGTAGGAGGCTGGATTGGTGAGACGACGTCTATCCGATAATATCTGCATAGCGAGTGTCTTGATGATGCTCGCTATGTTTTTTTCTGCCTGTCGTCGTAGTGAGGTACAGCAGACCACTGTCTCTGTACCGCGCGAGCAGATAGCCGTGCTCATCACCGATACGGTGAGCACCTTGATTTCCGACTCGGGTATAACACGTTACCGCATTGAGGCGCCGCAGTGGCTTATCTACGACCAGACAGAACCTCCTTATCAGGAGTTTCCGAAAGGGATCTACCTCGAGCAGTTTGATTCCGACCTCTCCGTACAGGCATCGCTCAAGGCGGACTACGCTTATTATGACGAGAAAGCGCAACACTGGCGGCTGACGGGCAATGTACATGCCTTGAACCGCAAAGGAGAGCAGTTCGACACACCGGAACTGAACTGGGACCAACAGACCCACCGCATCTATTCGGACTCGACGATTCATATCACGCGAGAGAAGAGTATCATCGAGGGAGTGGGGTTTGACTCCAACGAGGAAATGAGCAAATATACGATTCTTCATCCGACAGGCGTCTTCCCCATTGAGGATGAATAATTAATAATAAATGGTAAATGACTAAATAGTAAATGTCTTTATGTTATTGGAAGGAAAAACAGCTTTGATTACGGGCGCCGCTCGTGGAATAGGCAAACAGATAGCATTGGCTTTTGCCCGCGAGGGAGCCAACATTGCGTTCACGGATTTGGAGTTGAACGAGGCATGTATTGAGACCAGCAATGAACTCAAGGCGCTGGGTGTCAAAGTACAGGCTTATGCCTCCGATGCATCTAATTTTGAGGCCGCACACGCTGTAGTGGATGACGTCATGAAGGATTTTGGGCGCATTGATATCCTGGTCAACAACGCCGGAATCACCCGTGACACGTTGCTCATGCGTATGACGGAGCAACAATGGGATTTAGTGATGCAGGTGAACCTCAAATCTGCCTTCAACTTTACGCACGCTGTAACGCCGGTGATGGTGCGCCAACGCAGCGGTTCGATCATCTCGCTGAGTTCTGTGGTCGGTATCAATGGCAATGCCGGTCAAGCGAACTATGCGGCATCGAAGGCAGGTATCATAGCGCTGACCAAATCCGTGGCGAAAGAGTTAGGCAGCCGCGGCGTACGCGCTAATGCAATCGCCCCGGGATTTATTCTTACGGACATGACGAAGGCGCTTAGCGAAGAGACGCTCAAGCAGTTTGTATCGCTCATTCCGATGAGGCGCGGTGGTGAGCCGGAAGAGGTAGCCAAGGTGGCGCTCTTCTTGGCCAGTGATCTCAGTTCGTATGTCAGCGGACAGGTGATTCAGGTTAACGGAGCGATGGCGTAATACAGCCCGTAAAAAAGAAAATCCCGAACAGTTCGTTCGGGATTTTTCATTGTCATAATCACGGGATTACGTTATTCCGGGATAACGATTATTTCTCAAAGATTTTAAACTGCCAAGGGGCGAGAGTGAAGGTCTGTGCGGTTTCGAGTTTCTCTTTCTTTCCGCAGATACATTGGTATGTACCTTCGTATCCGGCGAGATCGAGCGTTACCTCTTGCTCTTTGTCAGACATATTCATCACCGCAATGACCGTGTTGGTATACCAGCGCCCTTCTTTCTGACGCACGCAAGCGAAGATGTCCTCATTGTCTGCTGCAAGTCGAATCATCGGAGCACCCACTTCAGGGCTGAACAATGCTTTATTGCGCTCACGAAGGTCGTTTAGTTTCTTATAAAGTTCTGCTTGTGCATAGTTCTCATCGACATCAATCAGGTCCTTCTCAAAGAACTCCAGACGGTGGTGGTTACCGCTCAACTGACCAGTGTAGATCATCGGCATACCCGGTACTACATAACAGAAAGCTTGGAACAAAGGCACTGCATCTCCCATACGCTCTTGCTCCGTTCCGTTCCAAGAGTTCTCGTCGTGGTTCGTGATGAAATTCATGCGGATAGCTTCCGGACGGATGGTTGAGTCTGCTTTTGCAAAGTTATCCCAGAGGTCATCTACGCTTTTCTTTCCTTGAGCCACCTCGTTCATTAGATGATGGAGCGACCATCCGTAGTACATATCGAAAGCCGTTTCGGTCAGCTCTTGCGCTTTGTCTTCGTCCTCTGCCAAGGTGAACATATCAGGGTGTGTCAGACGGAGATCACCCATTGCCCAGTTCCAGAAATCGGTCGGCACTTCGCCCGCTACGTCGCAACGGAAGCCATCGATGCCAATGGAGTCCATCCACCAATGCATCGCTTTGAGCATCTCATTACGCATGTCCTGGTTGTCGTAGTTCAATTTGGAGATATCCGTCCAATCGTACTGAACCATTAGGTTGCCGAGGCTGTCGCGATAGTGCCATCCGTCGTTCTTGGTCCACTCGCTGTCCGGCGCCGTGTGGTTAGCCACCCAGTCGAGGATGACTTTGAATCCCTGCTTGTGCGCAGCAGCGAGGAAATGCTCAAAATCTTCGCGTGTACCGAACTCCGGGTTGATGGCGCAGTAATCGATGATCGAGTAGTAGCTGCCGAGTGTACCTTTGCGGGTGATGACGCCAATAGGTTGACACGGCATGACCCAGATGATGTCGATACCATTCTGGCGTAGGGTGGGCAGTAAAGCTTCCGCAGCGGCAAAAGTACCTTCAGGGGTGGCTTGACGAGTGTTTAACTCATAGATAGTAGCGTCGTACGACCACTCCGGGTGACGCAACTCTTGTTTCTCAGTACAACTCGCCATCAATAACAATGCGAGTGCAAAAAGCAATGTTTTTCTCATGGTTGTTTATTATTCATTAATGATTTGATATGTTAATTCGTCGCGGTTGATCATAACGGTTACTTTCTGACCGAGGTAAATACGCTGGAAGATAATCTCCTCCGGTCGGTCAATGAGCGGAATGAAATCGCCGTACAAAAGCGGCATTGAGTGGCGGCGGAGCTGAATCAGTTTAGCCACTTCGTTCCGCATCTTTTGCTCGTCGTCATTGAGGTTTTCGAAGCGCATCATATGGCGGTTGTCGGGATCATTGCCTCCGACCTCTCCGTACTCATCGCCCTGATAGATACACGGCACGCCCGGAAGGGTCATATTCAGTACCTCCATCAGCAGTGCACGCTTGTAGGCAACAGCGGTGTCACCGATACCGATTTCGCGGGTCCATCCTTCTTCTTTGCCATGACAATAGATATCTATGGCGCCACCGGCAATAGAGGCGAAACGAATTTGGTCATGGTTTCCGGAGATATTTCCCATCGTGTGGTGCGCTCCGTATGTACCAAGCGAAGTCAGTTCGTTCTGCATCACCTGATCCATTCCTTTAAATCCGCAGAGTGCTTCGCGGGCTGTGAAATATACGTTGAAATCAAATTGCGCATTGAGCATTCCGGACTTGACATAGCTGCCGATGAGTTCCGGTGAACCGTATGTCTCGCCGATCATCCATATCGGTCTTCCCGGCCAGCGCGTAGCAATCTTCTGCCCCAACATGCGCCAGTATCCTTCGGGAATGTGCTTGCAGGCATCGTGGCGATAACCGTCCAAGTCGTAGTTCGCTAACCAGTAAAGGGCGCTATCCGTCATTTGTTCGCAGACCTCTTCGCGCTCCAGATCCAGCGTAGGGATATGTTTGTCAAACCACGTGGTCAGACGTGCTTCGTCCCATAACTCGAAATTGCGTCTTCCATCCGGAAGGATCGAGTCGGTATGCCAGTCCGGGTGCTCCTGCAGGGTGGGAGAGTTGATATGCATGTGGTTAGCCACATAATCCAGAATGATGTTTATCTCGTGCGCGTGCGCGGTATCTAATAAGGTGCGTAGTTCATCCGGCGTGCCAAAACGGTCATCCAGCTTGGTTGCATAGATAGGCCAGTAGCCGTGGTAACCGCTGAACTTGGTATAAGTCTTGGTACTATCGTATTTGTTTCCGTTCGGGAAGGGATAAAGTCCCCACGCGTCCCACGGGTTTTGCGTAATCGGGCTGATCCAGATCGTGTTGATGCCCAGTTGGTCGAAATAGCCCTCGCTGATTTTCTTCGTGATGCCGGCTAAATCACCGCCCTGATAATCCACGATGTCCAGCACCTCGGGGCTGTTCATCTTCCAGTCGTTTGCGGTATTTCCATTGTAAAAACGGTCAATCATTAAGGAGTATAACACCTGCGCTTGCTGGTCATGGCGGTTTAGCTGAGCAGCGTCGGTCACAATCTGTCCATTCTCCAAAGGCAATAACAGGTCGTTGTAGAGGTATGTCTCATCTTCTGCAAAGATGCGCAGATAGCTTCTTCCTTGCAGTGCGGATAACTGATTGCTGATGGCGTTAAGATCCAGAGACCAGTTGCCGTCTTCCTCTGCTTGCCATAAAGTATGGTCAATCAGGGAGTTCTGGATATATGCTTCGATAGTAGGATTAGCAACCGTATCGAAGAATGCGATGCGCAGTTTGCCTTCTTCATAACTAAGAGAATAGAGGCTTTGACGAACAGGTTTGTTCGGTAATACAGGGATGGCAAAACTGCCGGTCTTGTCATGAAAAGTGATGGCATGGATGGAGTGATCCCGGTTGATGATATCCATCTCGCGAACGACTTGCGGTGTGCCGATGAGGTTGGTATATTCAATGGCTTCTCCGGTAGTCCATTGTAAGCCCTGCCAATAGGTAGTATCCCCATATAAAACTGGCACGTAGTCGGTGAGCACAATATGCATCGTATCACTATTCATGCGAATCGGCATAATCGGGGACTCGACCGCCATTAAGCCTGCTGCATAATGATGCTTCTGACATCCCATAAAACAGGAAAGAATAGCTAAAAAGAAAATTGTCTTTTTCATAATGGTACATATTTTGGCGCAAAATTACAAAAAAATTTTGATATGTGCAAAAAAAATAGTAATTTTGCACGCAAAATAAAATTTAGTATGGATATTTCTATCATTGTGCCACTTTTTAACGAGGCGGAATCGTTGCCTCATCTCTACGAATGGATTGCCCGTGTAATGAAGGAGAACAAGTTTTCCTATGAGTTGATTTTCGTTAATGACGGTTCTTCAGACGAGTCCTGGCAAGTGATTCAATCGCTTCGTGAGCAGAGTAAATTCGTTCGTGGTATCTGTTTCCGTCGTAATTATGGTAAATCTGCGGCTTTGTATTGCGGATTCAAGGCGGCGAAAGGCGATGTAGTCATTACGATGGATGCCGATCTGCAGGATAGTCCGGATGAGATTCCGGAGCTCTACCACATGATTACGGAAGAGGGCTACGATCTCGTGAGCGGATGGAAGCAAAAACGCTATGATAATACCTTGACGAAGAATCTGCCCTCCAAGCTCTTCAACGCCACGGCACGGAAGGTAACGGGCATTCAGTTGCATGACATGAACTGCGGTCTGAAGGCTTATCGAAATGAGGTGGTGAAGAATATAGAGGTTTTCTCGGAGATGCATCGCTATATCCCATATCTGGCTAAGAATGCGGGCTTTACGAAGATTGGAGAGAAAGTGGTGCAGCATCGCAAGCGTGAGTTCGGTACTTCGAAGTTTGGTATCAACCGCTTTGTGAACGGCTATCTGGACCTTCTGACGCTTTGGTTTCTGAATAAGTTCGGCAAGCAGCCGATGCATTTCTTCGGTCTGGTAGGAAGTCTGATGTTTTTCATCGGATTTGTTGCCGTTATTGTGGTAGGCAGCATGAAACTCTATGCGCTGTCGCATGGCGTTCAGGCGATGTTGGTGGGTGTCAATCCGTATTTCCACATAGCGATTTTGATGATGATTCTGGGATGCATGCTGTTCTTGGCTGGTTTCCTGGCAGAATTAGTGATTCGAAACAGTCCTTCGCGTAACGATTATCTGATTCGCGAGGAGTTTTAAAAAAGAGACAGATTGATGGCACAAACTCTGGAAGAACAAGTAGCGGTAGTAGAGCGTGCGTTAGGCGAATGTATGATAGATACAGCGCTGGTGGTAGTACGCGCATGGCTTACGGAAATAGGGGAGAATAACCCCTATGAAGAAGCCTTTACTTCCATCCAGAAACGCTATCATGAGATCTTCACACAGTGGTTGAATATTGACGTGCCGTCTTCGGATGAGGAGTTGAGTAAGATTACCGGCGAGACGTACCAGATGGTGGATGCCGTATATGCGGATATCCGTCTGTTACGCGGCCTTTCGCCGGAGATACATGGTTTCAACCATGAATCCATCACCTCGGTCATGCATTATTTCGAGCATTGTGTCCGTTTTCGTCCGGAGGATCTGGAGTGGTATCAAGAGGTGATGAACGATGAGTCGAAAGCCTCTTTGGCGCTTGCGGCTACTTCTGCGTTGGCGCATAATTTGAGAACCTGTTTCTCGCTCGAGGCCTTCTTGGCGATGATTGAATGTATGAATGCTACGAATGAGACTGTGGCGGATCAATGTATATCGAATGTAGCGCTTTTGCTTGTTCAATACGATGTTCGCATTGATTTCTTTCCTCAGATTCAAGATGCCGTGGTGAATGTGATCGGCGAGAATGACCTGAGCGAACACGTGTTTGAGGTGCTTTGTGCGCTGGTGGAGAGTTCGTCCAAAAATTGGATAGAGGAGTTGGCGAAAAGCATGTTTGAGGATAATCAGTTTCCAGCGGAACTGAAAAGGCTGATGGAGATGTCCGGCATGGGGAATGATTCACAAACCTTTGCTCAATTATTCCCGTCGCAAGAACATAAATACCTCACGGAGCTTATTCCGCTTATACCTCGGACGTGGCTCTATGCCTTACTCATCGAGGGCTATCCGAATCGTGAGAAAGCCTTAGCGTACGTTACAATATCTGCCGGTTTCCGCGATGCGTTGTGGGATTATCCGCAGATTGCGGAGAAGATATATCTGGAAATTTTGCGCGGTGGCACGGAAAAACCGATGGATTATATTAATTATGCCCATTGTTTGTTGTTGCGCGGCGACCGGATGATGGCCTTTGAGAACTACAAGCAAGCACGGTTGTTATGCAAGACGTCCAAGGAGTTTTTCGGGCTTTTCCGTCCGGATCGGAAGAATCTCATAGACCATGGCATTCCTTTGGAGCATGTCTATGTAATGGAAGATCAGCTGATCAATCCTTAGAAAGCTACACCTAAACCGGCGTCGATAAATTCTGCTCGTGCGCCGTGTGTTTTCAGTCCCAATTGAACGAAGAGGTGGTCGAGTACGTGGTACTTGAGCACAAATTGCATGTAACACCAGCCGTCCTGATAATTGCTGGCTTTTGAAAAATCGTAGTTATAAAAAATACCTCTGTCGAAAGGCTTGTCGCCCGGGTGTAAGGCATTGGGATCTTTTTGTTTGGACGGATCTGTCTGGTTCTCGAACGGCTCGAGGTTTTTGATCGGATCAAAGACATAGAATCCCACATGGATACCGGCGGTCAAATGACCGATGATGAACTCCGGCTGAAGACTGATACCCACGCGGAAACAGTTTTTGATACTGCTTTCGTACAAGTAGGTCTTGCCGAAATAGGTAACCGGTGCACCGGGATTGTCATCTGCAAACTCATCATTCACGCAGCGGTAGTAGCCGTCGTAGAAGGCATCGACACCGGCTCCGATGCGGAAGATGGAGACGGGTACCCAGTATGCCGCGGCTTTGACGGTAGCAGCACCGAAGAACTGCATCTTGGGATAGTTGTCGCGGTAGTAATTCTGCTTCACGCCGCCCGTTGCGCTGATTTCCACCGCCCAAGGTTTGTCCACGCCGTCGTACAGTTTGCGCGGCACGTCGGGTTCAGGAGACGTGTAGTCTTTCTCATGCGGATGATAGCGCAGACCGAGTTCTCCGCCGAGCATGTTATAGCCGGCGTTCGGGTGCATGATAGAGCCGTTGGAGATATGATGCCAACCGCCATTGAGGGTGATTTCCCAGCCGTCCTTGATCGGAAAATCCATGTACAATTCCAAAGCCAGATAGGCGTTCAGCACGGAACCGATCGACCAATTCGCCTTGTCGTGGTCTTTGTATAAATTCTCGCCTTTGTAGGTATTGGCGTAGGTCTTTGTGACGGCAGCAATGCCGACTGTGGGGCGTGCGCCTATACGAAAATGCGTACCGTTGTAAAAAGGCATGTTGATATACCCGTACGCGGCGATGGCGGAACCGAGAACGGCATTGTTGCCCAAATTTAAATACCGCGCGCCGACTCCGATGGAGGCATTGTTCCATTGCTGGAGACTGTTCCATCGTCCTGTCGGAAGAAACTCTACGGTAAAAGCACCACCCGGGACAATCGGCGTCGGGCCTAAAAACGGAGACACTTTTTCGTCCGGAATCATAAAGAGTGCCGTTCCCCCCAAACGGTACGCTAACTCGTAATGAGGAAGCGAAAACGCTTGTAAACAAGCGAAGAGTGCTATGACTAAAAGAACTTTTTTCATTTTTCGGCGCAAAATTACAAAAATATTTTGATATGTGCAAATTTTTTTGTACCTTTGCGCGGAAATTTGTGAGTAAGTAAAAATGATTCATTCAAAAGATATTAAAAATTTCTTTTTCTTGGGCATCGGAGGCATTGGAATGAGTGCCTTAGCTCGTTATTTTCATCACCAAGGATATCCTGTTTTCGGATATGATCGAACCCCTTCGCCTTTGACTCGGGAGTTGGAGAAAGAGGGCATTGATATTACGTACACAGATGCTGAACGTATGCTCTATGGTCTAGGATTAGACCGTTTTTGTACGCTTGTAGTTCGCACTCCGGCCGTGCCGGAGGATTGCGAGATTTATACGTATTTTCGCAAGGAGGGATTCGATATCCGCAAGCGTGCAGAGGTGCTTGGAATCGTGACGCAACGGATGAAGGCGCTTTGTGTCGCCGGGACGCATGGGAAGACGACGACGAGTACGATGATTGCGCATTTGATGAACGGCGGAAATGAGGCTGCATCGGAAAGCCACGCCGGAGTGAATGCGTTTTTGGGCGGAATAAGCGAGAATTACCATACGAATCTGCTGCTGTCGAAAGAGAGCGAGTATGTGGTGGTGGAGGCGGATGAGTACGACCGGTCGTTTCATCATCTGACGCCGTATATCTCTGTGGTGACGGCGGTGGATGCGGACCATCTGGATATCTACGGCACTGCGGAGGCTTATCGCGAGGCGTTTGCGCATTACACGAGTCTGATTACCGGCGCTTTGGTCATGAAGCACGGGATCGAGTTGGAGCCGAGACTGCGAGAGGGAGTGAAGTGCTATACGTACGGAGTGGAGGAGAGCAGAGAGCTGAGAGCAGAGAGCCGAGAGCCAAGAGCTGAGAGCCAAGAGGCGGGTATGCCGGATTTCTATGCCAAGAATATCCGTATCGCGGACGGGCAGATAGTGTTTGATTTTAAGATGCCGGACGGAGAGATCAAGGATGTGCAGTTAGGCGTACCGGTATGGGTGAATATAGAGAATGCGGTAGCGGCGATGGCGGTAGCGCATTTATGCGGTGTAAAAGACGAGACGATGCGCGAGGCAATGGCTTCGTTCAAGGGCGTTCAGCGGCGGTTTAATATCCACGTGAACACTCCGAAAGTGGCTTATATAGACGATTATGCGCATCACCCGCAAGAGATCGCTACGGCGATTGATTCGATTCGCAAACTCTTTCCGGAACGCAAGCTGATCGGTGTTTTTCAGCCGCATTTATATACCCGTACGCGAGATTTCGCGGATGGATTCAGGGCGGTGTTGGGTACTTTGGACGAGTGCGTATTGCTGCCGATCTATCCGGCACGCGAAGAGCCGATTGAGGGCGTGACGAGTGAGATGTTAGGCGGCAAAGTGGTGGAGAAACCGGCGTTGGTGGCGGAACTAAAACGGAGGGTTCAGGAGAGTCATGAGCCGGTGGTCGTACTGACGGTAGGCGCCGGAGATATCGACCGCTTGGTGCCGGAGATAACCCGTGCGTTAAAAGAAGAATAGGAAAATGAGTAGTCTTGCGCGAATCATATGGCAGATCATAGGCGTCTCGGTGGTAGCCGGGATGCTGGTCGGAGCGGTCGTAGCCGGTTATCGGATGCGTCCAGGCGATGAGCCCTGTGCTTCGCTCGAATACGAGATCCAGGATCAGAAGGAACGGATGTATGTCACGGAGGGGGAGTTGAATAACTTACTGCGCAGCGAGAATCTGTATCCTGTCGGCCGTGCGATCGACCGTCGGCAGATTCATAGGATCGAGCAGACGATCGGTCACCATCCCATGATTCGCACGGCGGAGTGCTATGTCACGCCGCGAAGCGAGATGCGGATTCGAGTTACACAACGCGTGCCGCTTTTGCGCGTGCAGGTGCCCGGAGATGCTTATTTTATTGATACCGACAGGCGTGTGATGCAGGCTCGGGCGGTGGTTAAAGACAGTGTGTTGATAGCTACCGGCGCTGTAGGACCGCAGATTGCGAGTCGGCAGTTGGCAGATTTTGCTCAATGGCTGCAAGACGAGCCCTATTGGCGGGCACGAATACGATTTGTGCATGTCCAGACGCCGCAGATGATTTATCTATATATGCGCCAACCGGGACAGCCCCGTGTGCTACTGGGAAATATGAACAGATATGCGCAGAAATTAGCCAAGATGCGTACCTTCTTGGAGAACAGCGCAGAGGCAACCAAAGACAAACATTATATAGAATACGACCTCCGTTTTCACGGGCAAGTGATAGGTCGATATTGATTACTAATCCTTAACTACCAAACAACAATGGCAAGAAAACAACCCAAAACA
>OCTW011549782.1_pt1 | contig 14186 bp, 19 predicted proteins | sample 1539671 | NCBI WGS metagenome assembly OCTW01 (sample SAMN02144230, study PRJEB22623) | gut metagenome | biome: sheep rumen | host: Ovis aries | place: New Zealand | reverse complement strand
GAATTTGTCATTTTCAAATATCATTTTATCAGTATTGTCTCCATATAAAATATGATTGTTCTTTTTATCAAAGCAAGTAGGACAAATTCCCGAATCAACAATATCAGCCACTTCTACTTTTCCACTTTTTATTAAATCAACTATTTCTTCATTTTTTAATTGCTTTAAATTATCCATTTCATCTCCTATTTATTAATTATTTTCTTTTAAACTCTATCTTTATTGATCCATCTTTATTTAAGTATATCATATTTATCAAATCATAAATATACTTTCTATTCAACTTATCTATTTTGATTGTTTGTCTATTACTTATTTCTGTAATAACTTTTTCCTCTAAAATATCTTTTCTTATTGTATGTTTATTATAGCATCCTCTTTTTCTTACATATGAAGAACATGCATAATATGTATATTCTTTACTCTTTCTAATAGTTAAGTTGCTCTCACATTCTTTGCATTTCAAATATCCTGAAAAAATATCATATTCATTATTTGAATTTACTTTTGCTGAATGTTTAATTATATCTTGCACTCTTGCAAATTGCTCTTTGCTTATTATCTCCATATGATTATTCTTTGTAATTATTAACTCGTCTTCTTTTGTCTTTATTATATTTTCGTTGATAATTTAAATCAATGCCCTCATTTATATGCTCTGCATATTCGCATATTGTCCCAGCATCTGTATGTGTATAGTCACAGTTTATTTTATATATGTTTAAATATAAATTATAAATTTCTGGCACTGTTTCCGAAACATTATCAACTCTTTCCTTTATTGATAATCCACACCAATTAGACAGTTTTCTTTTATCTTTTGGATTAATATTATATTTTTCTAAAAACAAATTATAATTTTTTAATGTAACATTTTCATATTTATCTTTATCTACTTTTTCTTGTATATCACTTGAAACAGAATTATATAATAATACACGATTTATATCTTGATATTCTCCAAATCTTAAATATAAATTTTTTCTGTCTGTTTCACAATATAGAAAATCAATTAATAGTTCAAACATACTTCTGACTATTATATTTCCTGCTACTACCATGTGATTATTATCTAAAATAGCGACACCTCTAAGTAAATCTATAAAAGAAAATAATAAAAAACATGGTGCTAAGCGAAATTGTTCATAATTGCCTTTTATAGTAACACTTTTCAACAGGTCTTCTAAACTAGTTATATGCTCATTATACTTGTTCAATTTTATTCTATCTTCATTAATAATATTTTCAGCCATATTATTTACCTTTTTTTTCTTCAATTTGTTTTTGTTCTTCTATATATTTATAATTTAAACTATTACTTTTAGATATGGCAGATTTTTTAGTTTCCTTCTCATATGCAAGCCAAACTTTAAAAGGTTCTGCTTTGCTACTTGGAACAGATTCAATAAGTCTAAAAATTCCTTTTGTATCCAAAGTGTCTGTTTCTCTCATTTTTCCATCTTGTGCTTTCATTTTCAACTGCACGATATTTTCGTGCAGTTCACTTCCTTCAGATTTTAACTTTCTTTTCAAATCACTCCAATAATTTCTTGGAATATTACTATCTGTTAATGCACTTATAACATCTACGACACTAAAAAAATATTCTTCTTTTTCAGAATCCTATACACTTCTAATTTCCTTATCTTCAAAGAGATTTGAAATCGTTTCTATTTTGTTATTATCCATAAAATTCCTCCTTCCTAATTTATTCATTACGCGTATCCCGTCGAATTCGACGGATTTATATTAATCTTAAGCATTCTTTCTCTAATTTTGTTTTCAAAGGTCTCGGATTCGATACCTTTAAAATTTATAATATGTTTTTATCTATCCAATCAAAAAACTCTTTACTTGCATTTTTTATTTCATAATATGATATTTCTGCAACTTCATAGTCATGTATTTGTTTAATTTCATTTTCTATTTCATTGAATATAGTCTCTTTTGTTCTAAATTCTAATTTGTATTCATCACATTCTTCTAATTTATTATTCCACCAATATTTTGAATGAACTTAAGTCACTTGGCTTCCAACTATAAGTTTCTTTTCCAATAATGTATCTATAATCTTATTTGCTATTTCTTCCTTATTGCAAAGTGTCGTTACTATAATATATTTATCCATTATAATTACCTCTCAATTTTTCTATTAAAATTTTTGCATCACAATATGTTTTTGATTCTTCTCCATATCTATTTTTTATATCTTCTAGTCTTTTATCATATCCAACATCATTACCATATTTATCAATTTGCATATCTGCTTTATTTAAAATCTCTAAAAACATTGATGTATATTCTGAAATGATATCTCCATGATAATAAACTTCTTTCCAATATTTATAATTATTTCTTTTTAATATTTCTCCACCTATATGTGCATGATTTGAATTATCTCCATATTCATATCCAATATCATGATTAAATCCTAATACAAATAATTCTTGTAATTCAAATTCATTCAAATTATATCTTCTTCCAATTTCTATCATTTTTCTAGCAACGGCTATCGAATGTTTTAGTCTATCTTCATCCATATATTCTCTCCAATATTAAAGTTTTATCAAAATATGTAATATATTTAAAGTAAGAATGTCTGTATTTTCAATGCTTTTAGGAAGTTTTCCATAAATCCGTCTCACCCACGAAATGGGGACTTTTGAAAAACTTTTTTGACTATCATTATTTTTCTTTTCTGCTCTGATTTTTCTTTTTTGGTACATATCCATTTGAATCACTTCTTTCTTTTCTGTCATTTAAAAGTATTTGTTTTTCGTTTTTAACTTGAAAGTATTATATCATATTTTTGTTTATTTATAAAGTCAAGAGCCTCAAAATATAGTGTCAATATTTTCCCGAGAAATATTGACACTATCAAATTTATATATTAATTTGCAATTGGCAGTTTTATTGTGTATAATGTTCATGAAATTTCTATTTGGAGGTTATCATGAAAAAATTTTTAGAGATTATTGATAAATTATTTGATAATAATTTATTTAAGTCAGTTTTAATAATATTAATTTTTATTTTATTTTATAAATTAATTGTTAAATTGATAAATAAAGGGCAAAATTCAAGTAGATATAAAAAATATTCTAACAAGAAAAACAACACACTTATTAAAGTAACAACAAGTATTTTAAAATATGTTTTTTTTATTTTGGCATCCTTAATTGTTTTAAATATAAATGGAATTGATGTTTCTTCATTACTTGCTGGAGTTGGAATTGTAAGTATTATTGTTGGTCTTGCTATTCAAGATGCATTAAAAGACATAATTAGAGGCTTTTCAATTATAAATGAAAATTATTTTCAGGTTGGAGATATTGTTAAATATGGAAACATTGAAGGAAAAGTAATATCTCTGGGAATTAAGACTACAAAAATAATGGACATAAGAAGTTTAAATACAATTTCTATTGCTAATAGAAATATTGAGCAGATTGAAGTTGTCTCAGATTTAGTAGATGTTTTTGTTCCACTACCTTATGAGCTTCCTGTTCAAAGGCAGCAAGAGTTATGCGAAAAAATTGCAAGTAGTATATTAAATAATAGTAATGTTAATAGTTCTAAATATTTGGAGGTGTCTTCTTTGGAAGATTCTTACATAAAACATTATATAGCTGTTCATTGCAATAATTTATATAAAACTCAGGTACTTAGAGATGCAAATTTAACTATTTTAAAAACACTTGAGAGTGAAGGAGTCAGCGTTCCTTATAATCAGTTAGATGTTCATAACAAGTAATAAATAAGTGGCATAAACACTTACCCCACTTACTAAAAACATTATTAAGATTATTATTATTACTAGTTTAATATTTTTCTTTATAATTTTCACATCTTTTGCCTTAGAATTTTTAATAATCAAATATAAATAATAAGCAAAAACTTAAATTTGAACTCTAAAATAAATAGAAAAATTTATTTATAACATTCTATAGTTGTTTTTATCTGCTCTTTCGTCTAGTTTTCTATCATATTTTTTATCTTTATAATACCACTCAGTTGCTTTCCCTTGAGGAGTTTGTTTTACTTTGCCAATTAAGATATCAAATACAGAAGCAAGTGCTATTACTATTGCAACAAATGCAACTAACATATCTAAATATGCTTGTCCACTTAAAGTTTCACCATTTACCATTGCTATAGTATTTGTAAATAAGCCTCTCCCAAAATACCAACCATATACAACTAAATATATTAAAGCTGCTAAGATTTTCCTTTTGAAAATAAATGGTACAAGTGATAATACTACAAAAAGTAAGACAATTTCTGTTGTGTTATCTATTGGTTTTACTATAGAATCAGAACCTGCTAATGTTCCGTTTACTGCAACAACCACTCTAAATCCCCAAAATATTAAAATAAAAAATGTTATTAACCAACTACTTAAATCTTTCATATTTTCCTCAATTCATATCTTTAGCAAAGCTTTTATATAATAGAAAGTCTAAAATTAAATTTCAAACAATTACTCTTCGTCTATAAAATTAAATTCATCTTTAAATTTTCCTTTGAATATTTCAAATACTTTGTTTAATGTGTCTTCATCATCAACACTTACATATGATTCTTCTTCATCGTCATCTGTGTCTTCTACTTTTAATATAACTACTTCGCCTGCTTCATCTTCATCTTCTGTTTCTTCTGCTGGAAGTAATACAACATATTGCTCTCCATCTAATTCTATTAAATCTAAAAATTCAAATGGAACTTCTTTACCGTTTTCATCATTTAATACGATAATATTTTCTAAATCTTCTTCTGGAACATTGTTATTATCTTCGTCCATATTTTCTCCTTTCTAAATAATAATACTTTTATTATTTTCTGTTTTAATTATCATATACTATTTTTAATTTTTAATCAACAGTATTTTCAAATTTTTTCATATATGTTTCTAAAATGTAGACAGCAGAAATAGTGTCTACAATATTTCTTTTTTCTTTCCTATTTATGTTTAGAAAATTCATGGTTTTATGAGCTTCAACAGTCGTTAGTCTTTCATCTATGGTTTCTATTTTTATTTTTGGAAATCTACATTTTAATTTATGAATAAATTTCTCTGTGACTTCAACTCTTTCTGTTTTGGTTCCATTCATATTTATTGGCATTCCAACGACAAAAGTATCTATTTCATATTGTTTTAGTAAATCCTCTAATCTGTTTAGTATTATTTTATCTTTTCCGTTGTGGTGAATCGTTTCTAAACCTTGTACTGTTATGTTCAGTGCATCTGTTATTGCTATTCCAACTCTTGCATCTCCATAATCTATTCCTAATTTTCGCATATACTATTCATCCAATCCAAGATAATTTTTTACCATTTTTTCTAGTAATTCGTCTCGTTCTATTTGTCTAATTAAATTTCTAGCACCTTTGTGGCTAGTAATATATGTTGGGTCCCCTGATAGTATGTATCCAACAATTTGATTTATTGAATTATATCCTTTTTCATTTAATGCCTCATAAACTTCTTTTAAAATTTTTTTTGTTGTCTCTGCATCTTTTTCTTTTGGAGACTTAAAAAACATTGTTTTATCATTATTCATAGGTTTACCTCCTTTATGAACTTTAGATATAGTTTATTTTACTTTCTTTTTTGTCACAATTATTTAGATAATTTTCTAATTTTTTAGTTGTTCCCTCTAGTGCCGTTCCTTTATAGTAAGTTGTTGCTGCTATGTTTATTTTTGGTATTACTTTTTCAGGTTCTTCACCTTCATATACATCTTCATCTTCTTGTTTTATTTGCATTTTTTCTATATTATTTTTCATTTCTACTATAAAGTTATTTACACCTTTGGTTTCAATTCCTGTAAATACAACAACAAATTTTGGTCCCATGTATCTTACAAATATGTATTCTGAAGCTATATTTTGTCTAATCATGTCTGCAACTTGAACTATGACTTTATTACCTGTGTGCCTTCCAAATTCTTCGTTTATGTCTTCTATATTGATAATATTTATCATGCATACAGTTGATATATCATATTGGTCAATTTCTCTTTTGCCCTGTCCATATAGATATTCTTCAGATTTAAGACCAGTAAATTTATCTTCTCTAACTATGTTTTCTATAACTTCTTGTTTTTCTACTGTTTTAATTACAGACACTATATTATTTCTTACAACTTCTAATATTGTTGTATCTATGTTGTCAAAATCATGTGGCATACCACTTTCTATTATCCAATAGCCTATGTATACATTGTCTACATACAAAGGAAAGAACATAGCAGATTTCGCTCTGCCAAATTCCATTTTTTGATATGGGAGTCTTTCTCCTTCCTTGTCTACTGTAATGTATTTAGGAGTTGCTGTTTCAATGCTATCTTTAAATATTGCTTCTTGGTGAAGATTTTTTAGTGTATCCCAGTGTTTGCTATCTACATTAGTTGCTTTAATTATATATTCAGAACCATTATAAACAACTATTGTAGAATATTTTATATCATATTTTTCTATTAGTATTTCGTTTATTTTTCTAATTTTTTCATCTGGTGTTTCTTCTTTACTAACAGTATCCATGAATTCTTGTAATACATTTAAACTTACAACTTTTTGGTTTAAATTTGTATATGTGTCTATTTTTTTATGAATAGACATATTATATATCATTAAAAATACTATAGTTACTACTAGTAATAGTATAATTAATATAATCAATCTTTCAGCACCCCCCTAATTTTAATAATTTCCTCTCATTTTATCTAATGTTGAATTTATATCATTTGAAAATGTTCCTGAAGCAAACTTATTATATTTTGGATTATTATATTTTACTTTATTGTTTGTTTTCCCTCCATTTATTAGTGGATATACCATATTTCCAAGTTTTGTTAAGCTATTAATAAATTCTTTTGTATATCCATTTAATGTGATACTGCAATTTATTAGTGCTTCTAAATATTTTGAATATACTTGAACATCAAACGGTATTAAGCAATATGGTATTGTTTCTCTGTTAAATAATTCAGTCATATATGCCATTGCTGGATCATTGTAAAATGCCATTCCTCCTATTATTGCTCTTTCTGAGATTCCTCTTACTTTAATAAACTTATTTATAACTATTTTTAACTTTTCTTGCCTTAACACTCCTTTGGCCTTTAAATCTCTAAGGTATGCAGTTAATGGTTGAATTGTTAATACATCCATGCTTTGAACTAAATATATTTCTTGAGATTCGTTTAAATAATTATAATTTGTTTTAAAATCACAGTCTATTAAAATTAAAGAGTAATTTTCTACTAAAGTTTGCAAAATTGTCTCATATTCTTCATCTTGGTTTTCACCTGGTAATGAAGTATATACATCTAAATTTTTATTTACATTTATCCCGTAAGCTTGTCCTTGTTTTAGCTCACTCATACAATTGAATGCTGTTTTTCTAAGGTTCTCTTCATTTTTCGTATAAATGTAATATGAATTTTTATTTTGTGTTAAATCTAAAATTGCTGTTTTTATTCCTTGATTTGAAAGAAGCTCAGCAATATTGTTTACTAAAAATGAAGTTCCGTTTTTGCTTGTTCCAACAAATGATACTATTTTTTGATTGTTTGTTAAAAGTTTTTCTACACTTACTGGTTTATTTTGATAGTTTTCTATTTCTGACTTTCTTTCATATGGCTGATATTCTTCATTTTGTTGTTTACCGTTATAATAGTTGTTATTTATACTGCCATCTTCTTCTGTATTTTGTTCTTCATCAAATCCAGGTAGGGTATTTTCTTCTTGAGAATATTCATCTTCAATACTTGGTAAAGTATCATCATCATCAAATCCTGGTAGAATGGTATCATTATTTTCATAATTATTATTTAATTCTTCATTTTTTATTTCATCTGATTCTTGTATTGTATTTGTTTCTTCATTTACATCTTCTTCAAAACCTGGTAGAGTATTTTCTTTTGGTTCTCCTATTTTGGTATCAATTTTTTTTGGTCTGCCTCTACCTCTTCTTGGTTCTATTGAATTTTGAATAGCTTCATCTTCTTTAACTTTTTTAGGTCTGCCTCTGCCTCTCCTTGGTTCTTTTGTATTTTCTGCAATTGTTGGCTCTTCTTGAACTGGTTCTTCAGGAACAGTCCTTTCTACATTCGTTATGTTTATAGGTTTTTGAGATTTCATTGTTGCTAAGTTTGATATGTCTTCGACTTGTATTCTATCTCTATTTGCAGGAGGAATAATAACTGGTTTAGTTAATTTCTTCTCTTCACTTGTAATCGATTCTACTTTTATTCCACCATTTTCAATAGCTTTAGTTGTATTATTGTTTAATTTTGTTTTATATGCTGATCCATTTACTTTTTTAGTCTTTGGCCTTCCATAAGACATTATTTGCTGATATCTAGGGCTATTAGCTTCTAAAACAGCTTTAACATTTAATGGTAGGAATTTAATAATAACTTTTAATTGTTTATCTGTATATTGTGCAGCCACACTATCAAAACTTTCTAGATATCTTTCTTCATTCCTACCTAATCGTTTGAAATAAGCAAGTATATTTTGTATTTCTGTTTCACTAACATCTCCCTCGTTTTCAGGTTCGTAGTTTACATCATTCGAATCTATTTGGTAATATACCTTTGCTTCTTTTTTAGATCTAGGTTTTTGAATTAATTTGCATAATTGTTCTATGCTTCTGTCTTGTCCAAGTAATGCACTATATATACCTATACCAAATAATTTTATAAGTAAATTATCTGACTTGCTACGTCTGTCTGCTGCTATCAAAATTACTGGAATGTCTTCTCCTTGTGATGTTGTAGCTTCATCAGATATATTATCTAATTTTTCAAATATAAAATTATCTATTGTTTCTATATTGTTATTTGTGAATGGCTCAAGATCTTCACTAATAACAATACGGTCATATGTTTTATCTTTTTGTAATTCTTTAATTATTGCATTAAAGTAATATACATTTTTACTTATTATTATTTCTTTATACATTTGTTGATATTTTTTTATTATTGCTTGTGAAACAGATTCATTACTGACTGCAAATAAAACTTTCATTTGTTTAATCCCTCCAACCTCTTACTACGATTGCAAATATTAGTGGTAATACCTGCGCAATTACAAATAAAGTTATAATTGATATCATAATTGCAAAGCCTTTGTCTCTTGTATCTAATTTACGGATTCCAAGTACATACTGATATATTGCACTTATTGCTATTCCCAAAAAACAAAATGGAATACTATATACTTGAATTTTACTTAGCACATAAGCCGTTAAGCCATAGGAATCCGAACCATATGCTTGCTGATAATCTTCAAGTGTTTTTTTCTCATTATCTTTCATTTCTACTAATTGAGTAATCGTTTTACTTTGTTCATTTGATACATTTGTTACATTTGTCGCAAACACTTTGCTATTTATTAGTATTCCTAAAATGCAAAGTACTATTGCAAAAATAATTGCTATTTTTTTCATTTTTAGTTGCCCCTTTCATAGTATGACAAATTTTACTTTTTTTGGCATTAACATACATATAATATAATACAATAAGTTGAGAAAAATAGCAAGAAAATGTTCATATTTTTTTAAAATTATTTATGGAAATTACTCTTTTATCTCTTTTGCAAGTTTTCCTATTGCTTTTGTTTCTATTCGTGAAACATACGAGCGAGATATACCTAAAATTTTTGCAACTTGATTTTGTGTTTTTGGCTTAGTTCCATCTAATCCAAAACGCATTTCAATAATCAATTTCTCTCTGTCTTTTAAAATATTTTTCATTTTTTTATATAATTTTTTCATTTTCATTTTAAAATCTACTTCATCTTCAATATTCTTTTCTGTATTTTCTAATACATCTTGCAGAGTAATTGTATTATCGTCTTTATCCTTTCCTATTGGATCTTCTAATGAAACTTCTGCATTTATCTTTTTGGAACTTCTTAAATGCATAAGAATTTCATTGTCTATACATCTTGAAGCATATGTTGAAAGTTTTACATTTTTATTTAACTGAAAACTGTTTATTCCCTTTATTAGTCCTATAGTTCCAATTGAAATTAAATCTTCTTGTTCTATTTTGCTTGACATATATTTTTTTGCTATATGTGCGACCAATCTTAGATTTCTTTCTATTAAAATGTTTCGTGCTTCTTCGTCCCCTTCGGACATCTTTTTAATATATATTTCCTCTTCTTCCTTCGTTAATGGTTCTGGAAAAAGTTTGCTATTTTGTATATATCCGAACCAAAAAAACTGCAGATTTTATAAATGCTAGAAATCCTGTTAGACTTAGTGCAAGCATTATTTTAGGCACCTCCATTTCTTCTCATATAAAAATTATATGAATTAAAAAACGAAAAGTGCCTGACCTTGATGCCTATTTTATTTTTTTAGCTTTTGCAGTTCTTTCAAACAATTTGCTCATTTATTTTTTCAATTCTGTTGTTCATTTCTTTTATGTTAAATCCTTGTATTTCGTTATCATTCACATGATACTTTTCTTTCATTTTAAGTATTTTATTCACACTCTCATTTATTCTTTCTTCTTTTATCCTTCCTGTTTTTACTTGAGTTTCTATGTATTTAATAAGCTTTTGTATATTTTTATATGGAAGCCCAACCATTATAATATCATTTCCTGCTTCTATTGCTCTTATAACTGCATATTTCATATTATAATGAAGCCTTATTGCCATCATTTTTAAATCATCTGTAATTATTAATCCATTAAAATTGTTTTTTTCTATTAAATATTTTTTAATTACCTTTTTTGAAAGTGATGCCGGATACCACCTGTCTATTTTTTGAACTATAAGGTGTCCAACCATTATTGCATCTGCCCCTTGCTTTATTGCATTTTCAAATGGAACCATATCTTCATTTTCTAGTCTTTCCAGACTTTGCGTTATTTTTGCAATTTTAAAATGAGAGTCTTTTCTTGTTGAGCCATGACCTGGAAAATGTTTTATTACTGGAATCACATCTTCCTTTTGCATTTCTTTCATTACTGCAATTCCATATTTACTAACATCTGCTTTATTGTTTCCATAACATCTGTCTCCTATTGGATGATTGTTTTCAAATCTTTTTATATCTAACAATGGTGCATAGTTCATTGAAATTCCTAACTTGTTTAACATTTGAGCTGTAATTTTACCGCTTTCCTTTACTAATTCTATGTCTTTTGTTGCAGCTATTTTGTAGGCACATTTCAAGTTTGTTACTTCATCTGGAATTCTATTTACTCTTCCTCCTTCTTGATCTATGCTTACAAAAACAGGAATTTTATTTTGTCCATTTGTTTCTTTTATGTAGTTTATTAGCTTTATCATTCCATCATAGTTTTCATAATTTCTTCTGTATAGTACTACTCCGCCTATTTTGTTCTCTTTAATGAGTTTGGCTATTTCTTTTTCTCTATTTTCTTGCAATCCAACCATAAAAAGTTGGCCTATTTTCTCTTTAAGTGTTAAATTTTCTATTTTTTCCATAGCCAAAGTCCTCCTTATTTTTTTCTTCTTAAAATCCATCCTTTTTGAACTTTTATAGGAAGTTCCATTATTACTTTTTGCCCTTGTTTTCCCGGATTAACACATGGTATTTCATCTTTTGTGTCTATATCCCATAATTTTTCTATTTGAAATTTTACAGGTTCTATTTTGTTTGGTATTATTATTTCTAATGTATCTCCTACTTGTAATTTATTTCTTATTTCTATTGTAGTTTTTTCATTTTCTGTTTCTACTACTTTTCCTCCAAATTCATAGTCTGGATTATATTGTTTTCCTTCATATTCTTGGAAATCTTTGTTGTTTCTATCATTAAAATAAAAAGTTGTAAGACCTCTTGTTTTTGTTTTTTCAAGTTCTGTTAAATATTTTGTGTAATCATAATTTTGTTTGTCTTTTTCATAGTCATCTATTGCATTTCTGTATGCATTTACAACAGATGCTAAATAATATTCTGTTTTTAGCCTTCCTTCGATTTTAAGGCTATCTACTCCCATTTCAATTATTTCTGGTATTTCTTTTATTAAGCACAAATCTTTTGAAGAAAAAATGTATGTTCCTTTTTCGTCTGTTTCAACTGGCATTAAATTGCCTGGTTTGTTTGTTTCTTCCACATACACATTGTATGCCCATCTACAGCTTTGAGCACAGTCTCCTAAATTTGCACTTCTTCCCGCTAAGAAATCGCTTAAGAAACACCTTCCAGAATATGCATAACATATAGCTCCATGAATAAATATTTCTACTTCCAAATTTTTAGGTTTATTTTGAATTAGCTCCTTTATTTGCTGCTTATTCATTTCTCTGCCTAATATTACTCTTTTTGCTCCATTTTTATACCAAAAATTTGCAGCATGATAGCTTACTGTATTTGCCTGAGTGCTTATATGAAGTGGAATGTCTGGTGCATATTGTTTTAATACATCTACTACTCCACCATCTGCAACTATAATTGCATCTACCTTTAAATTATTTAACATTTTTGCTTGTTCTATTATTTCATTATATCTTTCGTCCCAAGCATATATGTTTATATTTGTATAGACTTTTTTTCCAATTGAATGTGCGTATTTTATTGTATTTGCTAAATCATCATCTTTCATTTCTGCTCTTGTACGCAAAGATAGTGATGATGTTCCTGCATATACAGCATCTGCTCCATACATAAATGCTATTTTAGCTTTTTCAAATGATCCTGCTGGAGCTAGTAATTCTGGTTTTTTCATTTTTTTCTCCATTCTTCTATAAATTTCGTATCTCTATGGTCGGAAAAGAATTATTGCAATTATTTTTCAACCATTACTCCCATATTATAACATAGTTCATCTGAAATAGCTATATTTATTGTTTCTTTTTAGTCATATTTTCAAGCTTTTTTGCCTTCTTCTTTTGTCCTTCTAAGGTCATCCAATTAAAAAATGTTGGAATAAATTCTCCATCTTTTGTAGTTTTATTTTTCTTTTCTTCTTTCATTGTTTCCTCCTTAAATCATAAATTTGGTTCAAAATAATTAAATTTAAATTATTTTTTTCTTTTTTTTATTTTGATATTCCAAAATTCTTCGGCATTATTTTCCAGTTTATTTTTATTTTTTTAGTACATTCTAATAGTGAAAAACATTTCTTGTTTTTTAATTTATTTTTATTATATGGTACATGAAAAGATTTTATTTTATAGAAATTAATTTTAGATTATTTTCCCAGTTTAATTTTATTTTTTCTGTGCATTCTAAATAATGAAAATACAATTTTCAATTTATTAAAGATATATCGGAGGTGAATTTTAATGTCAAATTACAAAGTAGTTCCAGAAGCTAAAGATGCTTTAAACAAGTTCAAATATGAGGTTGCTTCAGAAGTTGGTGTAAACTTAAAAGATGGATACAATGGAAACATTTCTGCAAGAGATGCTGGTAAAATAGGTGGACAAATGGTTAAAAAATTAATAGAACAAGCTGAACACCAAATGAAATAATTTGAATTTTATATTTTAGAGAGTTAGTAAAATTTAAAAAATGAAGATTTAGAATTTCTAAATCTTCATTTTTTCCTTAAATATTATTATTTTTGAGCCTGTTAAACTATGCTTCTGGTTCAACTAAGCCAAAGTTCTTTCCATCTTTTAGACGATAAATAACATTTACTTTTCCTGTGTCTATGTTGATGAACACCATAAAGTTATTTTTTGGTTTGTCTTCTAGTTCAAGTTTTGCGTCTTCTGGTGCCATTGGCTTTATGTCATAATAAATTGTTTTTAATATTTCGTTTTCAACTTCATGTGTATTTTCGTCTATTTTTAATGCTTCTTTCAAACGAATAGATTCTGTCATATTTTGTTTGTCATTTTTAGTTTTCATTTTGCGGATTTGACCTTCTAATATATCTATGTCTTTATCTATTGATGCATATAAATCTTTGCTTGCTGCTACTGCTCTGAAAATATCACTATTTGCTTTAACATGAAGTTCTGCAACTTGTTCTTTTCCCTCTGTTTTTATTGTAGCTGTTGCATCAAAACTGTCTCCAAAATATTTTACTAACCTTTCTAATTTTTTTTCGATATACTCTTTTATTGAATCTGTTGCTTCAATGTCTTTTTCTGTAATTTTTAAATTCATAAAAATCGCTCCTTTCAAATTTTAGTTCTTTGGTTTACTTTTTGTATTCCCATTATACATTATTATTTTTATTTTT
>OCTW013388780.1_pt1 | contig 14188 bp, 12 predicted proteins | sample 1539671 | NCBI WGS metagenome assembly OCTW01 (sample SAMN02144230, study PRJEB22623) | gut metagenome | biome: sheep rumen | host: Ovis aries | place: New Zealand | reverse complement strand
GAAGCAGATGAGCAGATAGACGGAACTCCTGCTGACCGACTTGATGTTGGGCGAATCCTTGCTGAGGTCTTTCGCGAAATGGGTATCGGCTATCGGCGTCAACACCACTTGCAGGGCTTCCTCTTCTTGTGGAGTTGTCATGTTGAAATCATCCTTGAACAGTTCGACGGCTTTCTGGCGCATGGCGGTAATCACGTTCGGCAGGTTGGCCACATCGTCCACACGGATATAAGCCTGATAGTTCCAGTTGTGGTAATTGCCTTCATTGTCATTGATACCTCTGAAACTGACGCCGTGCAGGAAGTTGTTTTCCGGATAGTCTTCTATCACGGCACACACATTGAATATCCAGCCGTCCACCCATTTGTATTTCAGGGTTTTGCCCACCGCATTGGCAGTGCCAAAGATGCGCATGGCTTCTGAACGCGGCAGCACGATATTGGGCAACTGGTTTAAGCCCTTCAAGTCACCACAGATGACGGTCGGCTTGAATACGCTCATAAAGTCGTTGATGCCATACACCAGATTCAGCGAATACTCCTGATCGTCCACCAAGAACTGGTCGATTCTTGTCCAGCCCTCTTCGATGCCATAGCCCTTGATATGCGGCGATGCTGCCGCCAACTGCTCCACGAGCGGACGGGGCAGCGTCACACCATAGTCTTCCATGCCAGGCCCTAACTTCATGGTCAGGCGGAACAACTTCTCGTGCTCCGTAAAACTCTTGTTGTAGCCCAGGTCGTAGTTGACCTGCGTCATGATGACAAAGAACGAGGCGAAAGCCAGGCTCAGGCCCAGCAGATTCAGCAGGTTTGCCGACACAAACTTGCGGAACATGGATGTAAAGTTTCTGATGATAGTCTTCATACAATTTTACTTTTGATGCTGCAAAGGTAAGCCTAAAACGCGATTCCGCCAAGGCTCAAGGCCCTGGCGGAACCAGATTGTCTAAAAATTAGACAGTAGAGCGTATGATTTTTAGACAGTTTGTTCGCAAATCATGCGTGCCATGTCGTTCAGCGAGAGGCATTGGTTGCGACTGATGGCGATACGCTCGTTGTGATGCTCCCAAGGGGCGAGGATGAGCAGTTGGCCTCGGGCACAAGCCTCCATACGTTGGCCGCCGGGCTTTGCGAGGTCGGTAAAACCGTTCTCTTGCAGGTAGATGAGCGGGAAGCCTCGCTCGAACGCTGCCCGCATGACCGCTTTCTCGCCAGGCGATATGGAGGGCGACACCAGTACGGCCCCCTGTGCGGCAGCAGAGAGGAAATAGTTCACCTGTTGCTCAATCTCTGCCGCAGTCAGGCGGCGCGAGCACTGCACCTGCAGCCTGACGGGGCGCTGAAGCAGGAAACGGTTGCCGATGGCTGAAAACTGCTGGTTGCCTACCATCAGGTTGCGCTGTACGCGGAAGAGGTCGGGGTGTTCGCGCTTCATCAGCAGGCGGCGCGGGTTGTCGGCGAGGTAGCGGAGCCACGTGTCGAACTGGCCTTCTCGCAGGAGCAGGCGGTCGTTATAGCCGCGGGCAAAGAGCAGGCCGTGGTGGCGGTCGTCCTTCGCGCGTTGGTCTGCCTGTCCTGTTTGTTGCGACCAGGTCGCAACAGACTGAACCTGGCCTAGCACTATGCGGCGGTAGGCTTTGTTGCAGCCTGTCTTGAAGCCCTTGATGGCCTGGCCTAAGTGCTGGTCCATTTTTTCCTTTACGAAAAGGATGCCATGCAGGTGGTCAGGCATCATCTGCAATGCCAGCACTTCTATTTCCGGGTAGAGTTCATGAGTCGCCCACCAGCGTTCTGCTACGGCTTGCCCCAATTCCGTCAGCACCACCTGCGGCGCATCGGGCGTACCCGTTGCGCCATCGCTATGTCCTGCCACCCGGCCGAAGAGCGGACGGCGCCCCTCGGTCACCATCGTGATCATATATATCTGGCGACCCTGATAGTCGTGCCCGACGCAGCGGCGGTTCATCGAGGGGATTTTCACGCCCGCGAAGGCTTTCTGCTTTTCGTAGGTCTCTTTGTCCATCAGCTCAGGGGAAACGAGGTCATCCTTTATTATCCATTTGGAAAAAGACTAAGAACGCAGCATTGCCGTCTCGCCAGAGGCTGAAGTCCTCGATAAGCGTGCTGCCCTCGTAGAGACCGTCGAACTGCAACACGAAACTGCCCTGATTGGCAAACGGGGTGCCTGCTTCCATATTCGCTCTCGTCAGGAGGTAGTAGGTGGAAGCATTAGAGACCTTCAGCAGCAGGTGGCGGTCAGTGTCGCCAACATGGAGCGTCAGCGGGATAGTGAAGTCATTATAGCCCCAACTCACATCGCCATTGTCTTGCAAGTCGAAGAAGCGGTACGTTGCCGTAAAGTCCATGTCCGGCAGATTGGCCAGCGCCTCGGCCAGCGCAGGGTCTTTCACCACTTGGGAGAGTCTGCTGACTGGGAAGGCGTGGAAAAACACCGACTGCATAGTCTGGTCGGAGATGGTGACCTGCGCCCCCTCTATCTTTGCGGTCTTGGCGTCACTGCTGCCGTCGCTGTAGTAGATAGCATAAGTGCCGGTGTATTCGCCCGAGACCGCCTTGGCGTAGTTTTCCTTCTGCTGGGTGGTCATACCATGATAAACTGGGTCGCTGCTGCACGATACGAGAGCCATGAGGGCAAGGCTGATGAGGATTGATTTCATGTGTTTCATTTCTTATGTCCTTTTCTTATAATAACGGCAAATGCCCACGTTTATTGTTACGATGTACTTCCTACTTGATGACCAGCACCTCGTTGTCCTTGAAGGCCTCATAGCCGCTGGTGACGACGCGCTCGCCGGGCTCCAGTCCTTCGAGCACCTCGTAGTGCTGCGGGTTCTGGCGGCCGATGCGTATCTGGCGGCGGTAGGCTTTCGTGCCGTCGGCGGAGAGCACGAAAATCCACTGCCCGCCCGTGGTCTGGAAGAAGGTGCCGCGAGGGATGAGCACGGCCTGCTCGGGCTGGCCCAGTTCGAGGTCGATGTAATAGGTCTGGCCAGTTCGGATATTCTCAGGACGCTCACCCCGGAAGATGAAGTCGCAGCGGAACTTGCCCTCGCGCACCTCGGGATAGACCTTGCGCACCTGTAGTTGATACTGTTTATCACCGCGCGTAAAGGTTGCGGTCAGTCCCTGACGAACGCGGTCGATATAGTGCTCATCAATCTGTGCCTGCACCTTATAGTCGCTGAGGTCGTTCAACTGGCCAATCTTCTGCCCCGGGCTGATACTCTGACCCAATTCCACATCGAGCAGTCCCAGTTCGCCATCGATGGCGGAGCGCACTTCGAGTTTGTCCTTGCGTTGGCGGACAAGCACCACGTTGCGGCGCATGTTCTCGAGGTTGTCCTCCATCTGGTCCATCTGCACCGTGCGGTAGATGCTGTCCTGCTTTAAGCGCTTGTTCACCAGTGAGCGTTTCTTGGCAGAGAGTTGATAGTCCTCCTGCGACTTGATATAGTCCTCGCGACTGATGAGTTTCTCTCCATACAGCCGTTTGTTCTGCTCGAAGGTACGCTGTTTGCGCTGGGTGTCCATATCGAGTTGCGCCTGTTCCGTCTGGTTGTTCAGACGATCCTGCTGCATGGCCACCTGTGTGTTGCGCAACAGGTTCTGCTTCTCAGCCAGTTCTGCTTCGGCATTCAGTATCTGCAGGTCGAGGTTCGAGTTAGAGAGGCGCACGATGACATCGCCCTTCCTGACGTGCGTACCTTCCTCAACCACCTTCTCTAAAACGATGCCGCCCTCCTCTGGGGAGATTTGCACCACTTGGATGGGCAACACCTGTCCGTTGGTGCGCACATAGTCCTTGAACTCCGCCCGCTTCACCTCACTGATGGTCAGTTCGTCCCTGCTGACTTTCAGCGTCGAGGCATGATTGCCAAACACGAGCCAGCACAAGATTACCAGCAGCAGGCTTCCTCCTGCCGCATACGGCCAGTATTTCATCAGCCGCTGTGTCTTTGTCTTTTCGATTACTCTGTCCATATCGTTTCTCCTTTATAATATCTTACCAATTGCTCTTTTACTATCGCCATCAACTGGCATTCCAGCAGTGTAGCCTTTGAGTTTAGCAGTTGTGTTGAAGTGGTGCGCAGGTCGATGGCGGTACTCAGTCCCTCCTCGAACTGTCGGCGCGTCATCTGATAGGCGATACTGTCAGCCTCCACTTTCTCCACCATCTGCTCCGTCTGCTTCAGATAGCCATGCCAGTCCTGCCAGGCTTCGCGACATAGTTTTTCCAACTCCAGTTGCTTTTGTTCATAAGCCTCACAGGCTATCCGGTAGTTGTTCTTGGCACGACGGATGCTCGTAATGGTCTGCAGGCGATTAAATAGAGGAATACTCAGCGAGACCCCAACGTACTCACCCATATTGTTCTTGAACTGCGTATGAAAAGGGGCGCTCGTATTGGAATGCAGTGTGTGATAGTAAGTGGTGTTCAGGCCCACACTCAAAGAGAGAGAGGGATAGAGCGAAGATCGGGCCTGATGCCACTCATACTTGCTGGCTTGCATCTGATAGCGGGCCTGTTGAAGTGAAGAGTGAAGAGATGAAACTGGAACGGCGGTAGCAAATTGGCTTTCCCCTTCGGGCCGCCGAACTAAACCTTCTTCACTCTTCACCTTTAACTCTTCACTCAAAGGAAAGCCCATCTCCTTCTTCAGTTCCAATAGGGATGAAGCCAGAAGATTCTGCTGACGGGTCAGTTCGTAGTCGGCCTCGGCCTTCTGCGATTCCACCTGAGCCACGTCAGCGACACTCTTGCGGCCTACCTCTTCCAATAATCGCGTCTGCCTAAGCAAAAGCGTCGTTTCCTCCACCTTTTCCCTGGCCATCTTGACCAATTCTTCGTAATAGGCGACACTGACAAAAGCCTGCAGCACATCGAGGGCAGTCTGATTCTGCCTTTGCCGCAAAGCAGATTGCCCCATCAGCGCGCTGGCTTTGGCAGCCCGGAGGGCATGGATGCGACCAAACCCATCGAACAGGGGCAGCGAGGCCTGCAGGGAATAGCCATTATAAAAGGTACTGACATCGGTATAGCCGTTAGTCTCAGGGTCGATGGCTCGCCCAAAATTGTACTGGGCACCGATACTGGCCTCGACGGCAGGCAGGAACCGTCCTGCGGCTCCAGTCTTGGCAACTTCGTAGTTGTCGAGTTCCAACTCGGCACGCTTCACCTCGTGGTTATGTTTTACAGCATATTCCATGCACTGTTGCATCGTCCATGATGTCTGTCCCGAGGCATTCAGACTTGCAATCGTAAGGCATAACGTCAACACTTGTTTCATATTCATATTTGTTTTTTCGCAGTGCAAAGTTATATCTCCTCTCCTATATCGACAAGCATTTTAACACTGCCAGATGTAAAACGTCTAAAAATTAGACACTCTGCTGTATGATTTTTAGACAGATTCTTCGTACCTTTGCCGCCATGAAAGAATATGGAACCATACTGATCGTTGACGATAACGCGTCTATCCTGACGGCGATGCGCTATCTGTTGGACGGAACCTTTGAGCGCATCCTGACGCAGACCCAGCCTGACGACATCCTGAAAACGATGGCACAGGAGGAGATTGACATCGTACTATTAGACATGAACTTCACCCTCGGCGTGAATAGCGGTCAGGAGGGTCTCTTCTGGCTCCGCACCATCCGCAAGCAGCATCCGCAGACTCCAGTGGTGCTGCTGACGGCATACGCCGACGTATCGCTGGCGGTAAAGGGTCTGAAGAGCGGAGCAGCCGACTTCATCACAAAACCCTGGGACAATGATGAACTGGTGCACAAACTGAAAGACGTGCTGGACATGAAAAGCGAGATCGTAAGCCTCGACGAGATGGAGAAGGACCATATACGTCGTACCATTGACCACTGTCACGGCAATCTTACTCAGGCAGCAGAACTGCTGGGCATCACGCGTCAGACGCTCTATAACAAGATGAAACGTTTATAAACAACAGATTAAACGGATTGTAAGAAGAATAATGTTTTATATCTGTATTATAATAGGTATTGTGCTGATAGTGGCCTTCACCTGGCTTATCAGGCGGCAGCGGTCGCTGAAGCAACGGGCTCACCTGATCGAGGAAGCCATCCGCAACCGCGATTTCACCTTCCGACTGCCTACCGACGGACTGCTGCCTGGCGAACGTGCCATGCAGGAGACGCTGAACAGGTTGGGGCAGACTATCCGCCAGCAGGTAAATCAGAATGAGGTGGAATCATGGGAACGGCTCACACGGGTACTCACCCACGAGATGATGAACGCCACAGCGCCCATCGCCAGCATCAGCCAGTCGATGCTGAGCCGTGATGACGTGAAAGGTACCCCACTCGAAGACGGCATTCAGGCCATCTACGACACCAGTTGTCACCTGAGCAGTTTTGTGGCGAACTATCGCAAGATGTCAGAACTTGAGAAACCCACAATGTCGGAGTTGCCTCTCCGTCCGATGCTTGACGAGATCTGCAAGACCTATCCAGAACTCACATGGATAGTCAGTGTGCCTCAGAACACCATCACAAGAGCCGATGCAGGCATGCTACACCAAGTACTGATCAATCTCACCAAGAATGCCGTAGAGGCAGGAGCCGGGAAAATGGTCATCAGACAGGAAGGTCAGGAATTATACATCGGCAACGACGGTCTGCCCATACCTGCCGAGAACCGTCAGTCGCTCTTCGTGCCCTTCTTTACCACCAAGCGAAGCGGAAGCGGCATCGGACTGTCACTGAGCCGCCGGATGATGATTCAGCAAGGCGGCATGCTCGACCTGGCAGAAAAACAATTCGACGGGTGCCGGGCTGGATTCATTCTCACCATCCCTATAATTACAAAAAACACGCCCAGATAGACAAATTATCTCATGATTATAGGGAAATACGCGAAAACTTTTGTACCTTTGCAGACAGAAACGACTAAAACAACTATTATGAGGAAATACCTGCTCCTTTGCGCCTTTGCCTGTCAGATGGCAACAGCCCAGCAACAGGCACCGATGATGCTACAATACGACTATCCTGCCAACTTCTTCGAAGAGTCACTGCCTATCGGGAATGGTAAACTGGGCGCTCTCGTCTATGGCGGAACTGACGACAACATCATCTACCTGAACGATATCACGTTCTGGACAGGCAAGCCCGCAGACCGCACCCTCGATGCTGATGCCCACCAGTGGATTCCAAAGATACGAGAAGCACTCTTCAATGAGGACTATCAGTTGGCCGACTCCCTGCAACTGCATGTCCAGGGTCCCAACTCACAGAACTTCCAGCCTTTGGGTACACTGCATATCAAAGACCTCGGGCTCGGGACTGTCAGTGACTACCACCGTAGCCTCAGCCTTGACAGCAGCATCGTCAAGGATAGTTACCTGCGCAACGGAAAGAAGATTGAGCGAGAATACTTCGCCTCTCACCCCGACAAACTGATTGCCATCCGGCTCCGCGGTGATATCAACTGCAAGATAGCACTCACAGCCCAGGTACCCCATCAGGTGAAGGCCATCCCCACCCAACTCACGATGACGGGGCATGCGACTGGCGACCCTCAGGAGAGTATCCACTTCTGCACGATGATCTCTGTAAAGACTGATGGAGAGACCATGGCCAGCGACTCTTCCCTGACGATCACCCATGCGAAGGAGGCTATCCTCTACATCGTCAATGAGACGAGTTTCAACGGCTTCGACAAGCATCCTGTCCGTACAGGAGCCCCATATCTTGAGAATGTTGCCAACGACATCTGGCACACTCAGAACTATTCCTTCGACGATTTCTACGCCCGCCATCTCGCTGACTACCAAGCATTCTATGACCGCGTCAAGATAAGGCTATCCAGTAATCCTAGTATCCCTAGCAACCCTAGTATCCCTAGCAACCCCAGCAACACCGACACCCTTCTCAAAGCCTATACCGACACCCGCGGTGAGGCCCCAGGAAGCCGCTATCTCGAAGAACTCTATTTCCAGTTTGGACGCTACCTGCTCATCTCTGCCTCCAGGACAGAGGGCGTACCCGCCAACCTGCAGGGCCTCTGGACACCCCACCTGTGGTCACCGTGGCGCGGCAACTACACCGTGAACATCAACCTTGAGGAGAACTACTGGCCCGCCTTCGTGGCCAACATGCCGGAGATGGCACTGCCACTCGACGGCTTCATCCAGGCCCTGGCCGCCAACGGACAGCACACTGCCCGCAACTACTATGGCATTGACAAGGGGTGGTGCTCCAGTCATAACAGTGACATCTGGGCGATGACCAACCCCGTGGGAGAGAAGCGCGAATGGCCGGAGTGGGCCAACTGGAACATGGGTGGTGCCTGGCTCGTGAACACACTCTGGGAGCGCTATCAGTTCACCCAGGACAAGGCATACCTCCGCACCGTCGCCTACCCCTTGATGAAGGGCGCAACAGAGTTCTGCCTCAACTGGCTCATCGACAATCCCAAGGCTCCAGGAGAACTCATCACCGCACCCAGTACTTCTCCCGAAAATGAGTACAAGACGGACAAGGGCTACCACGGCATGACCTGCTATGGGGGCACTGCTGACCTCGCCATCATCCGCGAACTCTTCATCAACACCATTGCCGCAGGAAAAGTCCTCGGCGAGAAGACCAAAGAGATCGAAAAAGCCCTCGCACGCCTCCACCCCTATACCATCGGCCATGATGGTGACCTCAACGAATGGTATTATGACTGGGATGACTGGGATCCCCAGCACCGGCACCAGAGTCATCTCATCGGACTGTACCCTGGGAACCATTTAGTCAGTGGACAGTGGATAGTAGATAGTCAACTTCTTAAAGCCGCCGAGCGCACTTTGGAGATCAAGGGCGACTATACGACAGGATGGAGCACAGGCTGGCGCATCAACCTCTGGGCGCGCCTGCACAACGCCCGGCAAGCCTATCATATCTTCCAGAAACTGCTGACGTATGTCACGCCCGACAACTACAAAGGACCAGACATCCGGCGCAGTGGGGGTACATACCCCAACCTCTTCGATGCCCATCCGCCATTTCAGATCGACGGTAATTTCGGAGGCACCGCAGGGGTCTGCGAGATGCTGATGCAGAGTCAATGCACGACGCATAATGCACCATGCACCATTGAGTTGCTCCCCGCCCTGCCTGAGCAGTGGAAGGATGGTGCTGTCAGCGGACTCTGTGCCCGGGGCGGCTACGAAGTGTCATTCGAATGGAAAGGCGGGAAAGTACGCGACTGTAGGATCAAGGCCATAAAGAGCGGCACCGTTACTTTAGTATATAATAACCAGCAGAAGACTGTCAAACTGAAGGCTGGTCAAACTCAAAACATCAAGACGTGGTAAAGCATACTATCAAAGAATCAGATCTGAATAAGGCCAAGACCTGGAGTGAGTCAGTCTTTCTTGACAACGACCTATTGCTGACAGAACGCATCAACGAGGCACCCATGCCCACAGAACCTCGCCGCATGAACTTCATCCTCATCGGTTTGTGCATAAAGGGGGAGGTCATGTACCAGTTGGACACTCAGAAACAAGTCATTACACCAGGTGACATCCTGATTGTCACAGACCGCCATGTCGTAGATAGTTACCAACATTCTCCTGACATGGAAGGACTATGCATGATGATGTCTGTCAACTTCTTCAGGGAGATCATACAGAATGTGGGGGATATCAGTTCGCTGTTCCTCTTCTCCCGCCTGCATCCCGTGATGCGGTTGGAACAAAAGGAGATCAATACCTTTAAAGAGTATTTCCAGGCCATCAAGCGAAAAATCAACGATGAGAGCAACCACTTTAGGAAGGACCTCATCAGGACCTTACTGCTGGCCATGTTCTACGACCTCAGTAATATCATCTACCGCGTCAAGAACGACGGCAAGCCCCAGACACGCGCTCAGATTATCTTCACAAAGTTCATCAAACTGGTAGAACAGAACTTCAGGCAGGAGCGACGGGTCAGTTGGTATGCTGAGCAACTCTGTATCACGGCTAAATACCTCTCTGAGACAGTAAAGAGTGCCAGTCAGCGCACGCCAAACGAATGGATTGACAATTACGTTATCCTTGAACTCAGAGTGCAGTTGAAAAAATCTACGAAGAACATCAAGGAGATTGCAGAGGAACTGAACTTCCCCAACCAGAGTTTCTTGGGGAAATACTTCAAGGAACATGTGGGCATGAGCCCCTCGAAATACCGCAGGTCATAGTTCCTGAAGCAGCATATCCGCCACTTCAAGCAGTTCCTGATACCAGTCTTCGCCAAAGCGACGTATCAAAGGCTCTTTCAGGAACTGGTATAGGGGAATGTCCATATCCTGCCCTTTCTTAACAGCCGCCTTACAGACATCCCAGCGGTTATAGTTCAGACCTGTCAGGCCATTGCCGAGTTGCTTGGCACGAATCGGATAGAGCGCACAACTCACGGGCTTGCAGAATCTGGTCTTCCCCTGCCTGTAGGCCTTCTCTAATGCGCAAAGGCAACAGTCATGGATGCCATTCAACTCATCATAATAGGTAAACACACAGTCTTTCCCTCGCACGATGCTCGTCACAAGATCCCCTTCCTGATCGGTATAGGCCACACCTTGCCTGTCGATGACCGCCTGAGCGGAGGCAGAGAGGTCGCCCCAGACGGTATCCACGCAATCCTCTATCTCTGCAATCTCCTCCATTGTCACAGGTGCGCCCGCATCACCCTCTACACAACACTGTCCTTTACAGGCACTTAGGTCACAGCAGAACCGCTCCGTCAGGATCTCTGACGAGAGTAGCACGTCACCGACTTGAATGATGGGCGGAAGAGGCATGGTTCTATTAGAAATTAGAAATTAAAAATTATGAATTATGATTACCATACTATGGGAGTCATGCCGTTCTCTTGCAGATACTTGTTGCAGCGCGAGAACTGGTGCTGACCGAACCATCCGCCACGGTTGGCACTCAGGGGGGAGGGATGGACACTCTCCAGTACGAGGTTCTTCGTCTTGTCAATCATATAAGCCTTACCACGGGCATAGCCGCCCCAGAGCATATAGACCAGATGCTCGCGATGGGATGCCAAGGCCTGTATGGCGGCATCAGTGAACTGCTGCCAACCGAGACGACTGTGGCTATTCGCCTGATGGGCACGCACCGTCAGCGATGCATTGAGCAGCAACACCCCCTGTTCTGCCCAGCGCGTCAGGTTGCCCGACTGCGGGATGGGCGTACCGAGGTCATCCTGTATCTCCTTGAAGATATTCTGCAGCGACGGCGGGAACATCACCCCATCCTGCACGGAGAAACTCAGTCCATGTGCCTGTCCGGGCTCATGATACGGGTCCTGTCCGATAATCACCACCTTCACCTTGTCAAACGGACACAGGTTGAAGGCATTGAAGATCAGTTTTCCCGGGGGGTAACAAGTGGTTTGCTGATACTCCTGCCGCACGGCCTGTGTCAACTGTGCGAAGTAGGGCTTGTCGAATTCCTGGCTGAGATACGCCTTCCATGTAGATTCTATCTGGACATTCATGAGGGTGCTATTTCTATTCTTACAGGAAACTGTGTTATCTCGCTTTATATACTTCTTCACCATCCACGATGGTGGCTACGATGTTGGCCTGGGCAACCTTCTCGATGTCGTCGTGCAGGAAGTCGCAGTCGAACACCGTCATGTTGGCAATCTTACCAAATTCGATGGAACCCATGCGATGCTCCTGATGCCACTGACGGGCCACATTGATGGTCATGGCGCGCAGCGACTGTTCACGGGTGATGGCTTCCTTGACATTGTGCGGTTTGTCTATGCCTCCGAGTAACTCCTTCGGATACGAGCGTTTTTCCGCTGTATAGAAACTGTACTTGACATTCATCATCGGAGAAACGGGATAGTCGGAATGGAATACCACGTTTGCGCCAGCATCATAGAACGACTTGATGGGGTAAGAATTCTCTGCCAATTCCTTACCGACATACGAGACTTCCATCTCATAAGGGCCAGGAATCTCTGCCGTCCACAGGGGCGGAACAGCCGCAACGGAACCTGTTGCTGCCATGCGGCGAATATCCTCTTCGGTCACAAAATGCAGATGTGCCAGCACGTTACGCTGATCCTTATTGCCAGTTATTTTCTCTGCATCCTCAATACAGTTAAGCATGAAGTGGGTAGCACCGCCACCCTCTGAGTGAACATGAACAGCCATACCTTCCTTGTTGGCCTCAGTAATCAACTCCACCATCTTATCGTGGTCGTTGAAGCGCTCGACACCATGATAGCCAGGCTGGTCGAGGTAATCCTGGTTCTGCCAACCCGTGTGTGCTTCGGTCACACCGTCGAGGAACGCCTTGGCACCAACGATATGGAAATACTCACCGCTCAGTTCTGCACGCTCCGCGGCAATACGTGCAATCGCTGCCTTCGGGCTGTCAATATTATCGGTGACATACATATAGGCATAGGTGCGCATCTTCAATTTGCCTTCCTCCTCCAGTTCATGATAGGCCTTGGGAGCATCACGATGTACAATCTCCGTGCCAGCATCACCCACAGCAGTAAAACCGCTACTGAGGGCAAGGTCCTGCCAAGCGAGCAAGTATTCCTTGATATCGTCAATGGTAGTGGGGAGTTTCGGTACGATCTCGAACACGGGACCCTCACAGATATAGCCGTCGGGATCACCGTTCTTGTCCACATGCACCTGTTCATAGCCCATTTTCTTCGCATACGCTGCGTCGATGCCTGCCCACTCAAGAGCCTTTGTATTGAGGAGCATGGAATGCCCGCCCCCCGTCTGCATGAGCAGCGGCTTATCAGGGCAGATATCGTCCAGATAGGCCTTGGACACGTATTCATCACTTTCCACCCACCCTGCGGCTACATAGAAGTCGCGCTGCGGGTTCTTCGCCATGAAGTCCTTGATGATCTCGCGGTATTTCTGGTAGTCGGTCAATCCAACCGGTGACAGGTTCGCTTGACCGATTAAGCGGTAACCTGCCAGATGACCATGACAATGGGATTCGAGAAAGCCGGGATAGACGTAGTTCTCACCGTAATCCAGCACCTTAGCGTCCGCATCAGCGAGATTTTTTGCTTCCTCTGCGCTGCCGATAAAGGCAAATACGCCGTTCTTCACTAATGCAGCCTTGGCAAAGGGCCGCTTTTCATCCATCGTGATGATGTTGCCGAGAATAACCGTTTGTTTCATTATAATATTTATATTAATGAGAATTACCTATTATTCGATCAATTCGAAATGCTGGAAGTCCTTGCGTGTAGTCCAGTCACCACCCCACTCGAAGCCTGCCTCGGTAAAAAGGCGGAAGCATAGGTCGTCGTGGTCGATCTTGTAGGGGAAGTCCCATGTACGGTCGCAATAAATCTCGGCTGTGGCAGGCTGGATGAATCGTGTTCCATCGTCACGGTCCTTGTAATAGGGATTATAGAGCGTATTGATGTCGATGGCCAGTCCGCGTGCGTGCTTCGAGAGGTTGGTGCTACCGGCTATGGTGCGATAGCAGAAGCATGACGAGTTGTTGTCGCGCATCTGCATCTCGTCGTCGGCATCCCAGACGTCAGGCAGCAACATGCGCTGGATGGGGTACTTGGCATCGAAGAGTTGGCGCAGGATGCTTACCACACGGTCTGCTATCTTCGCGTTGCAGATCATCTCGCCGACGTGCATCTGGTCGTCGTAGTCCCAGTGGAGGGCACGAATATGACGCAGGTCGTTGCGCCCGATATGCGGGTTCTCCTTGTAGGTCTTGCCCTGCATGCGTTGCCACACTCCGTCAGGTATCGGCTCGGCTGCAAAACATCTGTCGATACCTCCATAGGCCTCGACGGCTGCGGAATTGACTGTCTTTCCTGCCTGCCACTCACTGAGCACCTTCGTATCGGTGCCGCTTGGGTTGTCACTATCACTGCATGCTGTCGCTGATGCTAACCAACTGAAGATGACGACTGTCATCCATAACATACGGGAATAATCTTTCAACATATTCATTTTATATTGCCTGCAAAGATACAAATAAATATTCATTCCTGCAATAGTACAGGCAAAAATTGAAGCACCTTTTTATTATGTCCGTTTTACGCGCGCGCAGGCGTAGTAGTTGTCTCAAGCCAAAAACAAGTGTCCCACCTGTCCCATCTGTCCAAGAAGGATAGTTCCCACCAGGGACAGATGG